>Ga0209474_10002644_pt1 | contig 16245 bp, 22 predicted proteins | sample GraSoiAngelo_145_FD_185902 | JGI IMG/M metagenome (GOLD analysis project Ga0209474, IMG submission 185902) | Grasslands soil microbial communities from the Angelo Coastal Reserve, California, USA - 14_1009_05_20cm (SPAdes) (version 2) | ecosystem: Environmental > Terrestrial > Soil > Grasslands...
TGTGCGAGTTCGGTAGCCAGGCGACAAATCGCATTCGGTACCTGCTTTACCCACCTTCGGCAGCTGCCTTACACCTACTTCGGTAGCTGCTTGACACTCCGCCCCGATGAAGGAGATGAGCGTGGCGGAGCAGCGATCGATCGACGAAGACAGATGGAGATCCGTTGATCTTCGCGAGCTCGACCTTGAGGATCAGTTGAGCCGCTACATTCGACTCCGGGGTCAGAAGGCCAGCCCGGACACATTGGCGACATACCGCCGGCGTGTTGGTAGGGCTATCGAGCTTTACCTCGGTTTTCTCGACAATCCTGCCGGGTTCAAAGGCGCGTCGTCTTCTCGTGCACGACAGCAGGGTTCGGCTGGTGGGCGTCGCCAGCCGGCGTCCGGAACTCAAAGATCTGAGGCTGTGCCTCCGGCCGAGGCTCGCCATGCATCACCGGCCGAAACGTCCGACTTGGTTACCTACCCCTTCCCGCTTCGATCCGGCGGTATGGCTTATCTCCAACTCCCCAGGGACCTGTCGCCGTCGGATGTCAAACGCTTGTCGTCCTTCATCGAAAGTCTCGCGATCGATGCCGTGTCAGAGACCGAGCCACCTCGAATGGTGCCACCCGGTTGAGACCTCCGCCTCGACGGTTGCCCACGCGCCGACGTTGGCGCTTCTATGGGACCGCCTCTGGGCGCGAGCCGGTGCGAGAAGCCCTCGACGACCTCTCCGACAAAGATGGGGCCGCACTCGCCGCGGCGATGAAGGAGGTCAGATGGCGAGGGCTCGAGCACTCCGACGTCAATCATCTGCGAGGACCCGTATGGCAGCTCGAGGTAGACGGTGAGCGGGTGATCTACCGTCTGCTGTTCGCCGAGGAGGGCCGCTCCGGACAGGTCCTACTCGCGCTCGAGCTGGTCAAGAAGAAGTGGCAGAAGGCGAAGGACCGCCACATCAGGCTCGCCGAGGAGCGTCTCGCCGACTGGCGCGCGCGGGGTCGTCGTCGATGATGGACATATCACGAAGGATATGTATGATGTCCGTATGCCCCGACGGGACGACCTCGACGAGTTCATCGCCCGCCGTACTGCGATGAATCCAGACTTCCCCCAACTGCTCGAAACCGCGCTTGAGACGCGGCGACTGGTCCGTGAGCTTGCGGCTGAACGTGAGCGCCAGGGCCTGAGCCAGGAACGGGTCGCCGCCGCGCTTGGCACTCGGCAGCCGAACATCGCCCGCCTGGAACGGGGCGCAGTGGATCCTAAGCACACAACTCTTGTCCGCTACGCCGCCCTCTTGGGCCGGCGCATTTCCCTCGAGCCAATCGCGCGGCACCGGGCCGGCCTCGGTCCCAGATCGAACCGGGCAACCTAACTCCGCACGTTTCGCTCGTCAGTCCCGATCTAGGAACACAGTACTCGCGTGCGACTACCGCCGAGATAGATGGTTCGAGTCCATCGCCGCCCACCATTTCGAATTCAGGCCCGGCGCCGCCGCCTGGCGTTATGCAGACCGGCAGCGCGAGGCGTTCGAAGCCTCAGCTCACTTTCAGGACGACGTTGCCAACCTTCTGCCGTGTTTCAACGTACCGGGCCGCCTCGACAACCTGGTCGATGGGATAGATGCGATCAATCACCGGCCGGTAGTGACCCGCCTCGATGAGCTGCTTCAGCCACTGAAGGTCCTGCTTCGGGGTCGTCGATCCCATGCCCATCGCCACCCTCTTGTCACCGAACCGGCGGGTGGTGGCAGCGAGAACGAGGTTGCGCGCACCATCGGTCGGCAGATACCAACCGCCCGACTTCAGCGAGTTCCTGCTCCGGGAAAAGGAGAGCTTGCCCACGGCATCAAAGATGACGTCGTATTGGCGGCCGTTCTTGGTGAAATCTTCGATCGTGTAGTCGATGAGCTCGGCCGCGCCGAGCGACCGCGCCAGCTCGAAGTCTTTTGCCTGGCAGACGGCGATTACATGTGCGCCAAGGTGTCGTGCGAGCTGGACGCCGGCTGTGCCGATTGATCCCGAAGCGCCATAGACGAGCACGGTCGTCCCGCGCTCGAGGTGTGCCTGACGCAGGCATCCGGATGCGCTGAGAAATCCGTCCGCGATGCCGGCGGCCTCGTCGAAGGTGATGTTCCCGGGCTTCAGTGCGATTCGGGATCTCGCGCGAACTGCGACGTATTCGGCGTTCGCCCCAAATCGCAACCCAGTCACTCCGAAGACTTCATCGCCCGGTTTGAATTCATGGACCGCCGCGCCGGCTGCCGCCACCTGGCCGGAGAATTCACTACCGGCGATCGGGTGCCGGGGACCTCGCACACCGAGGACCAGCCGTGCGACCAGTTGGTATCCGAGCCCGTAGCTCGCCTCCGCCTCCCGCATGTGCATATCCAGGCGGTTGACGGCCGAGGCGTGGACCTTGATCAGCACCTCGTCGTCAGCCGGCTCGGGTTTGGGCACCTCTTCGATGTGCAGGACGTCTGGCGGCCCGTATCGCCTGTAGACAACCGCCTTCATGCGATCCCGGCAGCGGCTCTTATGCCTGCGCTTGGATGAGATCGTTGACACACTCGAAAGCCCGTATGCGCCAAAGCTCCGGAGCGGCATAGGGCACGATGTCCGCCTCGAGCATCGCAAAGACGCGGTTCACCCATCTGTATCGTTCGTCGCCGGCTGCGAGCGTCAGGGCAGCCAACCCTGCACGGCGCTCGAATGGCTGCAAGGGATGGTGAGTTTTGGCGGCCTTGACCACCCCCCAGTTGTAGCCGCGAAAGGAGAACAGAATCTCGGCGCCGTCGTCCGTCGACAGCACTCCGTGGAAATATGGCAATGCAACGCCGTCGGCGCGCCGGCGGGGATGGTTGGTCCAGCGAAGATTGCCGGTCAGCCGGGTTCCACTCACGTGCCCACCGCCTTGGGCATATGACGCAATGTCACCGCTCTCGCCGTACGCAGCTATGCCGGTCTCCGTGCTTTCGTCGTAGATGAGCTCTCCCTCAAACAGGGGGACCAGTTTCATCTGACACCTCCATACGCCGCCACCACCCCAGCCATTTGCAAGCAGCTCACGTCCCGGGATATCAGCGTGGCAAACGAAAGTAGCCGCAGTTGTAAACGCCGACCTCACCGAAAGCGCAAGGGCCGCCCGTGGCGAACGTTATACCGCACGTGCCCGATCTACCTGAACGGGCGGGGGGTGATTTCGATAGCGGCAAACCAGTGGGAACGGCCGCCGGAGGGGACCTTGCCCGCGCGACTCGATGATCTAGCTACTGAGCTTCGAGTTCCGCCGTCGGATCTCGAAATACTTCCGGACCGAGTCCTGGACGCGATCAGAGAGCGGATTGCCTTCGATGACCTCACGGGCGTGCTGCGCCGGGCAAGCGGACTGATCGCCGCCGAGCGCGAGATCAAACGCTCGCGCCGTGCCGGCTCGACTCGAGTGGTGGCGGCCTTCCTCGACGTGGATGGGCTCAAGGCCACGAACGACATGTATGGCCATCCCGCGGGCGACGAATTGCTGCGGCAGTTGGCGGCGCTCCTGAGGGCCAGGCTGCGCGGACAGGACCTCATCTTCCGTTATGGCGGTGACGAGTTTGTCTGCCTGTTCGTTGACGCCGATCTCGAGGGCGCCCAGCGACTGACGCACGAGCTGAACCATGAGTTCAGGTCACGCCATCGTCACAGCCTGTCCATCGGACTCGCGCAATTGCGCATGGACGACACGGCGCGGACACTTCTGGCGCGCGCGGACGCGGCTCTTTATGCGCAGCGAAAGAGCCCGGCGACGCGCCGGCAGCACCTCCCGCCCCTCGACCGGCAGCCGAGACCACAGGGCGAGACGCTTCCGAACCAGCGTGACGAACCGTCATCGTCACCAGCGCGTGGACAGCCGAGCCGAGCAGCCATCGGTCCGATCCTGAGGGCTGCCCACGAGCACCTTGCGCTTGAGCTGCTCTTCACCTCGGCCGGCGATGAGATCGGAAAGCCGCGGGAGGCAGTCCCTGTGGTGCTGGCTGACGGAACCGTTTGCGGCGGCCTGTACTGCCGCAACCGCCGCCGCCTGGCGCGACGCGATCGGCAATTTCTCGCAGTGCTGGCGCGCGTGGTTGGTGAGACCGTTGACGAGCTGAAGGCGGCAGACGCCCAGCGCGGCGAGCACGTGCGCACGATCATCGACGCCGGCCTGATCGGCCTCGCGCTGCAACCCATCATCGATCTGGATGCGAGCAGAGTGGTTGGACTCGAAGCGCTGGCCCGCTTTCCTTCCGAAACGGGTGCCGGACCCGAGCTGCTGCTGGCCGAGGCCGACCTTGCCGGTCTGGCGATGGAGCTCGAACTAAACGCGTCGCCGAACCTCGTTCAATCTCCCGCATTCGCCGCCGTGCTGGAGCGGCTACCGCTCTCTCGACTGGTCGTGGAGCTCACAGAGCATTCGCGCATCGACGACTACGGCCGGATACGCCTTGCGCTCGAGCCGGCGAGGTTGCAGGGCATGAGGCTGGCGATCGATGACGTGGGCGCCGGCTTCGCCGGCTTCGGTCACATGCTCGGACTGGAGCCGGACATCATCAAGCTCGACATCAGCCTGATTCGGCACATCGACGCCCACGCGGCGAGGCGATCGCTTGTAGCCTCCATGGTCGCTTTCGGCCGCCAAACGTCTGCCGATGTCGTGGCCGAAGGCATAGAGACCAAGCAGGAGCTGGACACGTTGCGCGAACTCGGTGTGCGCTATGGCCAGGGATTCCTTCTCGGCCGGCCGTCCGCCGTCTCCTCCGTGGTGCACGAGAACTGATCTTCTGATTGCCGTCCGGATGAAGCCTCAGCAGTCGAACACGCCCCAGCAGATGTCGTTGCGCAGCCGCTGATCATCGAGGACCAGTTCGCGGATCGCGTCGGGGAGCTGTTCACGCTGCCATCGGCACTCGAGCCGACCGGACCCCTCACTCTGACCGACAGGAGCGGCTGCACGGACCGCCTTGATCGCGTAGGCCGCAGCTCCCAGCTCGTGCGCGGCGACGTGCGCCACCGCCGCAGCCTGGGCGGCGGCATATGCGGCGTAGCGGGCGCCGCCGGTCAAGTCTCGAGCAGCCCCGTTGGCGTGGCCTGCAGACTCTCGCGCTTGGGACATCTTGATCTCACCCCGCACCCATGCCCGAGCCTGCGCGATCGCTTGGCGGGGCCGTGGATCCGACGGCCTAACCGACTCGAACAGGTGCAGCACATGTTCAGCGCAGGTTGCGGCCCACAGCGCGAGCAGGTGATGGTCCGAATCGGTGAGCGTCCCACCGCGGCGGATGGTGATGAAACGAGGGTCACGCTGTTTGGGAAGGATCACCGTCAGCCCCCAGGCTGCTACGTCAGCGCCAGCCGCGCCAGCCGCTCGCGGTCGGCGACCATAACGATCTGGACGATCCGGCCGCCGACGACGTCGAATTCCCACACCACCCGCGGCCGCCCGCGCGGCGCCCAGATCAGGCCAGGCAAACCGCGTCGATGAGCGCTTCCTCCGCAGTTTGGGCCCGGCCCGCGAAGGTTGCCGCGACCGCGCTCGCGCCGCGGATCAAGGGCGGCGAACCGAGGCTCACCGCCACGGCGTCCGCCCGCATCCTGACGTCGGGTGCCAGCAGTCGCAGCAGGCCTTCGAAGTCGCCCGCCCTGGCCGCGGCCAGGAAGGCTCCCACCACCTCTCGGCGCCGCTGAACGTCATCGCCGCCGCCCGCGCCGCGCACCCGCCGCCGAGCCCGGCTGGCCAGCTGCCGGGCGGCGGCCGGCGAGCAGTCCACGATGGCCGCGATCTCCGCGAAGGGCACGTCGAACAAGTCGTGCAGAACGAAGGCGAGGCGCTCGTGCGGCGTCAGGGTCTCCAGGACGATCAGCAGCGCCTGGCCGACGGAGTCGACGAGCACCGCCTCCGCCTCGGGATCGTTCTCGGCCGGCTGAGCTTCGACGCCGGCCAGCGGTTCCAGCGCATCCTCGCGACGTGTCCGGCGTGAGCGGAGCATGTCCAGCGACACGCGGGCCACAACTGTGGTCAGCCAGCCTCCGAAGTTCTCGACCGCATCGGCGTCGGCGCGGCTCACCTTGATCCAGGCTTCCTGCACCGCGTCGTCGGCTTCGCTCGGCGACCCCAGCATTCGCAGCGCAACCGCCCGCAGGCGCGGACGGTGCGCTTCGAAGTACTCAGCGAGCCAGGGCTGCCCGGTGGCGGATCTCACGCGGGCTGCAGGTCGAGGTTCCAGCCGATGCCGAAACGATCGCTGAGCCAGGCGGCCGCCCCGCCCCACGGTCCTTCGGTCAGGGGCATCTTGACCTGGCCTCCCTCCGCCAGCTTCTCGAACGCCGCCCGCATTTCGTCGCGGTCGCTGCCGACGAGGACGACCGCCATGTTGTCGCCCGCGGTTGTCGGGTACTTCGGGTGGCCGTCGGAACCGATCAGTAGAAACCCGTCACCTGCCAGGCGTGCGTGCTGGATGCGGTCGCCGGGCTGGGCGGGCCGGGTCTGGCCTGTCTCGTCGGCCGCGTAAAGCCGACCGCCATGTTGTCGCCCGCGGTCGTCGGGTACTTCGGGTGGCCGTCGGAACCGATCAGTAGAAACCCGTCACCTGCCAGGCGTGCGTGCTGGATGCGGTCGCCGGGCTGGGCGGGCCGGGTCTGGCCTGTCTCGTCGGCCGCGTAAAGCTCCAGCTTGCCGCCCAGGATGCTGTGGTAGAGCTCCATGGCCTCGCGGGCGCGACCCTGGAAATTGATGTAGGGCGCGATCTTTTGCATCTTTGAGAACACCTCCAAACCTATGACGGATGAGCACGGCCGGTTGTGACAGCCGTCTAGGCCCGGGCCCGGGTCTGCTCCTCGCTGACCTGCCAAAGGCGGCGGGCAGCCGTGTCGTCTTCGGCGGCGGCCGAGGGCCGCACCCGCCGGCGGTCGGCGAAATAGCCCCCGCTCTGGCCTTCCGGCTCGGCCGAGTCGGCCAGCCAGACCAGCGTCTCCGCACCCTTCTCCGGGGTGCGCGCGAAGGGGCGGATCAACGTCATGCCCAGCGCCATCAGGGGCCCATTGTTGCGGTTGAAGCCGCTGGCCACGACGCCCGGATGGAAGCAGAAAGTTTCGACGCCGCTGCCCTCTAGACGGCGGGCGAGGTCGCGCGTGAAGAGGATGTTGGCCAGCTTGGTCTGGGCATAGCGCCTGAATCCATAGGGGCCATATGCCCGCTCCCCTGCGAGGTCGTCAAAGGGAATGGCGGCGGCGCCCTGATGCGCGTCAGAGGCGGTCGTGATGACGCGCGCGGGGGCGCTCGCGCGGAGACGCTCGATCAGCAACTCGGTGAGCAGGAAGGGCGCCAGGTGATTGACCGCCCAGGTCAGCTCGAGGCCGTCGCCGGTGAGCCGGCGCCTGCTGTTGACGGCGCCCGCGTTGTTGATCAGCACGTCGAGGCGCGGATAGCGCGCCAGCACCTCGGCCGCCAGGTGCCGCACAGACTCCTGGGACGACAGGTCGGCGATCAGGACGTCGACCTCGCCGCCGATGGCCCCAGCGGCCGCCTGGCCCCGTTGATCGCTGCGTGCCGTGATCGTGAGGGCGGCGCCTCGCCGGGTCAGTTCGCGAGCCGCGGCGAGGCCGATGCCCCGGCTGGCGCCGGTGATCAGCACCCGTTTGCCGCGAACGCCCGTCCATGCCATGAGAGTGAAGGGCCCCCCGGCGGGCGACCCTCCCGCACGTTAGCTCAGGCCGTACCGGAGTTGCTGGCTCGGAGCTGGGGCGCCCGGGGGGTAAACGGGCGCTCCCAGCTGCAGGCCAAGGCTAGGCACGGCCGGCGGCCTCGACCATGCCCGCGGCGACGCCGGCTGTGTCGGCCTCGTCACAGTCGCCCGATCGGTGCTAGCGTCGAGGCTTGGCTGCCGTCGCCGACTACATGAGCCGGGAGCTCCTGGTCGTGGAGCCCGACGCCGGGCTGGCCGCGGCGGCCTCCCTGATGGCGCAGCGCCGCGTCGGCTCGGTCCTGGTGATCGACGGCCAGACCCTGCTGGGCATCTTCACCGAGCGCGACATCGTGCGCGCGGTGTCGCACGACGTCATGGCCATGCAGGAGCCCGTCTCCGACTGGATGTCCCGCTCGCCGATCACGGTCACGCCCGAGACGCCCATTGACGAGGCCCGTCGCCTGATGCTCGACCATCACTTCCGCCACCTTCCCGTAAAGCAGGGCGATGAGCTGGTGGGCATGATTTCGATGCGCGACCTCGCGCGGGCCTCAGCTGAGAGCGGGGACTAGGCCGCCGAAGAGCCTCTCCCAACCATCGATCACGTCCGGCTCGAACACCTCGAGCTGCCGGAAGATGGCGGCCGCGAAGTCAACCGATCCCACCGCCGGCGCCGTGATCAGCCCATCCTCGGAGACCACGCGGGCGTCGACGTACTGAGCGGCGCCGCGGTAGCCGGCAGCGCCCTTCAAGAACTCCAGCGAGTTGCTGGTGTGACGGCGGCGATCGAGCAGCCCGGCCTGCGCCAGCCCGAAGGTGGCGCCGCAGATCGCCGCCACAGGCACCCCGGCGGCCAGGAACTCCGCCGCCTTGGCCACGGCTCCGGACCCGGCGCCGGACTCCCAGGTGTTGGCCCCGGGGAGGATGAGGAGGGCGCTGGTCTCCGGGATCAGGTCTTCGACGACCATGTCCGGCACCACTGAGAGGCCGCCCATGCTGCGCACCCGGCTCCAGGAATCGGCCACCGTGCGCACCCGGTAGCGGCCTGGTTCCTTCTGCCAGGCGGGGTCGTTGAGACGCGCCACCGCGTAGCTCGGCTCCCAGTCGGCGAAGCTGTCCAGCACGTAGAGGTGGACGCTCTTGCCCGCCATCAACGGCGCTCCCCCCGCTCCTCGGCGGACTCCGGCTGGTAGATCCGAAGCCGGCGGCGCTGCTCGGCCGCGGCCACCCTCTCGGCCAGCTCGACGCGTGCGAAGTACATCAGCAGCTCTGCATTCATCACCATGCCCACCAGGCTAGTCTCCAAACAGGACAGATTCCGCCCTCATTGTCCGTAAAATCAGTTCGTTGGACACCTCTTTCGGGCGACTGCTGACCCTTCTCGAGCTGCTCCAGGCCTACCGCCGGCTGAGCGCCAAGGACATCGCCCAGCGACTGGAGGTGGACGTGCGCACCGTTCGCCGATACGTGGCCGGCCTGCAGGAGATGGGGATCCCCATCGAGGGCGAGCGCGGAGCGGCCGGGGGCTATCGCCTCCGGCCTGGGTTCCGGCTGCCGCCGCTGATGTTCAGCAACGAGGAGGCGCTGGCGGTCGTCCTTGGATTGCTGGCCGCGCAACGCCTGGGCCTGCTGTCCCAGGGGACGGCGGTGCAGGGTGCGATGGCCAAGCTCGACCGCGTGCTGCCCGACCAGCTGCGTGGCCGGGTGCGTGCGGCACAGGGCACTTTGGCCTTGCCCGAGGCGATGGCTCGGGGTACGGCCGATGCCGCGCTCGTCCTCAGCCTCAGCGCAGCCGCCGGTGACGGCCAGCGCGCACAGCTCCGCTACCAGGCCGGCGACGGGCGGGTCACCGAGCGCCGCCTCGATCCTTATGGGGTGGCCTTCCAGAGCGGGGCCTGGTACGTGGTCGGCTGGGACCACCTGCGCAGCGATCTGCGCACGCTGCGCCTGGACCGGATCCTGGCCTGCCGGGTCACCTCGGAAAGATTCCGGCGACCCAAGAGCTTCGACGTCCGCGCACACGTCCAGCAGGCCATCGCCCGCGTGCCCTGGCGCTGGGAAGCCGAGGTGCTGATGGAGACCACGCTGCGCCAGGCGCGGCGCCGGATCGCACCCACCCTGGGCGTGCTCGAGGAGCGGCCCGAAGGCGTGCTGCTGCGGATCGGAGCCGAGGAACTGGACTGGATCGCACGCTTCCTGGCCGGCCTCGACGTCCCCTTCAAAGTCCTGCGCCCGGACGAGTTGAAGGCGGCTCTGGCCGCCCACTGCAGGCGGCTGCTGGCTACGGCCTAGGCTGCCAGCCGGGCACGAGCCGCCAGCGGCTGCCGTCGTACCAATAGGCGCCGTCCGGCGAACGCTGCACGCCCGGCGGCACCGAGTTTTCGGTGTCGTGCCAGCCGCCGCCGTCCCACCAGTAGCGGCCGTCGCCGGAGAGCGTGAGCGGCGGCGCTGCGGCGGCCGCAGCCTGACCCGGCGTGCGCCGGCGCAGGAAGAGGGCGACCACGCTTGCCAGCACCGCCACCACCAGCACGGCGCCTGTGAAGATCCCCAGAGCCAGCGGGTTGACGCCGGAGGCGGAGCTGGAGGCGCCGGGCTGGGGCAGTGTGTTGGCGGGCGCGGAGCTGAACTGGGCCTTGGCCTGGACGAGGACGCGGCTGCTGTCCACGCCACTGCGGTTGCCCATCACGACCACCAGGTTCAGGTTGCCCTTCACGAAAACCACGGCGTCCGAGGGGAAGCCGTCCGAGGACTTGAAGTGCGCGCCATAAGCCGGGCTCAGACCGGGGGTGTCGAAGAAGCCCTTGAAGTCTGAGTTGGAGGAATCGCCGCTCTTGCTGGCCGAAAAGTAGTCTCGGGCGCCGCTGTTCAGCTTGAACTCGTAGGCGCCCTCGACCAACACCAGGCCCGTCGACTGCTGGACCCAGCCCTTCTCGTAGCCGCGCGTGAACTGGTCCTTGGTCAGCCGCTGCTTGGCGGCCGCGCCGTCGGTGGAGTTGCTGGCGATGGCGTCAGCGTCTTGGGGCCCGAACTTGCCGCTGCCGCCGTTGGGTACGGCCTGGAAGTCGGCGCTGGGTGGATCGATAAGGACGTTGGCCAGGTCGGGCGGAGAGGCCGCGGCGACCTCGGGGCCGGCTGCGATCAGGCAGAGCCCAAGCATCGACAGCAGCGCCGCCCGCGCCCGCCTCACAGTGCGGTCAATTATCCGGCGCGTTTCCCGCGATCGCCCGCACCAAGGCCAGGGCGCGCCGGCGTGACTGGCGCAGCAGCGGCAGGTTGGCGAGCCCCACCAGGCGCACGATCAGGTCGGCGGTTTCGTCGATCAGCTCCAGGGTCTGGAGCCGGCCTGGCGAGGCGTCCATGATCCAGAAGTAAAGGACGCCCATCTGGTAGAGCCAGAGCAGGCGCGGCAGCTCAGCCGCCACCTCGGCCGGCAGCTTGGCGTCCGAGCCGCGCACGACCTCCGCGTAGAGGCCGATCACCTCCCGGCGCATGGCCGCGGATTCGGCTCCGAACGGGTTGAGAGGGCTGCGGGGGTCGGCGACGGTGCTGAAAAGGGAGCCCGAGACCTCGTGGAAGGGCTCACACGTCATCACGATCGCGCGCAGGACGCCGCGGAGGCGGGCTGCCAGCGAGCGCTCGCGGGCCAGCACCGGCGCGCAGGCCTCGCGGTGGAGCACGTGGAGGTGGTGATACAGCGCCAGGATCAGGTGCTCCTTGGACGGAAAGTAGTGATAGGAGCTGCCCAGCGAAACCCCGGCGCGCTCGGCGATCGCGCGCATGGTGGTCGCCTCGTATCCGTGAGTGCGAAAGAGCTCCAGGGCGGCCCCGAAGATGGCCGCCCTGGTGGCCTCGCCTTTGCTGGTGGCGGGCGCGGCCAAGCTCAGTGCAGCGGCGCTGGGCTGGCCTGCCGCTGCTCGGGCGGTTGGCGGTAGTACCACTCGGCGTAGTTGCGCGCCTGGGTGCTGCGGCGGACCTTGTGCAGCACGGCCAGGTTGCCGAAATGGAGCGCGCCCAGGGTCAGCAGCACAAGGCCGAGCATCGTTACGAGGGTCTTCACCGTGTCAGCGGCGGTGATCGGCGAGCCCGCGGTATTGATGAGCAGGGCCGCCGCACCCAGGTTGACCAGGTAGAAACCGACCAGGAGCAGGTGATTGACCGAATCGGCCAGCCCCTCATCCGCCATCACGTCGACCAGGAAACGGCGTCCGTTGTGGTGCAGGGTACGGCCCACATACACCGTCATGGCGACGCTGGTCAGCACGTAGACCAGGTAGAGAGCCAAGCTGAGATCCATCTTGAAATCGCACCTCCAGCCGAGAATTGAACGTGTTCAAGTTCAGGGTAGATGTGCACGGTCGCAAAGTCAAGAGCTTTTTGAACGTGTTCGACTACGGTGTCGGGACGCCGAGCCGAAGAGAGCTCTTAGCCTGCTAGCAGGACTGGCTGCCCCAGGCGACGGTGCAGGCGATGTCCGTGAACATGTTCTTGATCTGGGCTCCGGTCGTGATCAGCACGATCAACACCACGACCGACACCATGACCAGGATCAGGGCGTACTCCACCATGCCCTGGCCTGATTGGCCCTTGCGGAGACGGTTCACCGAGCGCGCAGCATACGGCCGAGCGCGGTCCCTGTCACCTCGCACCTGGGTTGCCATCTGTGCCCAATCAACGCGGGCGCCCGCGTTTGTGGTCGCTTGTAGTCGAAAAATTCTCGCCTAGGCGGGATTTTCGACGGCGGCCACGCCCACGGGGCAGCTGACGCCGGTGCCTCCCAGCCCGCAGTAGCCGTTGGGGTTCTTGCGCAGGTACTGCTGGTGGTAGTCCTCGGCGAAATAGAACTCCGGGGCCGGCTCGATGCCGGTGGTGATCGGTCCGTAGCCGGCGCGCTCCAGCACCGGTTGATACGCATCTCGCGAGCGCTCGGCGGCGGCCTGTTGGGACTCGCCGTGGGTGAAGATCGCCGAGCGGTACTGGGTCCCGACGTCGTTGCCCTGGCGCATGCCCTGCGTCGGATCGTGCGACTCCCAGAAGACCTTCAGCAGCGCCTCGTAAGAGACGCGGGCGGGATCGTAGACCACGCGCACGGTCTCGGTGTGGCCGGTGCGGCCCGAGCAGACCTCTTCGTACGTCGGGTTGGGCGTGTAGCCGCCTTGATAGCCGACGGCGGTCGAGATCACCCCCGGCACCTTCCAGAAGGCTTTCTCAGCGCCCCAGAAGCAGCCCAGCGCGAACTCGGCCACCTCGGCGCCGGCGGGCACCGGCTGCCCTTCGTAGATCGTACGGTCACGACCCGGCAGCGCCTGCTCGGGTGTCGGCATCTCGGTCTTGTGTCGAGAGAACAACCACATCTCGCTTGGAAGCGTACCCGCTGACCAGGATCGCCAATCCATTCACGAAGCCCACGGCTGCCAGCACCAGCAGGCTGACGAAGAGGGCGTGCAGCCCGGCCGCCAGCTGGGCCCGGGCGGTCAGGGGATCGGCCGCGTCGCGCACATAGACCTGGACCAGAACCCCCATCAGGGAGATGCCGATCGCGCCCCCGATGGTGCGCGCGAACTGGTTCATGGCCGTGGCCGCGCCCCGCCGCTCCCAGGGGACGCTGTTCTGGATCACGATCAGCAGCGGCGCCGAGATGAGCCCCATGCCGGCGCCCATGACCAGCGAGGCCGCCCCGTCCCAGAGCGTGCCCGACGCGCCGGCGGGCGGGCCGATGGCCAGCATCGCCGTCGCCAGCACGAGCACGGCGGCGCCGCCCATCACCAGCCGCTGGTAGCCCACGCGCACCATCACCCAGCCGGCCGAAGCCGAGGCCACGGGCCAGCCCAGCGACATCACGCCCACGGCCACCCCGGCGGCGAAGACGGAACCGCCGTAGACGCGCTGCACGTGCAGCGGCAGGTAGGCGGTGACCCCGAACATGAGGATGCCGCCGATCGTGGCCATCAGCACCGCGGGGCCGATCACGGGATGACGGAGCAGGTCGAGCGGCAGGATGGGGTGCCGGCTGCGGGCCTCCACCAGGCCGAAGGCGGCCAGGATCAGCAGCGCCAGGCCCACGATCGGCCAGTTGGGCGTGGCGCTGGCGCTGCCTGACCCCAGGCCCCAAAGCAGCAGCGCGATGCCGGCCGTGAGCAGCAGCCCGCTGCGCAGGTCGATGCCGCCGGCGGCGGTGGCCGGACGCCGCTCCCGGTAGCCGAGCACGAGCGCGGTGGAGATCACTCCGGCCGGAAGGTTGATCAGGAAGATCCAGCGCCAGCCCACGGTGGAGACGAACAGCGCGCCCAGGGCCGGCCCGATGATGGCCGCGATCGCCCACATGGCGCTGAAGAAGCCGGTCAGGCGAGCCCGCTGGGCGAGCGGGAAGACGTCGCTCAGGATTGTGAAGACCAGCGGCTGCACGCAGCCCGCGCCGATGCCCTGTGCCGTGCGGAAGGCGATCAGCCAGCCCATGCCCGGGCTGGCCGCGCAGAGCACGGACGCGATCACGAAGATCGCCATGCCCGCGAGCAGTACCGACTTGCGGCCCTTGGAGTCGGCCAGCCGCCCCCAGAGCGGGACGCTGGTTGTGGCGGTGATCAGGTAGCCGCTGAAGACCCACGGATAGAGGGAGAACTGCCCCAGCTCTTTGGCGATCGTGGGCAGTGCGGTGCCGACCACGGTCGAGTCCATGGCCGCCACGAACATGGAGAGCATCAGCCCGGCCATGAGCCGGACCACGGCCGGCGTCCAGGCGACGTGGGCGGCCCGCTCGCGGTCCATCATTGGATTTCATGGTGCGGGAGATCGTGGTGCCGGCGTTGGAGGGCGCCACCGACGTCACCCTGGGCGCCTGGCTGCGGCGGGCCGGGGAGCGGGTGGAGGCCGGGGAGCCGGTGGCCGAGGCGCTGACCGACAAGGTCAACGCCGAGATCGAGTCGCCTTACGCGGGGGTGGTGGAGGAGCTGCTGGTCGCCGAGGGCGGGCCGATCGCCCCCGGCCAACCGATAGCCCGCATCCGGACCGACGGATAGCTGCACTTGCCGGCAGATGTATGAATCTCGGCCCATCGAAAGCAGCATCTGCCGGCAACCGATCCCTTAACAGGCCGCGTTGAATCTCGGCCCATCGAAAGCAGCATCTGCCGGCAACCGATCCCTTAACAGGCCGCATTCCCCTCCCGCAGGCTTGCCGGCAATGCTTCACGGCATGCCTCGACGCCCCTGTATCCCAGCTGCGTTGACCAGTGGTCTGTTCACTCGTGAAGATGCTCGTCGCGCGGGGCTGACGCGCGCGCAACTCCAAGGACGGTCATGGCGGCGGCTGGGTCACGACGTCTTTGCTTGGAAGGGGCTGGCGGACGATCCCTTGCTCCGGTTGGCAGCTGCGCGTCGTCGTCTGCCCCCTGGCGCCGTCTTTTCCGGCCCCGCCGCCGCCTGGCTCCACGGCCTCGACGTCCAACCCTGCGCCCCCATCGAAGCCACGGTCGAACCCGGTTGCGGTGTGTCCGCGCGTGGTGGGATACGCCTCCGGCGGTCGATCCTGGCGGCCGATGAGATCGTCGTGCGTCGGGCGCTCCCAGCCACGTCGATCGTGCGCACTCTGTTCGATCTGTCGAAGTCGTGGTCCCTCATCGAGGCCGTTGTGATCGTGGACTGTGCACTGCACATGGGCCTCGTTGGCAAGGCCGAGCTGTGTGCTGCAGCTCGGCCGGGCCGGCGCGACGTGCGCAAGTTCCGGCAAGTGATCGACCTCGCCGAGCCGAAGGCCGAGTCCCAGATGGAGTCGCGCCTCAGGATGCTGTTCGTGCTAGGCGGGCTGCCCCGCCCGCAGGTCCAGGTCGACCTACACAACGCAAGCGGTGTTTGGGCCCGTGCCGATCTGTACTACCCGAGCCACCGGCTGGTGATCGAGTACGACGGCGGCTCGCACCGTACGAGCCTTATCCAGGATGACCGACGGCAGAACGAACTATTGAGCGCGGGCTACAAGCTCCTGCGCTACACCGCACCCGACGTCCTGCGCACGCCAGAGCTCACCCTGGCCCAGGTGCGGGGCGTCCTCCTCAGCTAGCGCGCAGCTGCGCCTCCAGGCCCTCGACGTCCAGCTTGGGCTGCGGATAGGCGGGGTTCATCTCCTCCAGCGTCTCGGTGAGGATCTGCGCAACCGCCCAATTGCGGAACCACTTGCGGTTGGCGGGCACCACGTACCACGGCGCCCACGGCGTCGCGCAGCGCGCGATGGCCACGTCGTACGCGGCCATGTACTCGTCCCACTGCCCGCGCTCGACCAGGTCGTGCTCGCTGAACTTCCAGCGTTTGCTCGGGTCCTGCAGGCGCGCGAGCAGGCGCTGGCGCTGCTCCTCGTAGGAGATGTGCAGGCACACCTTGACCACGGTGGTCGCGCGCTTCTCCGCCAGCTCCTTCTCGAACCGGTTGATCTGCCCGTACCGACGCTCCAGCACACCCTCCTCGAGCGTCTTCTTGACCCGCGGCACGAGCACGTCCTCGTAGTGCGAGCGGTTGAAGATCACGATCTCCCCCGGTCCCGGCAACGCGCGCCGGATCCGCCACAGGAAT
>Ga0209474_10002646_pt1 | contig 16241 bp, 19 predicted proteins | sample GraSoiAngelo_145_FD_185902 | JGI IMG/M metagenome (GOLD analysis project Ga0209474, IMG submission 185902) | Grasslands soil microbial communities from the Angelo Coastal Reserve, California, USA - 14_1009_05_20cm (SPAdes) (version 2) | ecosystem: Environmental > Terrestrial > Soil > Grasslands...
CACGCGCCGTCGCGCTCACCGCCCGCGTTCCGATCCGGACACGGACGTGCGATGTCTTTCGCAGGTTACGAACCCAGTCGGCGCGATCGCCGCCACCCGAGAGCATGTAGACACGACCGTCATCCAAACCGAACCAGATCTCTACGGTGTGCGCTTTGCCCGTTCGCCGTCCGAACGTCGTGAGGTACGCGAAATCTTGGTCCGCGAGGCGTTCGAACATCACATCTGACAACGACCGAGACAGGCGACCGATTCCCGAGCACGGCGAAGCCTTCGGGAGCTAGCGGGCGCGCCGGAGGAGGCAATCCGCGCACTGGCACTGCGCCGGTGCGGGGTGGGTGTGGCGCGGACGCCACGCCGTCGACACGACGGCCATAAGGACGATCGCCACCCACGCGAGCACGAGCCAGAAGGCGGCGTCCGAAGCCATGCTCTCGATACTTGCGGAGATCGTGCCAGAGCGCCGGCTCGGTTGGTCCCCCCTCAGGCGAGGGCTTCGCGCAGCCACTGCGCGACGGTCTCAGTCATCTTCGCGCGCGGACCCGCGGGCGCGAAATCGTGATCGCCGCCTTCGATCGTGACGATCCTGTTCGGAACCCGCGCCTGCGAGAGGACCGCGGCATAGCGCTCCGCATTCTCGAAGGGCACCTGGTCATCGCGCGAGCCCCAGATGAGGAGGACGCGGGCTCGGGTGCGAGAGAGCTCCGCCACCGGCTTCCACTTTCCCTCGTTCGACCACGCCGAGAATTTCGGCCCGGCCACCGCAGGAGCGGCCGCGAGAACCGCGGCGCGGATCCGTGAATCGCGGCCAGCTACGAGCGCGGCGACGGTGCCGCCGAAGGAGAACCCGACCACACCGAGCCGCTCGGGCACGTCGGGGTGCGCTTTCAGCAGACGGACCGCACCCGCGGCGTCGGCGAGACCAGACTCGAGCGTCATCCGAGGTGGTTGGTGATCGCGGTACGCGAACCGGAGCGCTGCGACACCCGCGCGGGCGAGCGCGTCACAGGTCGCGACGATGTGTGGCTGATCGGGATGGCCGCCGAAGCCATGCAGCACCGCGGCTCCGCCGATCGCATTTGTCTCCGGCAGATGCAGCACGCCGTCGAGCTCGGTGTCCTCGACGCGGATTCCGACACGCTGCGCTGGCACCGGTCACTCCGGGGTCGCGGCGGGCGCTTTCGGCGGGAGCTCCGGAAGCGCGAGCAGCTCGAAGACCTTCCGCCGGTCTTCGATCGGCGTGCGCGAGCTGATGAGCTCGAGAACCTTCTTGCGGCCTTTCATCTTTCCGACGAGGATCGCGCCGACGAGCTTGTCCCCGAGGAAGAAGAGCCGCTTGTAGTTGCGTGGCTCGTACTCGACCTCGACGACGGCCTCGGCGTCGGGCTCCTCCTCGGTCGTCACGCCCATGACCGAGATGTTCGAGTTGAACATCCCCGACGCGTACGTTGGCACCTCGATGTACGGCTCCTTCGCGCCGAGCATGTTCTTCGCGACGTGCCGCCCGTGGTTCAGCGAATTGTCCCAGGTGCCCATGCGGTGATGTCGCTGGGAGACGACGTCGTAGAACTCGGCAACGTCCCCCGCGGACCAGACGTCGGGCATGTTGGTCTCGAGGAACTCATTTGTCTTCACGCCGACGTTGGTCTCGAGGCCGGTTCCTTCGAAGATGTCGATGTTCATCGTGAGGCCCAGGCCGACGCCGACCATGTCGGCCGTCGCGGTGAAGCCTTTCGTGCCGATGACCTTGAGCTGGCCGTTCGACCGCTCGAGCCTGTCGATCGCCTCGTCGTAGTGGAGATGCACGCCCGCGTCCTGCGCGAGAAGGGTGATGACCTTGCCGCCCTCCAGATCGAGGGCCCGCCGGAGGAACCACGGGCCGCGCATCAGCCAGTGCGTCTCGAGCCCGCGGTGGGCGAACGCTTCGGTCAACTCGTATCCGATGAACGACCCACCGAGCACGACCGCGACCTTCGACTCGGGGATTCGCGCGACCATTCCCTTCGCCTCGTCGAAGTACTGGAAGTTGAAGAGATAGGGCGCGCCCTCCGCGCCCGGCGCGCGGAGCGGATTCGGACGGCCGCCGGTCGCGATGAGGAGGCGATCGTAAGAGATCTCTCCACCCGGCTCCATGTGGACGGTCTTCTCGTCGAAGTTGACCTGGTCGACCTTCGTCTCGAGGCGCAGGTCGATCCGGTTCTTCGTGTGCCACTCCATGTCCCGGACGTAGACGCGCTGCTCGAGGAGCACGCCGCGCAGGTAGCGGGGGAGCGACACGCGGTTGTAGAGGGTGTAGGGCTCGTCGTCGATCATGACGATCTCGGCTGCGGCGTCGAGCTTGCGGAGCTGTTCGGCCGCGTACGTGCCCGCGGCGCCGTTACCGATGATGACGAAGCGAGTCGGATGAGCGGTCAGAGCGATCTCCTCGTTGCTGGTCGAGTTAGTCTCGCCGAATGCCTCGCGCCGCGCCGTTGCCGCTCGCCCGGGTGCGCAAGATCTGCTTATCGCTTCCCGAAACGACGGAGCGGGCGAGCCACGGCGCTCCGAGCTTCTTCATCCGGGACAAGGTGTGTTTCGTCAACTACATGGACGACCATCACGACGACGGCCGCCTCGCGCTCTGGTGTGCCTGCCCGCCCGGGATGCGCGAGGGGCTGGTGAAGGCCGAGCCCGAGCACTACTTCGTTCCCCCGTACGTGGGCGTCCGCGGCTGGATCGGAGTGCGGCTTGATCGTGGAATCGACTGGGACGACGTCGAGCGCGTGATCCGCGAGGCTTATCTCGCTGTCGCGCCGAAGAAGATCGCCGCCGCCTTCCTAGACCGTTGACCGTTTCGTATTCTTACAGCACGCCGGAGTGGCGAAATCGGTTTACGCAGCTGACTTAAGATCAGCCTGGGCGCAAGCCCTATGAGGGTTCGAGTCCCTCCTCCGGCACCGGCCGAGATTGGCTGGAGAGAGCGCGATAGGACCCGTCGAGGCGCGCGCGTTCCTCCGCTGGGCTCCATCGTTCGTGTAGTCCCCTCGTCCTGCAGCAGTGCCGGACGATCGCTCGAAGGTCGCCGCTGCCGCCCACGATCTTCTCGATCTGGATCGAGGTTTCTGTTAGGTGCACCGCGATCTGGTGAAGACGCATCCGGACGTCAAGCAGCCGCTCGCCCCAGAACGACGGCCGGCCCAGCGAGGAATCTGAAACGTGCGCGAGGCCCTCGTCGCTGGCCGCGCGAGCCGCGGCGAGCAGTTCGAGGAGCTCGCGTATGCCGCCGTAGCGCGCACGAGCGAACTCCGGCTCGGGTGGCGACAAGCGGTCGCAAGGAAGGAGACTGGGTGGAATCTTCACGGGGTCACCCTCGATGCGTGTAGCCGAGTAGTGCACCTGCGCTGCGTATCGGATCTCGACGGCGATGGCGTGCCGCAGGACGTCGCGGAGAGTCCAGTCGCCATCGCGGCCGCTGTCGAGAAGGCTGTCCTCTCGTCCGACAAGGATACCCACGAGATCGCCGAAGGCGGCCTGCGCGAAGTCGAGGGCGCGGGAAACCTCGGACCGAGGAGACGAGGGCTCTGCTGTCGCGATCGCTTGCTCGCGCCGGAGCAGTCCATAGAGGGCGTGGCTGCGCGAGAGGCTGGGTTCGCCGACCGCGACGATCGCGAGATCGTCGAGTGGGGGTGGCACAGAAGTCCCGCTAGGCCGCGGGTCCCGCGACGTTCACCACGAGCTCGCCGCGGCCAGATCGGACGACGACGATTTCCGATTCCTCGAGCCCGTCGTTCCCCTCGCGGTGGATCTCTCCTGGCGGCAGGAAGATGCAGTCCCCCTCACGAGCGTGGAACTTCGTCTTCCCTCCAGGTCCGCACTCGAGATGGACCTGGCCCGCGATCACGTAGATGACGGACTCGTGCCCGCCGTGGTGGTGCCAGCTCGATGAACGGCCGGCCTCGGTGCGAACCACTCCGACCCACAACCCCTCTGTGCGGACGGCTTCCTCGCGGATCATCCCCGCGGTCTGTCCGGTCTGCTGGTGACGATCGGAGGGCCGGATCAGCCTCGGCTCCTTCTTCTCCATCGCTCTCTGGTATTCCTCCTCGGCCTCCCAGCGCTCGTGCTGGACGTGCAACTGCGCACCACGCCGCATGATCCAGGTCCGGACTCGTTCTCGCCCAGCGAGGTCAGAGGGTAACGGCACGGTGTGACGATGGCGGTTGGCGCATTCGAGCGTGACCAAACCCTCGCTTTCGGCCACCGGCATCATCGGCAGGCCGCAGCGCTCGCATTCGCGCGTCCCGTCGGGTCCCAGGTCGCTCAAGCCCTTGCCGATCTCCATGAAACCGATGCATTCTGCTGCCGAGTCCCATACACTGGTCGCATCTCATAACGCCGTGCCTTCTGGGCGCGGCGCCTTTTCGCCCCGGGCCAAAGGTCCGCGGCAAGCCCATGGAAAGGAAGAACTGTCAAAGAATGCGACCGTACGAACTCATGTATCTCTGTCCTCCGACCATCGACGAAGAGCGCCTCGGCGCGGTGAGCGAGCGAATTCAGCAGACCATCGCCAACCTCGGTGGCAAGGTCGAGAAGGTCGTTCCGAACCAGAAGCGCCGGCTCGCCTACGAGGTCGCCCACCACCGTGACGGCCAGTACGGCGTCCTCGAATTTTCATTGCCCACGACCCAAGCCCGCGAGCTCGAGCGCACCATACGCCTCACGGAAGACATCCTCCGCCACCTCGTAGTGAGAAGGGACGAGTGACATCGTGGCCTCAGTAAGCAAGATCGTCATCATCGGCAACGTCGGACGGGACCCCGAGCTCCGGATGACCCCCAACGGTCGTCCGGTCTGCGAGTTCAGCGTCGCCGTCAACCGCGTCACCGGCAAGGCCGAGGACCGTCAGGAACAGACCGACTGGTACCGCGTCAGCTGCTGGTCGACGCTCGCCGAGCGAGCCCAGCAGTGGGTCCAGAAGGGTCGCCTCGTCTACATCGAGGGGCGCTTTACCCCCCGTACCTACACCGATCGCGAAGGCAAGGAGCGCCTGAGCCTTGACATCAGCGCGAGCGACTTCCAGATGCTCGACCCGCGGCGCGACCGCGAAGGCGCCGTGGCAAGCGACAACGCGGCGCCCGCGCGCGGGCCCGAGGGCGAGAAGACCTTCGATCCCGACGAGATCCCCTTCTAGGAGCGAACGATGAGCCAAGAGATTTCAGACAGCGGCCCGCGCTCGGGCCCCTCACGTGGTCCGCGGCGCGATGGTCCATCGGGCGCCGGCGGATCCGGCGGTCGGTACGGCGGGCCTCCAGGCCTCCGTCGACCCCGGCGCAAGGTCTGCACGTTCTGCGTCGATAAGGTCCAGAAGATCGACTACAAGGACGTCGGCCGTATCCGCAGATACATCAGCGACCGAGGCAAGATCGATCCGCGTCGCAAGAGCGGAACGTGCGCGAAGCACCAGCGCATGCTGACCACCGCGCTCAAGCGGGCTCGGCTGATGGCCATGCTTCCGTACACCGCGGATCACGTGCGCGGGCTCATGTCCCCGCAGGCGCGTGCCATGGCGGGCGGTCCTCCGCCGCCAAAGCCGGAGCGTCCTCCGTTCCGTCCGGCCGGTGAGTTCCGTCCGGCCGGCGCCCCGTTCCCGCGACGCGACGCTCCGTCTCCGGCTCAGGCACCCGCACCGGCACCCGCGCCGAGCGAGCCCGCGACCAGCTAGAAGCGCGGGGCCGAAAGGCCGTTTGCCTGCACGTAGGGGATACCGAACACTGCGATCGCCATGATCACGATCACGATGATCGCGATGAGGGTGCGTCCCCCCTGACGCTGCCAGGCATGGGCGCTTGCGACGCCGGCGACGAGGCCACCGGCCACGATCGTTCCTAATCCCGCAACAAAGGCAGCGATCGCGAGGCTCACGAGATAGAGCAACCAGATGAGTATTCGGGTCGCTCCTACCCGCGACCGGAGCACCCAATAGATCGGCGCGGCGACGATCGCCACGAAGCCCACGAATAAGGTGCCCTGCAGCAGACCGCCGACAAAGTCGTTGACCCCGAACGCGGCGGTGCCCTGCGGGAAGAAGTACGCATCGGCCGGGCCGATCAGGCTGACACCTACGAAGAGCGCAAGCGTGTAAGCGGCCATCGGCACGACGCTGCGTCCCGAATACGCGTTCGCGATCCATGACCAGCCCCAGAAAATCGCGAGCGGCACAAACATCACCGGGACCGCGGTCGCTCCGTTCCCGCTCAAGCTGATGTGCAGCGGTTCGCTCGATGGCCCGTAGTGCTCGAGCGCGACGGTAGCCGCGGCGATCAGGACGCCCCAGATGAGTCCCGCCAGAAAGCCCATGCGCGGAATCCTAGGGAAAGTCGGAAGGCCGGTGATCCACAGGGTCACCGGCCTTCGGCTGGGTTGGGGTGAGTGCTCGTCCGTCAGGGCACAAGACAGATGTCACCCTCGCAGAAGAGCCGTTGCGTGTCCGTGCTGATGGCGTAAGGCTGCGCCATGTCGCTTCGTTCCTGGTCCCCGTGAGCCCCGGGCGAGACCGTGACGGCGGCTGTCCCGGTCGTCTCGGGGTAGAGCGCCTCGTTCAGGAAGAGGAGCCGCGCGCTGGTCCCGGTGACCGACCACGCGATCCGGCTGTCGCGGATCGCTACGACCCCCGAGGCCGTGTCGATGCGAGAGGCCGCAAGCGAGTTCGCGGAAGCGCTGAACACGACGAATGCACCTAGACCGATCGCGAGAGCGAGCTTTTTCACGTCTGACCCTCCTTAGTGGTTGAGGGCAACCTAGGGTCGACACGGACACGGCACGACCACCCGTTTGACGCGGCCGCCGTCGGCCTTTATCCGGTGCGGATGTATCGCGGGCTACGCGGAGCCGCGCGCTTACTGCGTCGGAGGTGCGGTGATGGCCGGAGAGACGGGCTCTCCCAGGTGGCTGAACTTGAGATCGAACGAGATCTCGAATGCGCCCTTGCCGGAGGTCGGCGATGCGCTCGGAATGCCAATGTCACCTGCCATGTCCACGGAAAGGGTCACGAGCTGGCGCACGATCTGGTTGTCGTCGGTACGGATCCAGATCTCGCCTCTGCCGGTCGCGCCCGACACGGTGAGGGTGGGCGTCGTGCCCGATTGCGAGCTCTTCATCTTCTCAACAAGCTTGCTCTGATCGATGGTGTACGAGAGGTGCCGCGTATTCCGGCCGTCGATGACCGGGCGGTCCACCTCGGTGACCGTGGTGACGGCCGAGAGGTCGGTCTGGCCCAGCGGGTCGAGGACGGCGCCCTGCGGGTCGTTCGCGGCCGACTCGCTCCAGCCGCTGCCGGTCAGGCCCTTGCTGAACGTCCGTCCGCCGATCGTGATCGTGTCGACGGATAGGGATTGCCCGAGCAAGGACATGTCGGTGGTGAGGCGAGATTTATCCGGGATCTCGACGTCGCCGTTCAGCTTGAAGTCAAAGGAGATGTTGAGACCGCTGCTGATCGAAAAGCTGCCGGTCCCGTCGATGTGAGCGGTCTTGGCGTCCTTGAGATTTGCGCTCGCTTTCTGGAGGAGCTCCGTTGGGGAAGGCTCCGCCAGCGTCGCGGGCGCGCCGCATGCGATCGCAAAAGCCGCGAGGCACCATAGGAGTCGGAGAAGCACGAACCCGACGATACGCGCGACGCTCAAGGGCCGGATCAGAAAGGCTGGTTAGCTTGTCTCATCCGGGTCGCGAAGGGGGTTCGCTCCAGGGCCGCGCCGACGCGGCGAAGCTCGCCTACGGTATAGCCGCTCACGTCGAACACGCGGCTTTCGCGGTTGTCGGTCGCGTCGAGATGTTGTTGGTCCGCTTCGCGCCGACGTCTTCGCCGTGGTTCTCGAACGAGAAGAGCTAAACGAGTAGGGCCCGCCTTCCGGCGGGCCCTCGTTCACCAGCGGAGGCTGTTTTAGGCGGTCTTCTGCTCGTGGAGTGGTTTCTTATCGATCTTGAGGATCGTCTGGTCCCTGGCCGCGACGGTGAAGGGGATCACGCCCGGGATGAGCCACTCGGTCCACATCTTGTCGACCTCGTGCTGGAAGTGCTCCACGTCCTCTTCGGCGAAGTGCGCGAAGCGTCCCTGTCGCTTCAGATACTCGTAGACGGGCTTGCGCTTCTTGCGGCCCTCGGCGATCTGCCGTGTCGGCCCGGTGAGGTTGCAGACGCCATCGATGACCTCGTAGAGCGGCCAGATCCCGCACTCGACGGCGAGGTGACCGAGTTCCTGCGAGTACTGCGGGTGGTAGTCCCACCCCTTCGGGCACGGGTCGAGGGTGTGGACGAACGTTGGCCCGCCAAGCTCGAGCGCCTTGCGGATCTTGTTCATGAGATCCACTGCGTACGCGGCGCATCCCGCCGCGATGTAGCGCGACTCGGGATGGCCGGCAGCCAGCATTCCGGGCACGTTCTTCTTCCAGCGGGTGTGCATGAGGCGCTTCTTCGAGCCAGATGGCGAGAACGTCGTCACCGCACCGTACGGCGTCTGGCTCGAGAGCTGGATGTCGGTGTTCGCGTACGACTCGTTGTCGTAGAGCAGGACGAGGCAGTTGTAGTCCTTGTGTGTGAGCGTCGCCGAGATGGCGCCGAGGCCCATGTCCGCGCCGCCGCCGTCACCGCAGAAAGCGATGACGTTGATCTTCTCGTTCTTGAGCTTGCCCTTGCGCATCAGGACTTTGAGCCCGGCGGCGGTGCCGAGCGCCGCGGAACCGGACGCTCCGAGCTGCGTGTGCATCCAGGGCACGACCCACGGCGTCGTGTAGTAAGTGGTGTTCGCGACGTACATGCACCCGGTCGACCCGAGGACGATGGTGCGTGGACCCGAGGCCTTGACCATGTGTCGCATGACGAGCGCGGACTCGCATCCCTGGCAGGTGCGGTGTCCGGAGACGAAGAGCTCGTCGTACGGGACGTCCTTGATGCCCTTGATCGGAGGAAGCGCCGTCGTTTCAACTGCCATCACTAGCTCCTTACGCCGATCCAGTGACAGATGTCACCGGACTTGATGTCGCTCGCGGCGGCCTTTGTCTTCTCGAAGATCTCGGTCGCCATGGGCTGCTCGATCTCGCGGCCGCCGAGGCCGGCGATAAACCCGACGATGGTCGGGCGCTTCTCCTGCGAGTAGAGCGCCGAACGGACCTCGTTGTAGAGGACTCCTCCGTAGTGCGGCGAGCCGAAGCTGTAGTCACGGTCGATGATGCCCACGGCCTTGAAGCGCGAGAGGCTCTTCACGATCTCCTGGGTCGGGAACGGCCGGAACCACTTGAGGCGCACGAGCCCGACCTTGTGGCCCTCCTTGCGGAGGCGGCGGATCGCGACCTTCATCGGCAGCGCAAGCGTGCCCTGCCCGAAGACCACATATTCCGCGTCATCGGTCATGTACTCGTCCAGGAACGGACTGTCTCCGCCACGGCCGAAGAGCTTTTTGAACTCGGCGTGCGCTTCGCTGACCACATCGTGCGCCTTCCGCATCGCCTGGTCGTTCTGCATGCGGATCTCCATGAGCCAGTCCTGGTCGACCTGCGGCGCGATGGTGATCGGATTGTCTGGGTGAAGGAGCCGGTCGCCGAGGTCGAAGCGCGGCAGGAACTTGTTCACGGCGGCCTGGGTCGGGATCTTCACGATCTGCTGGGAGTGGGTGAGGAACGCGCCGTCGAGACCGATCGCGACGGGCAGAGACACTCGCTTGTCCTCGCCCACGCGCCACGCCATGAGCGCGAGGTCCATTGCCTCCTGCGCGGTCTCCGCCCACGGGAGGAGCCAGCCGAGGTCGCGGACCGCGAGCGAATCGTTGTGCTCGGTCCCGAACGCGCCGGGGTCGTCGAGGGCGCGGTTGCCGCAGATCGCGACGACCGGAAGGCGCAGGCCTGCGGTCACCGCGATCGCCTCGAAGGCATAGAACCACCCCACGCCCGAGCTCCCGACGAAGACGCGCGATCCGACGGCGCAGGCGTGTTTGACGATCTCGAATTGGCTGTGCTCGCCGTCCGCGACGATGTATTCGACGTCCATCTTCCCGTTCGCGATGAGCTTCGCGGCGGCCTGCATCACTCCGTCGTAGGGACGGATCGGGTACGCGGCCATGACGTCGACGTCGGCAAGCCTGATGGCCTCGGCGATCGCCTCGCACCCGCTCATGAGCTGCTCCGTCTCGACGTCCGGGTGCTCGCGCTCTTTGACCTGGACTGCCATTAGTCGTCACCTCCGGAGGCCGAGGTCGGATTCGCCGATGGATTCGCGTTGCTCGAGCCTTCCTGCCGAGCGGCTGGCGTACGGACCTTCGGGTCCGCCGAGACGCCGCTCTTTGCCTCGAACCACTTGTTGTAGCCGTCGTGGTCCTTCTTCCAGAACTGCCACTTGTCCTCGTTGTCCTCGAACCTGAGCTCGTCGACCATCACGATGCAGTCCGTCACCGGACAGACCTGCGCGCAGATACCGCAGCCGATACAGGCCTGGTACACGACTTCGTAGTGGCCCTCGGGCGTGACCTCGAAGCACTCGTCCGGGCAGTCGAGCCAGCACATCGTGCATTTGATGCACGTATCGAAGTTCACAACGGGCCGTAGCGTGCGCGCCGTGTACTTCTTGAACTGGGGGTTTCGCTCGCCGGGCTTGCGGGCATCGACGACGATGCCCGGGCGCATCGTGGTCCATCCCGGCTTGTCGAACTGAAGCTTCTCGTGGCCGCTCGTGCCCTCGCCGGCCTTGACCGGGCGGAGCTGCGCCGCGTCGTACCCGTATTGCGCGGACTGAACGGCGCTCTCGTCCTTTGTCTGTTCCTTGATGAGCGCCATGACGTCGTCCAGGCGCACCCAGTCGGGCGCGATCTTGGCGAGCGCGCCGAGCACGCGGTAATCGGTGTGGTCGTCCTTGAAGACCCAGAGGCCGGCGAAAGAGGCCCCTCCCGGAACGGTGACCAGCGTGTATGGGCGTTCGGCCTTGTCGGTCTGTGCCAGGACCTCGTCGGGGCTGTTGTCGCTCGTGACCAAAAGGAAGCCGTCCTTCTTCACGGGCTTCCAGATCGGCTGTCGTCCGTACCAGGCCCACGACTCCACGCCCTTCACGAGCGTGTCGTCGACCGCGATCGATACATCGACGATCGCCGGCTCGTACTTCGCCATCGAGGCCTCGAGCTCGAGGTCGTTGACGGCCACGACGGCAAATTGTTTCGCGGGTACGCCGTTCCGTTCGGGAGAGTCGCCATATCGCGCGAATGCCGTGCCGGTGTGCCCGCGCTTGCGCGCCGCGAGCACGATCGAACGGCAGATGCGCTGAGCGAGCGTTTTCTGGAAGATGCCGCGGTACACGACCTCGACGGTGGTGGAGGTCTCCTTCGGGTCGCTCATGCCTTGCTCCCTCCGATCAGGCGAAGGATCGCCTCGCCGACCGACTTGATGTGTTCCGCCGCTGCGCGCCGTGCGGCCTCGCCATCGTGGGCGCCAAGCGCGGCCAGAATGCGCCGGTGCCCGTCCAGAGACGCGTGCGCTCGTTGGTTGGTCTGAAGCCACTGCTCGCGCGATTCGCGCATGACGTCCCAGACGACCCCGAGCATCGTCGTCAACAGCTCGTTGCGCGAGGCTTCTCCGATGACTTCGTGGAAGCGCGTGTCTTCGTCCGCGTACGGCTCGCCGGCGGCGACTCTTCGCTCCTGCGCGGCGAAGATCTCCGCGAGCTCGGCGAGCTGCGGCTGCGTGATGCGCTCCGCGGCGAGCGCCGCGATCGCGGGCTCGATGAGCCCGCGAAACTCGATCACGTCGGCAAGCGAGTGCCCGCGCGACATGAGGCTCGTGAGCGGACGAGCGAGATCGTCCGGCGACGTCTGCCGCACGAACGTGCCCCCACCGGCTCGGGTCTCCACGATGCCGAGGAGCTCGAGCGTGCGGAGAGCCTCGCGGACCGAAGCGCGCGATACCTGGAACTGCTCTGCGAGCTGTCGCTCAGGTGGAAGCTGGTCCCCAGGGCGCAGGTCACCTCTTTCGAGGAGTCCCTCGATCTGTTGGACGATGCCCTGGTAGAGGCGGCTCCTGCGGATCGGCTCGATGACGGTCAGGGGCGTACCTCCCCACGAAAAGCCTCTGGTCAGGTGGTCAGACCAGATGTCTGGGCGAGCGTACGGCGGTGGGTGGCCGGCGTCAACTCTCGGTGCCGGATTAGGCTCGGCCCTAACCACGCATGCGCGCACTCATTTTCGATCTCGATGGAACGCTCATAGACACCGTCTACGCCCACGTCTTCGCCTGGCAGCGCGCGCTCGCGGAGTCCGGGCTTGCGATCGAGGGCTGGAAGATCCACCGCCGCATCGGGATGAGCGGCGGTCTCTTCACCCGCGCCGTCGCCCGCGAGATCGGAAAGCCGCTGAGCGACGACGACGCCGGCCGGATCCAAGCCCGGCACGGCGAGCTCTTCCGCGAGCTGCTGCCCGAGCGCCGGCCGCTTCCTGGCGCGGTCGCCCTGCTGCGGTGGCTGCGCGAGCAGAACGTGCCTCACGGCATCGCGACCTCGGGACGCCACCCGGAGATCGACAGCTCGCTCGCTGCGCTCGGGGTTCCGGCTGACATGGTCGTCGTCGATCGGGGCGACGTTCTTCGCGCGAAACCCGAGCCGGATCTTTTTCTGCGGTGCCAGGAAGAGCTGGGGGTCGAAATCCGCGACTGCTACGTGGTCGGCGACGCGGTGTGGGATCTGCTCGCCGCCCGGCGCGCTGGCATGTTGAGCGTCGGACTGCTCTCCGGCGGCTACGGGTGGGACGAGCTCACCTCAGCGGGCGCCTTTCGCGTGTACCGCGACGTGGCTGAACTTCATCGCTCTCTGGACGAGCTCGGCGTCGTCTGAGCGGGCGCGTGTGCCTGCCTGGTACATCCCCCGCGTAGGCTTGCCTCGGTTATCGAACGCAAAAGGGGGAGGAACGAGATGTTCGCTCGTGTCACGAGGTACGAGGGATCGCCAAGCGAGCTCGAGGCCGGGACCAAGCTGATCAAAGAGACGATCGCTCCCGCGGCGAAGAGGCTCCAAGGGTTCAAGGGCGGCTACTGGCTCGTCGATCGCGCGACCGGCAAGGGATTCAGCGTGACGCTCTTCGAGAGCGAATCCGCTCTTCATGCGACCGAGGATGACGCGGCACAGCTTCGATCGCGGGCTTCGAGCATCGTGAGGATCACCGCTGTCGAGCGCTACGAGGTGGTCGCGGAAGCGCATGTTGAGGAGCTCGCGCCCACGCGCTAACTAGGCCTCGAGTCGAATACCGACCAGCAGATGTCATTCCGCAACCGCTGGTCGTCGAGTACGAGCTCGCGAATCGCGTCCGGGAGCTGGTCGTGCTGCCACCGGCACTCGAGCCGCCCTGCGACCTCGCGCTTTCCTTCCGGGGCAGCAGCACGTGCGGCCTTGATCGCGTAGGCGGCCGCACCGAGCTCGTGCGCCGCGACATGTGCGACGGCCGCGGCCTGGCCGGCAGCGTAGGCGGCATGCCGGGCTGCCCCGCTCAGGTCTCTGGCCGCGGCCATTGCGTGGCCGGCCGCATTGCGAGCCTGGGTCATCGTGATCTCGCGGCGCACCCACGCGCGCACCTGCTCGATCGCCTGACGCGGTCGCGGGTCCAGAGGCTCTGCCGACTCGAAGAGGTCGAGGACGTGGTCCGCGCACGATGCCGCCCACAGGGCGAGCAGTTGGTGATCCGAATCGGTGAGCGTCCCACCGCGGCGGATCGTTACGAAACGACGGTCGCGGTCCTTCGGGAGGATCACAACCAGCACTCCTTCCACCCTCGCATGTCGATTACCAACACATCACGCAGCGGGCCCTAACTATGCGGCGGCCTCCGTGTGCCCCGCCATAAGGAGGCCGAGACGCTCTTCGGTGGCTGAGGCCGCGTCGAGCACGGCGACGATGCGGCCTTCGAACATCACCGCAATGCGATCGGACAGCGCGCGAATCTCGTCGAGCTCTGACGAGACGAGGAGGATCGCGGCGCCCTGGCCGCGTTGCTCGAGGAGCCGCTCGTGGACGTACTCGGTCGCGGCGATGTCCAGCCCACGTTGTCGGTTGCGAGACCACGATGAGCTTCGGGCGCTCCGAGAGCTCGCGGCCGAGCACGACCTTCTGCTGATTGCCGCCCGACAGGTTGGCGACGATGGCTCGCGGATTCGGCGGCCTGACGTCGTACTCGACGGCGAGCCGGCCGCCCGCTTTCAGGATGGCCGCGGGATCCAGAACTCCGTTCATCGCGTAGGGCGGCCGGTATTGCTTCCCGAGGATGAAGTCGTCGGCGACGGTGAACGCGAGGACGAGGCCTTCGATCCGGCGATCCTCGGGGACGTACGCCACGCCGCGCGCGCGCGTGCGCTTGGGATCGTCTCGCGAGATGTCGATGCCGCCGATGCGGATCGTGCCGGTCGCCACTTTGCGCAAGCCGAGCAAACACTGGGCGAGCTCGCTCTGTCCGTTACCGCCGACGCCGGCGATGCCCAGGATCTCGCCAGAGCGGATCTCGAAGTCGATGCCGCGCAGCGCCGGACTGCCCCGATCGCTCAGTGCCTCGAGCCCGCGCACGTCGAGGATGACCTCCGTGCGGGGCGGCGTTGCCCGCGCTTTGAGCTGCTTCATCTCGCGTCCGACCATCGCGCGTGCGATCGCTGCCGGTGTCGTCTGCTTGGTCACGAGCTCCCCGGCGTTGCGGCCTCCTCGCAGCACCGTGACCCGGTCCGTGACCGCCATCACCTCGCGGAGCTTATGGGTGATGAGGATCAGCGTCTTGCCCTCGTCGCGCAGCGTCCGCACGATCGCGAACAGCTCGTCCACTTCCTGCGGTGTGAGCACCGCGGTCGGCTCGTCGAAGATCAGGAGGTCGGATCCGCGATAGAGGACCTTGAGGATCTCGACGCGCTGCTGCAGACCCAGGGGAATGTCCTCGACGCGAGCCCCGGGCTCGACCGCGATGGCGAAACGCTCCTCGAGCTCGCGAACGCGCTTCTCGATGGCCCGGTCGTCGAGGACCGGACCGCCGCGCTCGTCGCCCAGGACGACGTTCTCGGCAACGGTGAGCGGCGACACCAGCATGAAGTGCTGGTGGATCATCCCGATGCCGAGTGCGATCGCGTCGCGCGGACCGCTGATCCGAACGTCGCGCCCGCGATAGCGGATCGTTCCGGAGTCCGGGTGGTAGAGGCCGTAGAGGACGTTCATGAGCGTGGTCTTGCCCGCGCCGTTCTCGCCGACGAGGGCGTGGATCTCGCCCTCGTTCACGACGAGGTCGACTCCATCGAGCGCCTGGAGATCACCAAAGCGCTTGCGGATGCCGTGCATCTCGAGGAGCGGCACGCGCTCGGTGCCGACGGCGGTCGCCCCCGCGGTACGCGCACGCTCCGGGCGTGGATCGATCATGCGTGCCCCTCGGTCTCGTAGGGAATCCCGTCCGCGGCAGGCGGGCGCGACCGGCCGACGAACCCCGCGACCGCGAGGATCGTGAGGACGTAGGGCAGCGTGGAGAGAAGCTGCACCGGCACGCGGACGTCACCGATCGACGCTCCCTGTAGTGAGAACGACAGCGCGGTCCCGTATCCGAAGATGAGCGATGCCACGAGCGCGCCGACGGGCGTCCAGCGTCCGAAGATCATCGCCGCGAGCCCGATGAAGCCGCGCCCGCCGGTCATGCCGTCCGTGAACGAGTGCGCGACGGAGAGCGAGAGGTACGCGCCCCCGAGCGCCGCGAGCATTCCGGAGGCGATCACCGCCCAGTACCGCGTTTGCCGCACCGCTATACCGACCGTCTCGGCGGCGCGAGGGTGCTCGCCGACGGCGCGCAAGCGCAGGCCGGGCACCGTGCGAAAGAGGAAGACCTGGATCAGGACCACCAGCGCGAGCCCGGCCCAGACGATCGCATTCTGGTGCGCGATGACATCGCCGATGAACGGGACTGCGGCCAGCGGAGCGATCTCGATATCGGGGACACCCGCAAGATCCGATGGTGTTCCGGTCGTTCCGTAGAACTGGTAGTCCAGATAGCTCGTGAGCCCGAGGGCCAGGATGTTGAGCGCCATCCCTGACACGATCTGGTCGCTCCGGAGGTGGATCGCGGCAACGGCATGAATCGCGGCCAGCCCCGCGCCGACAGCCATCGCGGCCACGAGCGCCACGACCACGCTGTGCGACTGATCGGCGGCGACGACGCCGAAGAACGCTCCCACGAGCATGCAGCCCTCGAGCGCGATGTTGACCACGCCGGCGCGTTCGGACACCACGCC
>Ga0209474_10002648_pt1 | contig 16235 bp, 15 predicted proteins | sample GraSoiAngelo_145_FD_185902 | JGI IMG/M metagenome (GOLD analysis project Ga0209474, IMG submission 185902) | Grasslands soil microbial communities from the Angelo Coastal Reserve, California, USA - 14_1009_05_20cm (SPAdes) (version 2) | ecosystem: Environmental > Terrestrial > Soil > Grasslands...
CGCCGGCAACGAGCGCCGCGGCGGCGCCCGTATTCAATTGCCGACGACTGCCGCGCCCACTTTCACAAGCATTGAGAAAGACGAGTCGGATGCCGCGCTGGCACATGATCTCGCGCAACGTCCGAGCCGTAAGAGATTGAGCCATACCGCGCGTCCCCTCGAAGAGCAAGGCTCCGCTGTCGTCCAGGAATTCACCATGTCCGATGAAATGGACAACGTCGAAATGCCCAGTGGAAATGTAGCCGTGAAAACTCATGGGCGTCGCATGAGGCAAGACCTCGACAGCAACGGCGCCGATCTCGATCAGCGGTTTGAAATCGCGGCTGATCAATTCGATTTCCTCTTCAGTCGATAACCCTGCAGCGCCGACTGGCTCGGGCGCCACTACCAGGATACGCAGCGGCAGATCGCGCTCGGAGATTTCCTCGGCCGGGATCGGCGTCAGAACATTGCGCACGAAATGAATTTCTTCGGTGGCGAGGAACGCGCTGCGCTGCGGATCATAGGCAAACTCCCACGGCTTTTCCGCGATCCAGGGAATCATCGATGTAAAGATTAGGTCAAGCCGTTCGCTTCCGCGAAGGGACCGCGCCACATCGTAAAGTCGACGCACATCGCTCGGAAAGAGTGTCTCGAATAGCAGCTTTCCGAAATCGATCAACTCCGCGTCCTTTGGCAGCGTTGTGCCCGGTTTGCCGTCGATGTAATTCCGTAACCGTTCCTGCATGCGGATAATTTTGTTGAAGCGCTGACCGGCCTCGCCTCCACTACGGTGGAATGGTATCAAGACAGAGGCGCCCCCGTAGCTGGCCAACAGTTGTGCGGAACGCGCAACCCGCTCGCCCTTCCTCTCATTGGCCTCAGGCTGCTCGTTAGGCGTTTCCAGGACGCTTAGAAAGAATGTGTCAACGGGAGCGAGCGACCCTGGAGCCACGCCCAAAGGCTCGACGGCACGCGACGACGGTGCGATCTCCACAGATGGCGCGCTCATTGGCTCGTCTCGTCGGTCTATTGCCTGCGCAACCGGCGGAAGGAATCTGCCTGCTACTGCGCCGGCCGCCCGTCGTCCTGGCAATAAGCGCAGCGGATCAATTGGTCGGAGCGGGTGAGGCTTGCGCGCCAGCGCATCAACGATGAAGGCGGCCGAATCGGGTTGCTGGAAAAAGTTCAGGTGATGCACAGGCACCGAGTCAGCCAGATTTCCGCCCGGGCCGAAGCAACCAATCCGCTCCGGCGGCACATAAGAATTCACGCCCTTGTCGATATGCCAGCCGCCGGCTGTCGGCACAACCAGGTCGTTAGGCTGAGCGAAGAAGCTGTCGATGCCGACATCAAGCAGACGCATCCAGACACGGTCATCGGGTGAGAAGTTGGCAGCGAGAGCTGAATAGGCGTCAGGTGGAGGCGCCGGCGGCGCCTGCAATTCACTAATGAGATCGCCCGCCGCATTCATCGAACTAATCCCCGGCAAATTCCCATTCGCATGTCGCGCGAGCCAGACAACGGCTTCCCCGATCCACGACGCACCAGTCGTGAACGGATTGTCCGGAAACATCTCCAATAAATTCGCAATCCAGCCGACAGTACGCTCCCATCGTTCCGGAGTTGCGAGCGGCGTGCCCTCGTTAGGCGACGCAACCAGCACGGCATGCCCGAGCCGAAATCGCTGGCCGGCCGCTCCGAGCGCCGCTGATTTTTCGACTAGATTTCGCAGCACGAGGCCCCCGCGCGAATGGGTGATGACATCGAATTCAAACGCGCCATCGGGAAGCGCCTCGACGAGCATCCGGGCGTTTTGCTCCGGCGTTCGACTGACGGAGAAATGATCGAAGGCAAATATTCGATCACCGTAAAGCGGCTTGATCCGGTCAAAGAAATCGCCTCTCGCCAGCTCGTGGAATGCGCTGCCGGCGTTGGAAAAAGTTCCATGCAACAACAAAAGCGACCGTCCGCTGCCTAACGTTTTTTTCTCAGGTTGCCAGCGGTCGAGTTTCTTCGCGGCAAGTTTTACGCGGTCGACGCGCAGCCAGCCTTCGCTTAGCCGCTCCTTTTCCCACGACCGTTTTTCCCATCGTTCCGCTAGAATGGGCAGGGCCACGTCAGCGACAGCGTCGACGATTTTTAGAATAGTCACCTCAATTGCCTTGTGGACGATCATGCCGATGATGCCGCGTCGTTGCGGGTCAGCGGGTGGAGGTGCGGACCGTCGCACCGGCACGCGAAATCGGACGAGAGCTGGCGCGGCGACGCGCATCCCGGTCCGGCGCGTCAAAATGTGTTCCTCCGGCCGGTGGAAACTGACCGTGCTGCGCGACTGCGATCCGCCACGCGAGTCACTCACGAAACGACGCACTAGTAGCACGCTTCCTTCGCCGGGCCCGACCGGTACGCTCAGGTCGAGCATCGGAATACCGCCAGAGCGCCGGGCCGCCGTCGGCTTGGGAACGGCCTGAAATGTTTTCTCAACTCGGACTTTTCCGGATTCAAGGACACCCGGTGGGAGCTCCGCAACCGGCGATGTAATGGAAATAGCGCGCCGCCTCCGCATTGTCACAGAAGAAGGGGGGAATTCCCATTCTTCCGCATTGTTCCAAACGACCCCGTTGCCGATCGATTTCTTCATTTTGATCAGCGAGGTTGGTTCAACCGCGGCGGCGCAGCGGCTTTCTGCGTTGAAGTGTCTTCAGCCATTCGACCAGAAATTTCCGCCAACTGCCATCCTTTGCGAAGTCTAGGTTGCCGTAAAGGGGCGAGAGCGGCTGCGAGGGGTCCGCTGGGAAATGAATGGAGACACCGTGCGAATTCGCGACCCCATTACCTTTCGCACCGCTGGCGACAACGTATTTGCCAACGGCTTGATTGACTGCTTTCACCGCCTTCACAATTGATTTGTCTCCTGCGCAACTACTTTGCAGTAATTCGCACAGATCGCGCAGATCGACGTAGTCCGGAACGTCGTAGGATTGCGCTTGGAGACGCGATTGGCTGATCCCGGCTCGAGCAACGGGATCGGTCAAGCCGTTGCGGAGGGCCGTCGCCAACTGATCGACGGCGGGCAGCAAAGCAGTTGCCTGTGATAGGTCGCAGGCCGATTGAGTCACTCCATCATTGGTCCCATAGGAGGCGAGGTAACGCTTGACGATCCACTTTGAGAGATCGCGTGGTTTCATATTCGGATTTTTGGCGAGATCGCCAAGCAATGTGTTGTAGGGCCAACCATCCCCCGGTTCCGTCTGTTCCGAGCCGACGGCGAAATCGGCACTGTCACGCAATTGGTATCCGATTTCCGCCATGCTCATAAGACAGGCATCCATGCCCAGGATGTCGAGGTTCCGCCCGATCTTCTTCTTCGCTGCAACAACGACGCGTTTCAGCTCAATGTTATCGAGAAAATCCTGTGCGTTATCGTCGTAAGCAATGGCACGAAGCCGCACCGCCTTCTCGATCGAACTGCGGAAAAGCGCGCGATGAAACTTGCGACCGCCGATGACGCGAATGCGCCGCATCGAAATCGAGTTGCTCCCATCGTCCGACATGGGGTGAATCGGCGTGCCGCGTCTGGTCACATTCGCTCCCCCCACCCGGCGTGCCAGGCGATACACATCGGTGTCATCCCATCCGCCACCATGGTTCCAAATCACGAGCATATAGCGAGCGGCCGGATAATTCTTGACCGACCAAACGATGAAATCCGTCAGAACAATTGAATCACCCGTGTTGGTTTCCCCAAGATTATCAACCACGTCGCTTTCGAGGTTGCTGCCTTTTCTCAGGAAATAACGGTGCGTTTGGCGGCTGGCGGCGCGTCGATCAAATTGGGCGACAACGTTCAACGCGTTAGTCGAACCGATTTTTTTCATCTCGTTAAGGTCGGTTACTCCGGCCGAGTCGAGGTTGTTATCGCCAGCGAGATAGACCATGACGGTCCAGGATTTTTTCTTCATGTTTTCAAGAGCGGTTGGGGTGGAGGTTTTCGCAGAAGCAAATTCAGTAATCGTTTCCGGGGCCAAACACCTGCTGAGCCGTGCAACGAGCTCGATAGAGGCTCGCTATCATACCTGGCAGCCTAACAAACCCGCCAACACGGCGGCAAGATTTAAGGCGGGGCCGGTCCTCTACGTGTCCAACGGCTTCACCGGTTCGGCCTGCTCGACTTTCGCGCCACATTTTTTGCACGTCCGCCGCGCGTCGTCGTTCCAAAAGTCGAGCATCGCCTGGCTGAAATGTTGGACGATATCGGCGCAGTCGAAGTGAATGTCTTCGACCAGCGACCCGCAGTTTTCGCAGTAGAAGATGACGTGTTCTTTCTCTCCCGGCGGGCGGCGCCGCTCGACCACGACGCCAATTGTGTCCGGCGGTCGCTGGGGCGAATGCGGAACATTCGGCGGAATGAAAAACGTTTCGCCTTCGTGCACGATGTGATCGATGATCCGCTCACCTTCGCGAACGCGCACTTTGATGTCGCCCTTGAGCTGATAGAAATACTCCTCCGAATCGACCAGATGAAAATCGTTCCGCGCGTTCGGACCCTTGATGACCATCACGAAAAAATCGCGCCCGTCATAGAGATAACGGTTACTCACCGGTGGCTTGAAGAGATGGCTGTTCTCTGCGATCCAGTTTTTGAGATTAATGGGCTGCAGCACTACGGGTGTGGCGCGGTTTTCCGATGACGTTTTTGTTTTCAACTCGGCAGCAGTAGCCATAAGACGAGCGTATTTGCTTCCACGCGTAGCGTCAAACGAATGGAGCTTATGCTGGCAGCGAACGGCCAATAAAACACTGAAGGTCGACATTTGCATTTAAATGGATAAAGCAAGACACGTTAGTATTTCGACGACTATGAAATTTGCTCGTTTGGTTCAACTCCTGGGTGGCGCGGTAATTGTTATTTTCTGTTCCAGCTGCGAAGAGATTCCATCCTATATCGAACATCCGCTCGCCGCATTTGCACCACAGCCGTCCGGCTATTGGAATGGCGACGGTGTGCCCGGTTCACCGAAAATCGTCGTTCGTGTCGGCGAACAGAAAGCGTACTTTTACAAAGGCAAACGTGTGGTCGGCGAAACGACCGTCTCTACCGGCAAACCCGGATTCTCTACTCCTCCTGGTCATTACCAGGTGGTTTCGAAAGACAGGGACCACGTTTCAAGCGAGTTCGGCGATTACGTCGATGACTATGGCAACGTGGTGAGGTCCAACATCGATGTCCGCAAAGACTCTCGGCCGCCAGGCACCCATTTCGACGGAGCGCGAATGCCGTATTGCATGCATTTCAATGGTGGCTATGCGATGCACGAGGGCTATGTCCCGCCGTATGCTGCGTCACACGGCTGCATTCGCTTGCCTAGAGGAATGGCGAGGCCATTTTTTGAAAACGCACCCGAAGGCACACCGGTCATCGTCAGAGAATAGAATTCCTCTAGTTTTAAAATGCAACGTGTCGTTGGTAGCATCAGCCATCATGTGCTCCGCGACACCTCCATTCCCGTTTTGCTCGTTCCTCTGGGCAAACGCTGAACCACGCCAACGATCTCCACTCAGGACTGGCTGTGTCTTGTCCCGCCAGCAACAAAAATTGTGCTAGAATAACGACAACCGCATGAAGCCCAGCATCATCGACGACAAACGAAGCAACGCAATGCAGCTGAGCGCTGAAGAACTGCAACGGTATTCACGCCATCTCATGATGCCCGAAGTTACACCGGATGGGCAACGACGTCTGAAAGCGGCCCGCGTTTTGTGCATCGGCGCGGGCGGATTGGGGTCGCCTGCTGCGCTGTATCTGGCCGCGGCCGGTGCGGGAACAATTGGGATCGTTGATTTCGACGATGTCGATCTTTCGAATCTGCAGCGACAAATTCTTCATGGAACAAAGGATGTTGGCCGCGGCAAACTGGAGTCCGCGCGGGACCGGTTGAGCGACATCAATCCGAAAATCGATATCGAATTGCACAGATGCCGGTTCACCAGCGAGAATGCATCCCAGCTGGTCGCGCAGTACGACGTGATTGTGGACGGCTCTGATAATTTTCCGACGCGATATCTGTCGAACGACGTGTGCGTTTTTGCGCGCAAACCGAACGTCTATGGCTCGGTATTTCGTTTTGAGGGACAAACCACAGTGTTCGCGCCTCATTTAGGCGGGCCGTGCTACCGTTGCTTATTCCCGGAGCCGCCGCCGCCGGACACAGTACCAAACTGCGCGGAGGCGGGAGTGCTCGGCGTCTTGCCGGGCATTATCGGCATGTTGCAAGCGATTGAGACGATCAAGCTGATCGTCGGCATCGGTGAACCGCTCGTCGGACGTCTCCTCCACTTCGATGCGCTGAGAATGAAGTTCCGAGAACTTAACTTGCGACACGATCCTCAATGTCCCGTTTGCGGGGAGAATCCAACAATTTTCTATCCGATCGATTACGAAGAATTTTGCGGGGCGCGCGCCGTGCGGGACGACGATGGCCTCGCAACAATCAATGTACACGAGTTAAAGCGAAAAATGGAGAACGACGGGACGTTTGCAATTGTCGATGTGCGAGAGGAGTTCGAATATGACATCGCGCGAATTGAAGGTTCGAAACTAATTCCGCTCGGCGAATTGCCGGAACGCCTTGACGAGCTCCAGAAAGACGAGGAGATCGTCCTGCTTTGCAAGAGTGGCACGCGCAGCGCACATGCGGCGCAATTGCTACACGCCGCCGGATTTACGCGGGCGCATAGTCTGGGAGGCGGAATTGACGCTTGGGCAGACCAGATCGATCCGGCGATGCAAAAATATTGAAAAGCTACTTGATGACGGCGGCCAAATCTGCTGCGCTTGGCAGATCGTTCCATTGCTGCAGCAGCTCACCGTTTCGACCGAAAACGAAAACGCGAAAATCGAGCGAGCCGGGTTGTGCGCCAAGCTGGGACGACAGCGCGCCATCAAAATCCGCCACAGCGAACGTGTCGTCTCTGGCATCTCGCGCAATTTTCTTTGCGTCGTATCGTCTCTGAAGCCGCTTCCCTTCTTCGTCGAGGCGATGCCGCACCAGCATGGTCGCGATCCTACGCACGATCCCAGTGTGTTTCTTGCTGAAATTCAGGACCGTAATCATTCTGTAATTCGGATCGCCTAGACAATAATCGGGAACACGATCTCCTACACTGCGCGCCTTCTCCGGATCCGCGGTCGTTGTCAGGACCACGACAGTGATGTGACCGTCGCTGGTCGAAAGTGTGCGTCCATCTACGTCGGTGAAATTCAAGTTGTAGGTTTGGCCTGGGGAGAGAGCTGCATGCAGGGGTAAAACCAAAAGGAAGGAAATGCTTTGCGCCAAGAAAAAGAATTGATGTGCGCGCACATTCACAAGTAAGCACATTGGCGACAATGACGCGCGCTGACAAGGTCTGGCTTCCCGCGTCCATTTCGTTTTGCGGAGTGCCAAAAAAAGTGGCTCTGGTCTGTGTCTGGTTGTCGATCTTTGTTGGTTGCGCTTTTACTGGCTGCGATCGCCTGATGAGTTCCCGCTATGCACAGCTAGTTCAAGATGCGGATGGAAAATCAGCCCAGGGAGACTTTGAGCGCGCGATCAATCTCTATGAAGCCGCACTCGATGACAGTCCACGATGCGCAGAGATTCATTACAAGCTCGCGCTCCTTTACGACGACAAAATGAATGACCCACTCAGTGCGCTGCATCATTTTAGGCGTTATCTCACGCTCAGTCCAAACGGCTCTCATGCCAGCGATGTAAAGAATTCAATGCAACGTGATGAGGTCGCAGTGCTGACGACTTTGTCCGGCGATTCCGTCGTCACTCGAGCAGAGGCGGCCCGGTTGCGAAATGAAAATCTTGATCTGCACAAGGAACTCGAAGGGCGCGCTCGGATATTGCGGAGCGGTTCGGATAAATCGAAAGCGGGGGACGCGAGTTCGACAAAAACCGCCTCCAAGAAATCCGGAGGACGAACTTACGTTGTTCAGTCAGGCGATACCCTCGCATCGATTTCACGGAAATTTTATAAATCGCCGAAACGCTGGGAAAAGATTCTCGACGCGAACAAGGAAAGCATCCGCACTCCCGGGAATTTGAAGGTCGGCCAAACCTTGATTATCCCGTAGTGCTTTCGCTTTCGAAGGCAAGCCGCGATTTCGTTCGATCCACAAGACCGGCGAATCGCCGCTGTTCGGTCAGGCTCCCAGGCAGCCTAGGCACGAATATCTACGGCTACATTTTAATTCCGATCAATTCCCGTTGCCATGGAGCCAGTAAAGTCGTCGCGCAAGTTTCATCCGCCGCGATCGCTTCGAGGACGCTGCGCGATGCGATAAAGGTCGGCTCCAAATCGAGTTCCCTCGCGCTGCGATCCCGCCGCCGTCGCAGTTCTTCAGTCCGAGCCATCATCCCCGGGCTTGGCCGCGTTCCGAAGCGGCGCCGCCAGACCGGCCATTCCTCTTCGGACAACTGCAATGCGCTCTGCGCTGCTTCGCGAAATGCCTGACGTCGGCGCGAGGAAAAATGTCTGTAATCAGGCAGCTTTTCCGATGCGAAACCTACTGCCGCGTTGATCAGCTCGTGATTTTGCAAAACATGAAACGGTGGCCGGTCTGCCGCTTTCGCTTCTTGTTCACGCCATTGCCAAAGCGCACGGAGCACAGCAGCCGCGCGGCCCCGCAGCAAACCAGATCCGCGGATGCGCCAAAGTTCATCCTTATCGCGCGCGCGTTCCACCGCCGCCTGTTCGACTGCGCGCTGGCAGGATTGCCGCAGCCAATCAATTCGATGGAATTGTTTCAATTGCGCCTCGAAGCGTTCGGCAAGAGGCAACAGGTAACGCGTGTCGTTCATCGCATATTCCAGCATCCGCGCAGAGAGCGGACGCCGCGCCCAATTCGCCTTTTGGGACCCTTTGCCGAGTTCGGCATCGAAGTACCGTCTTACCAAAGCGGCCAGACTAAATTCGCGGATCCCGAGCAGGCGCGCTCCAATCACCGTGTCGAAAATGCGCTGCGCGGTAAAGGTTAGACCTCGGCGGAGTAATCGCAGATCGAAATCCGCTCCGTGCAAAACAATTTCTTTTCGCTCCAGCGCAGTGCGCAACGGCGCCAGGTCGACATTGGCGAGGGGATCGACAATGTAGTCCCGGCCCGGCAAGCTGATCTGGAGCAGACAAAGCTTCTCTCGATAGCAATGAAGGCTATCGGCTTCGGTATCGACCGCCACGCGATCGACCGATTCTATTCGTGAAACCAGCTCGTGAAGTTGCGCGGCGCTCGTAATCAGACTTCCTGGCAATGACAAATGACGAATGTCTAATGACGAAGGAATGACAAAATCTAGACGACGATGAGACGTTTCCATCCCTTCTTTCGTGATTTGATCATTCGAGCTTCTTTCGTCATTTGTCATTCGAGCTTCATTATTTTTCCAGGTATCACCTCAACCCGCTCAGGAGTAACTCGGCGTTTGTTTTCGTCACTTCGAGATTCTCGATCAACTTTTCCATCGCCTCGATCGGAGGAAGCGCCGCCATCGTCTTCCGCAACATCTGCACTCGCTCCCATTCATCGGGATGATACAGCAAATCTTCGCGGCGCGTAGCCGACTGCAAAACGTGAATCGCGGGGTAGAGCCGCTTCTCAACCAGTGCACGGTCAAGATGCAATTCCATGTTCCCTGTGCCTTTGAATTCTTCGAAGATTAATTCGTCCATGCGGCTGCCGGTTTCAATCAACGCGGTCGCGAGAATCGTGAGGCTGCCGCCTTCTTCGACATTGCGAGCGGAGCCGAAAAATTTCTTTGGTTTGATCAGCGCCTTCGCCTCGACGCCGCCAGACATGATCCGGCCTTTGGCCGATTGTAGATTGTTATACCCGCGCGAAAGCCGGGTGATACTGTCGAGCAAAATCACGACGTCTTGCTTCATTTCTACCAGACGTTTGGCGCGGTCCAGCACCATCTCCGCGACCTGCACATGTCGATGGACGCTTTCGTCGAAATTCGAATGATAAATTTGACAATCAATTTCCCGCTCCAGATCGGTTACTTCTTCCGGCCGTTCGTCCACTAACAGAAGAATGAGCACGATGTCCGGATGATTCACCCGAATCGCCTTAGCAATCTCCTTGAGCAGGATCGTCTTGCCCACTCGCGGTGGCGCAACGATCAGGCCGCGTTGTCCTCGCCCGAGCGGCGCTAGCAGATCAACCGCCCGAGCGCTGATGGAATTCGTCTCTGGATTTTCCAGCATGATCCGGCCCTGCGGAAATTGCGGCGTAAGTTTGTCGAAGTCGGTCGGCTCGCTCCACTGCTCCGCCGGTTGTCCTTCGATTGTTGTGACTTGTTCAAGTGTGAGGAATTTCTCGCGGTGAGCCGGAAGCCGTATAATCCCGGCGAGCTTTTGGCCGGGCCGCAGGTGATATTGCTCTATCACCGCGCGTGGAACGCAAACATCCTCGGGGACCGGTAGGAAGTTCAACTTTGGCCAGCGGAGTATTGCGAACGAATCACTCACTTGGTCGACAAATCCCTCCGCGGTGATACTTGCCCCTCCGGACAATCCGGCGCGGATTACATCCAGAACATGCTGATGACGCGAGCGCGCAGGATGCAAATGCAGATGCAAATCGCGGGCCAGGACTTCCAGCTCTTCACCGGGAAGTCCTTGCACCTCGTTTAGATCAAGTGAGCGCGCCGTAGCTGTAGTGGCGGCCGTGTCGGCTGCTCTGTGGACGTTCGCAGGCGACACACCTGCCTCTACAGTGCCCGCTTCCGGTGACGTCGAGGTTTCTAGGTTGTCGTCCATGATTGCTTTTGCCAGAGCGCGACGAGGCAGCGCGCCTGATCGGCCAGCACCGTACGGACGCCGTTATTCCATACAACATGGTGTGCGCGTCTGATTTTTTCGTCGAGAGGCATTTGTGAGTTGATCATTTGTTCGGCCGCGGAGCGTTCGAGCGACATGCGCTCCATCAGCCAGCGGACCTGGGTCTTGGACGAACAGGCCACCACGACCACTCGATCGCACAGCCTTTCACCGCCGGTTTCATAAAGAAGTGGAATGTCAGCGAGGAAAAAATCGGGAGAGTTGCGATGCGTTTCCGCTTCTGCTCTCCATTGCCGGCGAATCCGCGGATGGAGAATCTGTTCGAGCGCGCGCCTTTTAGCCGCGTCGTTAAACACTATATGGCGAAGTTTTTCCCGATTCAACTCCCGATCGGCCGAAAAAATCGCACTGCCAAATTCGTGTCGAATTTCTTTTTTAACCTCCAGATCAAAATCGACAAGTTGGTGCGCGGCATAATCAGCGTCGAAAAATTTGGCACCGGGAACAATCTCGCGTAGGCGCGCGCAAAGCGTGCTCTTGCCAGTAGAAATTCCGCCGGTGATCCCGATGACAGCCATTTAAGGAGGATTAAAAGCAGGGGCCTTGGGAGCAGCTCCATTGTCCATATCGGCAGCGATTTGTCCAATCTGCTCTGAAATCACGTTGTAAATTCTATCCATGGATATCGGAGTCCTTGAAAATCCTAACCAATTCCCTCGATAAACAATTTTTCAGGTCGACGAATATTTAAGCTTCCTGATTCTCCCGAGATGGGCGTCGTCAACGACCAGCTCCGATTTTGATTGCGGTTTTGGCGAGGAGTTGAAGCTGAGTATCTTCCTTAGTCTATGACGCAGCAAATCTTAACAGGAAAAACAGGTGTTGTTTTTGGTGTAGCGAACAAGCGCAGCATCGCTTGGGCGATTGCGAAGGCTTGGGGCGCAGCCGGAGCGCGACTGATTTTTAATTATCAAGGTGAGCGGCTAAAGGAGAACGTCGAGGAACTCGTCAACGAATTTGGAGAAAAAACACCATTCTTTCCCTGCGACGTTTCGAGTGACGCTGAGATCGGGAGCTTTTTTGAAAAGGTTCGCGGGGAGACCGATCGGCTCGACTTGATGCTGCACTCGCTTGCGTTCGCACCGAGAGAAGCACTGGAAGGCGATTTCTTGAGCACGACACGGGAAGCATTTCGCACCGCGCATGATATTAGCGCTTACTCGCTGGTTGCGCTTGCCCGCGAAGCCGCACCACTGATGGTCGACGGCGGCAGCATTGTGGCGATGACTTACTACGGTTCAGAAAAAGTCGTGCCGCACTATAATGTCATGGGCGTAGCGAAAGCGAGCCTTGAAGCGAGCACGCGTTATCTCGCTTACGATCTTGGACCGAAGAAAATCCGCGTGAATTGCATTTCTGCCGGACCAGTTCAGACGCTGGCGGCGCGCGGGATCAGCGGGTTCACATCGATGTTAAAACATTACCAGGAACGCGCGCCTTTGAAACGCAGTTGCGACCCCACCGAGCTAGGCCAAACCGGTGTCTTTCTCGCGAGCGATGGCGCCGCTGCGATCACCGGCCAGGTCATTTATGTCGATGGCGGCTATCAAGTTATGGGGATGTGATGATCGCGCGGATCTGGCACGGCTGGACCAAACCAGCAGACGCAAAGGCGTATGAGAACATGTTGCGCAACGAAATTTTTTCGAGCATCGCCGCGCGAAAAATTCCCGGATATCACGGCGCGGAATTGTTTATTCGCCAAGACGGCAACGAAGTCGAGTTCGTTACCTTGCTGCGATTCGATTCCATGGAGGGAGTAAAAGAATTCGCTGGCGCGGATGAAACTCGCCCGGTCATTTACCCCGGAGTTGAACGGCTCCTCACGCGGATGGAACCCTCGCTGCATTACCGCATCGTGCTCTGAGATGTCGCTGGCGGACGAACTACGGCAATTGCTAGGCAACGACGCTGTCGCCGATGATCCCGAAACGCTTGCCGCACACAGCGGCGACAAATGGTTCGCCGCGCATGAACCCGAAATTGTCGTGTTTGCAAGGTCGACAAGTGACTTAAGCAAATTGCTTCGGTTTGCGTCGGCCGAAAAAGTTCCGGTGACGGCGCGCGGCGCAGGGTTTGGGTACGTAGGCGGATGTGTGCCGGTGCGCGGTGGGATCGCGTTATCGCTGATGCGGATGAACCGCATCAAGGAGATTAGTTTTGGCGACGCGATTGCGATTGTCGAACCGGGCGTAATCACGGCCGACCTGAAAGCGGCGGCCAAAGCACAAAAACTGTTTTATCCGCCGGACCCGGCAAGCATGAAGGATTGCACGATTGGCGGCAACGTCGCAACAAACGCTGGCGGTCCGCGCTGCTTGAAGTATGGCGTGACCCGTAATTACGTGATTGGGCTTGAGGTAGTGTTGGCGAATGGGGAAGTGCTGCGGACCGGCGGCCGTGTCCACAAAAACAAAACTGGGTTCAATTTGATTGGCCTCTTTGTCGGTTCGGAAGGAATGCTCGGCGTTGTGACGGAGATCACGCTGCGTTTGCTGCCACTTCCTCCGGCGCGCTCCACCTTGTCGGCAGCATTTGCCACCGCGACACAAGCCGCTGAAGCCGTCCAAGCAATTTTCGCGGCGGGATTCCTCCCTGCCTCGGTTGAAGTTGCCGACCATTTCACACTCGAGGCGGCCCGGCGGGATCTCAGCAAGATGATCGTACCACCGGGCAACGCACATCTGCTTGTCGATCTTGATGGCCAGGAGGAAAGCGTGCGCAGCGAAGCGGCAGCCATCCGCGAATTGCTGGCGAAGCAAAAACCAAATTCGCTGGAGATAGCAGCTGGTGAAGCGGATTGCGAAAAGCTTTGGGCTTTGCGGCGCGAGTTCAGTAATTCACTTCGCGCAACTGGTCTAACCAAATTAAACCAGGACGTGGTTGTGCCTCGCAGCCATCTTGTGGATCTAATCGAATTTGCAGGAACGCTTCAGGAAAAACACGGATTTCCAATCGCCTGTTTTGGCCACGCTGGGGACGGGAACATTCACGTCAACATCATGACGAAGGATTATGACAGTCCGGAAATGCGAGAAAAAGTTGATCAGGCGCTCGACGATCTTTTTGATCAAGTGCTGAAATGGGGCGGCGTAATCACGGGCGAGCACGGAATCGGTCTGGCGAAAAAACGCTGGTGGCCAGACGCAACGAGCGAAGTCGTGCGTAATCTGCATCGCAAGCTCAAACACACGCTTGATCCCCATGGGATTCTGAATCCGGGAAAATTTGTTGACTAGTCCCGGTCTGCATTGAAATTGGGTTGCCTTGTTACGGCACATCTGAAACTCGCCGCGATCGGCGCGCATCCGCGTCATCGTGAACGAAGTAATAAAGAAGACATGATGTCTTCTTTTCCGCGTTGCGCCGAACTGATCGAAATGAAACCTGGAAAAATTACTCACGCCGTCGCGGTTCTGCTCTCGTCGATCTCGTCTCTTTTTGCACACTCGACGCCTTCAAAAGCAGAACCTGCTAAGATGAAGTTCAGCAAGAAATCGAACAAGCTGTCCGAAGATCTTTCACTTAATGTCGACCCCATCTCCTTTTCTCCGGGGCGTGTATCGACGGCTCCGCCTGACCCGGGACAGCGTTATCCATGGAAGAAGAGTATCGTGACAACGGTCTTTTGGATCGGCGAGCAACCGAGCGGAAATAATCCGGTCCCGAATCGGGCGAGTTCCTGGGACAAAAATTGGACGAAAAACTATGGTGGTTTTGACGATCCCAATCCCGCGCGCCGGAGCAATTACATTCCAGTAAAATTCACGCCCCGGCAGAATCCGTTTTACTGCGCGCTTCCATACAGCGACAAGGCAACTACCGGGCACCGTCCGGAAGCCCCGCGGGTTGTCCCGTGGTTCAAGGAAGCGTATCAAGGCCCGGCTGTTTCCACGTGCAAAGATCGCTGGGTTGCGATCCGCAAAGGCAATCGAACAGTCTACGCGCAATGGGAAGATGCCGGACCGTTCCGCACCGATCACTGGCAATATGTTTTTGGCAACGAACGTCCGAAACCTAATCTCAATAAAGGCGCCGGTCTCGACGTCTCGCCCGCAGTGCGCGATTACCTCGGATTAAACGAAACGGACGTGACCGATTGGAAGTTCGTGGAGTTTAGCGAAGTGCCACGCGGTCCCTGGTCAACGCTGGGAGAAAACAACACTTTTGTGATCAACGGTCGCAAAAAAGGTGAAGCGCTGGCCGAGGTGCCCAAAACCGCTGAAGGGCGCGGTATCGCCCGATAACTTCTCGAGGAACAGCCGCGTCATCTTATCGGCGTTCGATTGGTCGGTACGCTGATGCAAAATTTGTCGACAATGTTCGTTTTTCGTCGCGTAGTTTTGATCGCGGCATGCTCGGCAGTCTCTGGTAACGCGTCTGTCGCAAACGCCCAGGAGCGCGAGGCCAAGCTTATCACCGGCAAGGCGGCGATGAGTGATTGGACCAGTGATGCGCCTGGCGTGCGTCGCAAAATCACAATCGAAGATTTGCCTGCGCCGGGTTCGAATCTTTTGGCAATTAACCCGCCACACGTCGTCGGGCGTCCCGCGAGCGCTCAGCTTCAGGTCCCGCCCGGTTTCAAAATCGATCTGTACGCAAGAGGATTTCGCGATCCGCGATTTCTTCTCACCGCGCCGAACGGAGACATCTTCGTCAGTGAGAGTCGTGCCAATCAGATCAAAGTGCTGCGCGATTCAAAGAACACCGGCAAACCGGACGTTACTGAAGTATTTGCGGAGCGCGATCTGAACAAACCATTCGGGATCGCGTTTTATCCGCCCGGCAACGATCCACAATTCTTGTACGTGGCGAATACCGATGGCATAATTCGTTTTCCGTATCGGAACGGCGATCTCAAAACGCGCGGCTCGGCCGAAAAATTGGGCGCGAAACTTTCCGGTGGCGCGGCGCGCCTGCGCAGTGGCGGCCACTGGACACGCGACATCGTTTTCTCACCCGATGGCAAAAAAATGTACGTCTCGATCGGCTCGCGCTCGAATGACTCCGATAATGCCGCGGAAGCGGATCGCGCGCGTATTTTCGAATTCAATCCCGATGGGACCGGGCAAAAAGTGTATGCGTGGGCGATTCGAAACGCTGTCGGGATCGCGTTTCGTCCGGGCAGCGACGAGCTCTGGATGAGCACAAACGAGCGGGACGAACTTGGTGAAGATTTGCCGCCCGATTACATTAGCAGTGTTAAGCCGGGCGGCTTTTATGGCTGGCCCTGGTTTTATATCGGCAACCATGTCGATCCGCGCTACAAGGGGAAACATCCGGAGCTTGCCGACAAAGTTATCGCTCCGGACGTGCTCGTGCAGGCGCATTCCGCGACACTCAATTTGTGCTTTTACACCGGCGAC
>Ga0209474_10002649_pt1 | contig 16234 bp, 15 predicted proteins | sample GraSoiAngelo_145_FD_185902 | JGI IMG/M metagenome (GOLD analysis project Ga0209474, IMG submission 185902) | Grasslands soil microbial communities from the Angelo Coastal Reserve, California, USA - 14_1009_05_20cm (SPAdes) (version 2) | ecosystem: Environmental > Terrestrial > Soil > Grasslands...
CAACAACCGAAGGGGCGCGTTCGCTTCGATGCGATGGCGCCATATGTCTACGATTTGAGGCGCGCGCCGCGCCAGGGCACCATCGACCTATGCGGGTTGCCCTGGTGAGCTCTGCAAAGCGGGGGATGGCTTCGGTCAGGCGTTGGCCATAATATGATGTCCATAATTTATTGCACTGGCCGCCCGGATGCAGGGCCAGCATAAAGGGTGACGCATGACGATCGATTCCCCGGTTGACGCAGCTCCCGTCAGCGCTCCCGCAAACACCTTAGTGACATCGCCGATCCTGCCGACATTGTTGCGCCTTGCGCTTCCCAACGCCGTGGCAATGGTCGGCACTGCGCTGGTGACAGTGGCCGAGACATCCTATATCGGCCGGCTTGGAACCGAGCCGCTGGCCGGTATCGCGCTGGTTTTCCCTTTCGCGATGCTGACGCAGATGATGTCCGCAGGCGCCATGGGCGGCGGCGTTTCCTCCGCGATCAGCCGCGCATTGGGTAGCGGCGATCGTAAACGCGCGGCAACCCTTGCGCTGCACGCAGGCATGATCGGCGCGTGTGGAGGATTGTTCTTCACAACGACGATGCTGTTGTTCGGCCGGCAGTTCTTCATGGTGTTGGGCGGGCGCGGCGGCGTACTTGAACAGGCCTGCAACTATTCAGAAGTGCTGTTTTCCGGCGCCATCGCGATATGGCTAGTCAACACCTTTGCCTCGGTGCTGCGCGGCACCGGTGACATGAGGCTGCCTTCGATCACGTTGATCGGCGTGGCGCTGGTCCAGGTGGTGGTTGGCGGCACTCTCGGACTCGGTCTCTTTGGCCTACCGCAATTCGGAATGCGCGGCGTTGCCGCGGGCCAACTCACGGCGTTCTCGCTCGGCGCGATTTTCCTGTCCTGGTACCTGATCAGCGGCCGCAGCCGGCTGACGCTAAATTTATCGGGCTTCTCGTTCGAACGCGGCATGTTCTTTGATATTTTGAAGGTCGGGGCCGTTGCCTGCCTGTCGCCGCTTCAGAGCGTGCTGACTATCCTGATCTTCACCAAGATCCTGGCCGGCTTCGGCACCGAGACGCTCGCCGGTTACGGCTTGGGCTCGCGGCTCGAATTCCTGTTGATCCCGATTTCATTTGCGATCGGCGTTGCCTCCGTGCCCATGGTCGGCATGGCGATTGGCGCGGGGCTTGTCACACGGGCGCGCCAGGTAGCCTGGATCGCAGGCGGGGTGGCCGGCCTGAGCCTCGGCCTCGTCGGGCTCATCGTGGCGATCAAACCCGCGCTATGGGTATCGCTTTTCACGAGCGATCCTGGCGTCACCGCCGCGGCGAATTCGTATTTCGCATGGGCCGGGCCAGCCTTCGCCTTTTTCGGCCTCGGCACCTGCCTCTATTTTGCTTCGCAAGGGGCGGCGAAAGTCGGCGGTCCGGTGCTGGCGTCAACCATAAGGCTATTGACCGTCGGCGCCGGCGGCTGGTGGCTGGCATCGATCAATGCACCAGCCTGGACGCTGTTTGCGCTTGTCGGCGGCGCCATGATCGTGTTCGGGCTTTGCACAGTCGCATCCGTTCGCTTCACGCGCTGGAGCAAATGATACGTCCCTGCCCGAATTCCCTGGCCAGTCAAGTCCGGCACAAGTGGCCCAGAGTGCCGCGTAGCGTTGTGATATTACATTGCACATGCTGAATTTGCTGCTATGCAGGCCTGCTTTTTGGGGGACCGGATGGCTTGCAGGATTGGTTTGCTCGTTGCTTTGTTGGCTGTATCGCTGGCCTCCTCCGCGAGTGAGGCGCAGCCCGGCGCAGAGGTAAGCGGGATCTGGTTGACCCAGGCGGGCGATGCAAAGGTCCGCGTCAGCAATTGCGGCGGGGGCATTTGCGGCGTCGTTGTCTGGCTGAAAGACCCGATCGATCCCGCCACCGGCAAGCTTCAAATCGACGACAAGAATCCCAATCCCGCGTTGGCAACGCGCCGGATCATTGGCCTTCCGCTGTTTATGGGCATGCGCCCCTCGGGCCCGAACAAGTGGTCCGGCCAGATCTACAATGCCGATGACGGCAAGAGCTATGCCAGCCACATTTCGGTGTCGGGTCCGGGCACGCTGAGGGTCGAAGGCTGCGTCGGCGTGCTGTGCGGCGGCGAAACGTGGACGCGCTCCTCACGTTAATAGCAATCTTCCTTATCGGCTCAGGCCGGGGTCGCCTTCAAGGCGGTGGCCGCCGAGGCATAGCCGCCGCGTGCGCCATCGATGAAATGGACATGATCGCTGCGCAGCGCAGAGGGCGTGAAGCAGGTCATCATCGCCGCATCCTGCCGGTGCAGGCCGTATCGCGCTAACCCTGCGGAAGCGGCCTGGCTCAACCGCTGGGTCAGCGCGCGCTCCAGCTCCGGGCTGCAATCCAGGATCATTCGCAAGCCGTCGTCGTATTTGCGGAAATCGGAATTCTCGACCACCTGCTGCACGTAGGTTTTCGGGACGAAGCCGCCAACGCTGATACCGTAGCGCATGATGATATAGGCGAACAACGTGTGCGCGAGCACTGCAGCGCGCCGCGTGAACAGCGGTCCTCCGCGCTGCGCGCGCACCTCGAACTCCAGACCGGCCGGCGGCCAGCGCAGCGCCGGCCCGCCCGGCGGCACCGGCCGCCCCGCATCCGGACTGCGCTCGACCAGCGCGATGATGTCTTCGATCAACTTGCGAAAAGCACCCGAATCGCCGCCGCGCGTCGGCAGCACCAGCACTGAAAGGATGAGACCGCGCGCCGAGGGAATTTCCTCGAACCGGCACGACAGCCCGGTGAGGTCGGGCTGGGTGCCTGAGGGCGCGACCTCCACCGCGAACTCGCCGCGCTTCATTGCCGTTTCCGCCCAGCCGAGACCGCCGCCGGAAAACATGGCATAGGACAAGTTCGTCGACGGCCCAAACCGCGCGACCCGCACGTCGAGGCCTTGCGCCCGTACCGCCGCGACCGGCACCAGCGCAACCCGCATCACCAAATCAAGATCTTCCCGCACCCAGGCCGCGGTCGCCGCCAGCGCATCGCGGGCGCACTCAAGGTCGTGAGGCGATACCGCAAAGCTGGCGCCGTCGCCTCCGAACACAAATGGAAACTCGCGTCCATCCAGCGCATTGGTGACCGCCGCGATGACCGCGGCGCCCGCCATATTGACCGCCTTGTAACGCGCTTGCGCGATGGCCTTGGTCGATTCCACGATGTCGGCGACGCCGATGCTCCAATCGGTCGGCAGCGGCGAATAGAGTGCCGGGTCCATCAGCTTGGTGAAGCCACGAAAGACGGGAATGCTGCCGTAAAAAGTTTCGCTACCGCCGGGCGTTGTCATGGATGTGGGATGATCCGATTAGTAGGAGGTAAAATAGGTACGTTCCGCTCGGCTATTGGGTTTCGCAAGCGCCAAGGCCGAGCGCTAGTCGATTTCGGCTTGCGACTGCGCGATGGCCTTCAGCTTGCGCCGTTCCGCCTCGCTGAGCGCTGTAACTTCGGGCGCCGTAGGTTCGCCAGACCGCCGCAGGAGCGAGAAGCCGATCGCGAACAGCCCCGCGATCAATATCGCCAGCGGCGCCCCCCACAGGATTGCGGTATGCCAGCTCATCCGGGGCCTGAGCAGCACAAACTCGCCATAACGTGCGACCATGTAATCGACGATCTGGGTGTCGCTGTCGCCGGCCTTGAGCCGCTCGCGCACCAACAGGCGCAAATCGCGCGCCAGTGGCGCCTCCGAGTCGTCGATCGACTGGTTCTGGCAGACCATGCAACGCAGCTCGTGAGAGATGGCGCGGGCGCGCCCCTCCAACGTCGGATCGGGGAAAATCTCGTCCACCTGCACCGCATGCAGCGGCATCGCGCCGAGAAGCGCCAGCACCACCACAAGCAACCGAGCGGTCCAGACCATTTGACGTCCTTGAGTCGTCCCCGAGGCGATCGCGGCGCAATCACCCCGGTCGGGCGAGAAAATCATTCCGCCGGTTGCGCTGCAATCCGCGCCGCCGGTTTCGGCGCGCCGATCCGCAGCCTGCGGTCCGACAACGACAAGGCCCCGCCCAGCGCCATGAACACAGCACCGAGCCAGATCAGCAGCACCAATGGCTTGTAGTACAGCCGCAGCGCGAGCGAGCCGTCGGCGTTGCTGTCCCCAAGCGACAGGTAAAGTTGGCTGACGCCGCGGGTCAGCAACGCGGCCTCGGTGGTGGACATGCCATCGCGTGACGGAAACACCCGTTTCGACGGCTCCATCACCCCGAGTACGTTATTGGCCTTGCGAACGGTAAACCGTGCGGCGGTTTCGCGGTAGTTCGAGCCGTCCCTGGTCATCATGCCATCGAAGGTCAGATCATAACCGCTGATCGAGACGGTCTGGGCCGGCTTGAGTGCCATGATGCGCTCGCTGCTCCAATTGCTCGCGCAAACGATTCCGAGCAGGGTTATCCCGAGCGAAAAATGCGCGACCGCCGTTCCCCAAGCCGAGCGCGGCAGTCCCGCCGCGCGGCGTCCAATCGTTTCAATCGACAGGCTGCGCAGATCGAGGCGTTCCGCAATGTCGGTGATGGCGCCCGCCACTACGAAAAACGCTAATCCAATCCCGAACGGAGCAAACACGGCTTTGGTGCCCTCGAATGCGAAAGTCGCCGCGAGCCCAACCATTGCAACCGCGCATGCGACGAGCAGGCGCTGCGCGACGCCGTAAAGATCGCCCCGCTTCCACGCCAACAGCGGACCAAACGGCACCGCCACCAGCAAGGGTACGAACAGCGGTCCGAAGGTAAGATTGAAGAACGGCGCGCCGACCGAAATCTTGTCGCCCGTGAGCGCCTCCAGCACCAGCGGATATAGCGTGCCTACGAACACGGTAGCGCAAGCGGTCGCCAAGAACAGGTTGTTGAACACCAGCGCGCTTTCCCGCGAAATCGGCGCAAACAGTCCGCCCTGCTTCAGTAGCGGAGCGCGCCAGGCGAACAGTGCAAGACTGCCGCCAATGAACACCATCAGGATCACCAGGATGAACAGGCCGCGCGCGGGATCGGTCGAGAAAGTATGGACCGAGGTCAGCACTCCCGAGCGCACCAGGAACGTGCCGATCAGCGACAGCGAGAAGGTCAGGATGGCCAAGAGGATGGTCCACACCTTCAGCGAGTTTCGTTTCTCCATCACCACGGCTGAATGCAACAGGGCGGTGCCGGCGAGCCAGGGCATCAGCGAGGCGTTTTCCACCGGGTCCCAGAACCACCAGCCTCCCCAGCCCAGTTCATAATAGGCCCAGTAGGAGCCCATCGCGATGCCGAGCGTCAGGCACATCCAAGCGAGCAAGGTCCAGGGTCGCACCCAACGCGCCCACGCCGCATCGATGCGGCCCTCGATCAGCGCTGCAACGGCAAACGAAAAGGCGATGGAGAAACCGACATAACCCAGATAGAGCATCGGCGGATGCACCGCGAGACCGAAATCCTGCAGGATCGGATTGAGGTCGCGGCCTTCCAGCGGAGCCTCGGCGAGCCGCCTAAACGGGTTGGAGGTAAAGAGGATGAAAAGATAAAACGCGGATGCGACCCAGGACTGCACCGCCAGCACGTTGGCCTTGAGCGTAGCCGGCAGATTGACGCCGAACGATGCGACCAAGGCGCCGAACAGCGCCAGGATCAACACCCACAGCAGCATCGAGCCTTCGTGATTGCCCCAGACGCTGGTGAACTTGTAGATCAGCGGCATCTGCGAATGCGAATTCTCGTAAACATTGATCACCGAGAAATCCGACGTCACATAGCAAAATGTCAGCGCGCCGAACGCCAGCACCACAAAGGCAAATTGCGCCAACGCGGTGGAGTCGGCGAGTTTCATCAGCGCGACATCGCCCTTGCGTGCGCCAAGCACAGGCGACCACGACTGGATCAGCGCCAGCGCGAGCGCCAATACAAGCGCGTAGTGACCGAGTTCGGCGATCATGGCGGTGTTTTCCCCGTTCACTTTACGCTTTGCCGGACCTTGGCCGGGTTCGGCGCCGCGGTCTCTTGCCAGTGTCCCTGCTTTTTCAGGGTGTCGACGATCTCGCGCGGCATGTAGTTTTCGTCGTGCTTGGCGAGAACGCTCTCGGCGGTGAAGCTGCCGCCCGGCTCCAGATGACCCTCGGCGATGACCCCTTGCCCTTCGCGGAACAGGTCGGGCACGATTCCCCGGTAATTGACCGGAATGTCCTTGTTGCCGTCGGTCACCTCGAAGCGGACATGCAAATTGTCGCCGCGCTCCAGGCTGCCCATCTTCACCATGCCGCCAAGGCGAACGCGCTTTCCGGGAGCGGCCTTGTTCTCGGCGATGTCGGTCGGCGAATTGAAAAACACAATCGATTCACGAAGTGAACTGAGCACCAGGGCAACTGCGATGGCGAGCACGCCGAGACTTGAGCCGATTAAAATGAGGCGGCGCTGTTTCCGTGTCATGAGCCTTCCAGTCCGAGCTCTTTTGCCAGTTCGCCGATCCGACGCAGATTGTCATTGTCGCCGGCAAGAGCACTGCGGGCATTGGCGGCAGCGCTCAGCGCCTTTTCACGCTCGCCGAGCACGGAATAAGCCTTGATCAAGCGAAGCCATCCATCGACGTCGGAGCCGTTCTCAGCCATGCGCTGGGCAAGACGCGCGACCATACCTTCGATCATTTGGTTGCGCTCGGCTGGTGCCATCTGCGCGGCAGCGGTGACCTGGCTTGCGTTCGGCGCCGGTGACGCAGCGTCCGAATTAGGCGGCGCAATGAACGACGGCTCTTTCTCGTCAATGCGCGCCAACGCATTCTTCACCAGCGGTAACCACTCCGCGCCCTCTCGGGCGCTGGACACCAGCGCGGTCCATCGCTTTACCGCCTCGTCGCGGCGGCCCTCCTGCTTGGCGCTAAGCCCGAGATAATATTGCGCCATTACATCTTCGGGATTTGCGGCGCTGGCGCGCTCGAACAGGCTCTTTGCCTCAGGCGTCACCACGCCACTGGAAACCATTACGATGGCTTCGCCGAGATCGGCAAGCCGTGCCGCATCCGGTCCGAAAATCTCCACCGCGTTGCGCCGGGCCACGACAGCGTCGTTGAAGCGTCCGAGACGAAGATAGACCGGTGCAAGCACTTCCCAGCCGCGCCCGTCTTTTGGGTTATTCTGCAGATAGGTTTCGACACGAGCAACCGTGTCCTCGATTGCGGGCGGAACAGGTTGCGCCGCGTTCATCGAAACGGGGACAAGGTTCGGCGACCCCAGCGAGAGATAGGTAATAGCTGCGCCCAGCGGCAGCAGAATGATGGCGCCCGCGAGCGTTGCCCGACGGTAGCTCGCGGTCGGAACGGGGGTGGCGACGGCAGTAGCGGCTTTGGTGGCTTCCACCGCGGCGATCAAACGCCTGGATACTTCGACCCGCGCCGCTTCGGCCTCTACGCCGCCAATCAGGCTTGCGGCCTCGTCGCGGTCGATCTCGCCGAGCTGGTCGCGATAAACAGCAACATCGGTTCCCGAACGGACGGCTTGCTGACGGCGTGCGAGCGGCCAGCAAACCGCAAGCACCGCCGCAAGTGTCATCAATGCAAAAATTGGCCAGAGCATCATCTAGTTACTTCAGGGGCGCCGCACCGGCCTCGTTTAGGTCAAATGGCGATCGAGTGCCCGTCGATCGGGAATTCGCCCTAATGTATACCAGAAGGCAGCCCCGAGAACCCACCCAAACAGGCATTAGATGACGTTTCCGGTCCTCAATGAGATCACCATTTGATGACCAGAGATGCCGCAACGGCTGGCGCTCAGACTACGCGGAGCTTTCTTGTCTCGTCGAGCTTCGCTGCAATGATGCGCTGAAGAGACTCTGGTGAATATGGCTTCGGAATAAGCGTGAAGCCCTCTGCGGTCGCGACCGCTGCCTTGTCGCTATAGCCGGAAGCCAGAATGACAGGTATTTCGGGATGATATTCGCGCACCAGCCGACCCAATTCCAGTCCGCTCATACCGGGCATCACGATGTCTGACAAAACCAGATCGATACCATGCCGCTTGTTCAAGACATCGATCGCGGCCTCAGCGGAATTGGCCAGCAGCACTTCGCAGCCAGACTGTTCGAGGTAATCCGCCGCCACGATTGACACGTCCGGATGGTCCTCGACCAGCAACACGGTGGCACCTCCAACCTCCTTTGAGCCGCCTTCAAACGGCTGAGCCGATCTTGGCGCCGGCGCATCTGCACTGATTGGGAGGACTATCCTGAATGTCGCACCGCCACCGGGCGCGCTTGAAACCGTGATGGCGCCGTTCGATTGCTGAACAAATCCGTAAACCTGGCTCAATCCGAGCCCTGTTCCCTTGTCCACGGACTTCGTGGTGAAGAACGGCTCGAAGATGCGCTCGCGGATAGAGTCGGGTATCCCGACTCCGGTATCGCTTAACTCGATGAAGGCCATGTCATGCTCGGCCAAGTCGCCGTGGCCGGCCTTTGTTGTGAACGGCGCCGTGCCGACGGTGATCTTGATGCGTCCTCCATGAGGCATGGCGTCGCGTGCGTTCAGAGCAAGATTCAAAAGCGCGATTTCGAGTTCGTCCGGATCGACCTTGACGGCGATCGCCTTCGCCGGCGCCACAAGCTCCATCTCGACGTCGTCCTGGACAGACTGCTCAAGCACGGCGCGAAGTTTCCTCACGCATTCCGGCAAGTCAATGATCTCGGGCGACAGGCTTTGCCGGCGCGAGAACGCCAGCAATTTGCGGGTCAGGCGCTCGCCTTTCTGAACGGCAGCCTCGATCATCTGGAGCGACCGCAATTCCTGGGCATCCTTGTCCGTACGCCTGAGCTTCCTGGCGGATCCCCCGACCACCATCAGCAGGTTGTTGAAGTCGTGGGCGACGCCGCCCGTCAGGCGACCCAACGCTTCAAGTCGTTGGGCATGCTTCAGCGCTCCTTCCGCAACCTCTCTGCGGTTGGCCTCCTCATACATTCGCGTTGTGCGCCGAAGCGTCAATGCGACCAGGAAAATGAGGGCGCCGGTTGCCGGGATGCCGAAGATCAGGTGCCGGCTCATTTGGGAAATCCACTCGTCCCGGATGGCGGTCGTTTCCAGACCGGACAGCACGAACACCGGAAGTTCCGGAAGCCTGAGATAGCTGACACGGCGGCTGACGCCGTCAATGAGTGAAGTCAGCGTCAGCGTACCCTCTACCGGGTGAGCGCGGAACGCCTTGAGCAGATTGCCATGCGCCGGCAGCCGCATCTCACCGGATAAAGCCGGGTAGCGCGCAAGAATGAGTCCGTCGTCGCGGATCAACGAAAAATAGCTTCCCGGGGCCTTGCCGATTTTCGCGTAAAATCCTTCGAAATAATCCGGCAACACCGAAGCCTGAATGATGCCGGCGAAACTTCCATCGGGTCCCATCCTGCGGCGGCTTACGCCGAAGAACGGTGATCCGCCGTATGGCGCCCTAGGTCGCAAAACCGCGCCAATAAATGTGCCGACGTCGCGCTCGACATGGGCCTTGAAGTAATCACGGTCGGAAAAATCGACCATCGGCATCGGATAGCCGATGCTGTTGACCAGTGCGCGGCCGTTGCGGTCAAAAATCCAGAACGATTTCACCTGGGGCGAACTGCTGACCATCCGCTGCAGCCGATCGTGCAGCTTCTCTTGGTTGGCTGAAATCTCCTGATCCGGCATGTCCCGGATGATCTCGCTGATTTCGGCAATGCTTCGTTCGACGGCCTCGAAAACTTTCAACGCGTGCTCGTTCAGGACGTCGCGCGATCGTTCGGTCTGGTCCTCGGCTACTCCTTCATCGTTCTTGTAGGCCTGCCAGGCCGCGAAGCAAAAAAGCAAAGCCGGAACCGCGACCGCAGCTGCCAACACAGTCTGCAATAGTCTGATCGATTGCCGCTGTGCGGTCAGCATTGCCAGAGCGCGCCCCCTCCCCTTGCAACACGCAAGCTTACGGCTAAAAAAACAATGGCGCGAGTCCTGCTGAGTGGAGCCTTGGGATGCCGGTGAGAAGCGCCCGCCGCATCGCATACCTCGATGTGGAACCAATCGATCTGGCGCTCATTTAAGCCGTGCGACTGCATCAGCGGCCGCCTATGCCAGAGGAAATAAGCATGAGTGTCGCTGGATTTGTTGGCGCAACCGACGAAGAGCTCATCGTCCGGGCGATGCGAGACGCTCAATCCTTGCTCGCAGAACACATCGACCGAGGCCCCTACGACGCCGAACAGGCTCTCACCGAACTTCTGGACGTCATCGACCGTCCGGACGTCGTCGCGGCGACCCACCGTCTATGCAATGAGTTCGGGCTACGGCCTTCAAGATTGAGGTAACGCGCGTTTGGCGGCTGGTCCCCGTCAAATTCATGGAAATGTCCAGCGCTGCGCGCGCAGAAGCTGGAGAGTCGGCTACCCGACCGATGCTCCCGTGAATGGCGCGAACCGGCGCGAGCTGTTGCCGAGAGGTCGATCTTACAATGGGGTTTTCAAAGGCTCTCCCGGCGCACGATCGAGCGGCGGATGCGGGCGTGCAATGCCGGAAGAGCCCGCTGGAGCCTCCTGGTCATTGCTCACCATTCGCTGTCCGCCATGCTCGCTGAGGATCGCTACTGCGGCCATTACCGCAGCCAGCACGAGCAAGATTGCAATGATCCCGTGAACGGATTTGTACATGGCGACTGGTCCGCATCACTTGAGGAAAACAAACCTGTGCTCTCTCAGCTGGTTCCGTGTTTCTACGGGCATATTGAAGCACCGCCGGCGCACGCAAAGGTCGGCGGTTCTATAACTGCTCGCCTTCCAGAAGTTCGATGTAGCGGGTAGCTGAGCGTTGGCACAGCTTGAGCGGCGCCGGTCATCACCTGGCGTCCGGGAAAGGCGCCATAGATCCGATCGAACTTCCAATCCCTGAGCGTGCCAGCGATGCGGCGAACCGTCGGCGCTGAAAGCGGAATCATATTGGGGTAACTCCAAAGGAAGGAAACCCGGCTGAGATCCGCGGCGACCTGAACCACATCCCCGCTCAGAATCGCACCGGAACCCTCAGCGCCACCGGCCCAATGGAGCACGGTGCCACCAGGAAAGTGGCCGCCGAGCCTGAGCAGCGTCACACCTTGCACGATTTCACGGGTCTCGCCTTGCCAGTGGCAAAGTGCGGGATCGGGACGCATGACCCATTCTGTGTCTGCGGCGTGCAGATACACCGGGCAGCCAAAGCTGCGCGCCCAATCCTGCATGCACGTGTAATAGTGCGGGTGCGAAATCGCGATCGCACGAAGCCCGCCCAATTCGCCAATGAACGCCTTGGTCGCGTCGTCCAGTAAGCTTACGCAGTCCCACAGCAGATTACCCTCGGCAGTCCGCAACAAAAGCGCGCGCTGGCCAATGCCGAACTGTGGATGAGTGTGGATTTCGAAGAGTCCCCTTTCCAATTGCCGCCAGGCGTTGACGTGCCCACGCGCCAGCTTCTCCTGAGTTGTCCAGACCTGTCCGCCCAGCGGCACGAACTGGCGTTCATCCTCGCAGATCGGGCAGCAGGACGGCGGTTCGGAAGCATCCGGAAACGAAGTCCCGCAGGTACTGCAAATTTGGATCGGCATCGAATCCTCCTTTCATATCGCAAGCCTGACGCAACGCGCCGCTGCTCGGGAGCTCGCTAAAAAGCTAATTGGACCGCAAGCGGAACCCATGCTGCCGATAGCCCGTTAATAGCCGACAAAAGCGGGCTGAGTGCAGCGCAGGAATCTATTATGTCCGAGACCGACACCAAGGTTGATCGCAAAGACCACAACACCGTTGAATATGATGGGCCCGCCGGCGGTTGGGGATCGCTCAAGGGCATCGCGCGAATTTTCGGAAAGGAATGGGCCACACCTGCCGCGCTGGATACGCTGCGGCGACAGAATAAGCCGAAAGGGTTTATGTGTGTTTCGTGTTCCTGGGCCAAGCCGGCCGACTATCACACGTTCGAGTTTTGCGAAAATGGCGCAAAGGCCACGCTTTGGGAATTGACCACGCGCCGCTGTACGCCGGAATTTTTCGCCAAGCACACGGTCAGCGAGCTGCGTAACTGGAACGACTATGATCTCGAGCAGCAGGGTCGCCTGACCCATCCCATGCGCTACGACCTCGCGAGCGACAGATACGTGCCCTGCGAGTGGGAAGAAGCGTTCGCGGCGATCGGCTCGCAACTCAAATCTCTCGATCCGCAATCGGTCGTCTTCTATTCCTCGGGGCGGGCAAGCCTCGAGACTTCCTATCTCTATGCGTTGTTCGCACGCCTGTACGGCTGCAATAACCTGCCCGACAGCTCCAACATGTGCCACGAAACCACTTCGGTCGCGCTGAAGAAGCTGATCGGCGACGGGGTAGGTACGGTCGTCTATCAAGATCTGAGCAATTGCGACGCCATGTTCTTCTTTGGACAGAACACCGGGTCCAACAGCCCGCGGTTTCTTCACCCGCTGCAGGATGCGGCCAAGCGCGGGGTGCAAGTCATCACCTTCAATCCGGTGCGGGAAAAAGGGCTGGAGACCTTCATTAACCCGCAACACCCGCTGGAAATGCTGACGGGAAAAGAGACCGTGATCAGCAGCCAGTACCACCAGGTCAAAGCCGGCGGCGACATCGCCGTCATTCTCGGTATCTGCAAGCACGTATTCGCCGCCGATGACCAGGCCAAGGCAAACGGCAGACGCGTGCTCGATGTGCCCTTCATCGAGCAGCACACGCATGGATTCGAGGAGTTCGAAGCCAAGGTTCGCAGCACTTCATGGGATGAGATCGAGGCGGCATCCGGCCTGAGCCGAGCCGACATCGAACGCGCCGCGCAAGTCTATGTCGAAGCCGACCGCGTGATCGGCATCTACGGGATGGGCCTGACACAGCATTTTCATGGCTTCGACAACATCGCGATGCTGCTGAATATGCTTCTGCTCAAAGGCAATATCGGCCGAGACGGCACCGGTCTGTCGCCGGTGCGCGGCCATTCCAATGTACAGGGCCAGCGAACCGTCGGCATTTCCGAGAAGCCGGAATTGGTGCCGCTCGACAAGCTCGCAAAGCAGTTCGGGTTCGAGCCCCCACGAAAGAAAGGGCTGAACACGGTTGAGACCTGCGAGGGCATCCTCAGCGGCAAGGTCAAGGCGTTCTTTGGACTGGGCGGCAATTTCGTCCGCGCGATTCCCGAGCGTGCCGCAATGGAGGCAGCCTGGACCAAAATGGAGCTCACGGTCCAGGTCGCCACCAAGCTGAACCATAGCCATCTTGTGAACGGCAAGGCCGCTTATCTGCTGCCGTGCCGTGGGCGTACCGAACAGGACATGCAAGCGAGCGGGCCGCAAGCAGTGACCGTGGAGGACACCTTCAGTTGCATTCAGGGCTCGAGCGGCCTGCGAACGCCCGCAAGCGAGCACCTGAAATCCGAACCCGCGATCGTCGCCGGAATCGCAAAGGCGACGTTGCCGTCAAATCCGAGGGTGAGGTGGGACGACTGGGTCGGCGACTATGGTCTGATTCGCGATCTCATTGCCGAGACTTACCCCAAGGAATTCCATGACTTCAACGCGCGCATGTTTACGCCCGGCGGATTTTATCGCGGCAACGCGGCACGCGAGCGGATCTGGAAGACCAAGAGCGGCAAGGCGGAATTCACGGCGCCGCAAACCCTGAGCTCCACCGGTTTCAAGGACGCGCCGGACCGCTACCGCCTGGTCACGCTGCGCAGCAACGATCAGTTCAATACGACGATTTACGGTTTCAGCGACCGCCTCCGGGGCATCGAGGGTACCCGCCAGGTGCTTCTCATCAACCCGAAGGAAATCGAACGCGCCGGCCTGCAGGAGGGCCAGATGGTGTCGCTCGTCAGCGACGCCGAAGACGGCGTTCACCGTGAGGTCGGCCCGTTGAAGATCACTCCATTCAATTTGCCCGACGGCTGCATCGCATCTTATTACCCGGAGATGAATCCGCTGATCGCGTTGTCGCACCACGATCAGGAGTCGAAAACGCCGGCAGGTAAATCAGTCCCGGTCAGAATCCGTGCGTAGCGCGAGCCGGACATTTTCAGGGGCGTTGAGAACCATGCTTGTCGATCGTCTTAACCCCGAGGAGATGGTGCTTCCGCCCGCGTCCATCGGAGTGCCGCGGCTGAACCGCCAGGGATATCGGGATCGCCGCGAGGTCGCGGAGGAATGCGCGGTTGCGCTGGTTTACGATGGGAGCACGGCAGCAGTCCTGATGGCAACGCCGTCCAACCTGAGCGATCTTGCAGTTGGGTTCAGTCTGACTGAAGGCATCGTCAAGAGCGCAACCGATATCCAGAGCCTGGAAATTGTCCCGAGCCTAGAGGGCATCGAACTGCGCATGTGGCTGACCCCGGATGCCGGCCGGCAATTCAAGAAACGACAGCGCCGGTTGACCGGTCCGACCGGATGCGGCCTTTGCGGTATAGAAAGCCTGAGCGAAGCGACGCGGCAAATTCCATCATCGAGCCGGGCCATCTCGCTTGATCCGAGCCAGATCGGACAAGCCGTCGAAGCGCTCGCCAATGCGCAAAAACTGAACCGCACGACGCGCGCGACCCACGCAGCCGGCTTCTATCTGCCTGATGACGGCCTTGTCCTCGCCCGGGAGGATGTCGGCCGACACAATGCGCTCGACAAGTTGGCAGGCGCCCTCGCGACTGAAGGGATTGCCGGCGAAAGCGGCGCGATCATCCTCACCAGCCGGGTCTCTGTCGAGATGGTTCAAAAAACTGCAGTGATCGGCTCGTGCATATTGGTGGCCATTTCAGCGCCGACCGCGCTTGCCGTCAGGACGGCCGAGGCATGCGGAATAACTCTGGTCGCTGTCGCCCGCGGCTCGGCTTTCGAAATCTTCAGTCATCCAGACGGAATCCGCCCGGAGCAATTCAGCGAGCAAGACGATCACGGCGCCAGACCGGCTTTCGAGTAAGAGCGCGGTAGATATCCGGCGAGCCTCAGGATTTAGCGGACCCGGGTTCGGCCATGCCCCGATGCTGCCGCGCTAGTGCCCGCCGGCGTTACATTGGCGACCGCCGATCATCCGCTTCGAGGCTTCATAGAGCTTGTCGAGGCCTTCAGTGGTCGAGAGATCGGCTTGCACCGTCTCAACGATGGCCCCCAGTGCACGAATCTCCATCGCCGCCGATTCAATTTGCGGCTCGTCCGCCGCAATCAAGACGTCGAAACCCTCTCGGGCACAGCACTTCGCCAGCTCCAAACCGATGCCGGTGGAAGCGCCCGTGACGATCGCGAATTGTCGGCTAATTGACATTGGCAAGTCTCCCTCGAGCTCTATTTTCGAAATTGGAGACCATAACCATCGCCGGCGTCGCGCGTTCCGAGGCCTGTTGCGAACACCAGGACGGGAACAAGTCATCGATGCCAGTCTTAGCGTCGTGATGAACTTGCCGGAGCCGCAGCAAGAACAATGCTAATCGAGTTCGATCCGAAAAGCGTGACAATGCCATGGCGCGAATTCTGATCGGCACGTCGGGTTGGCACTACGACTCCTGGCGCGGCCCGTTCTTCCCCAAGAGCCTGCCCATAAAGTACCAGCTTCAGTATTATTCCAGCCAGCTTTCAACAGCCGAGCTCAACGGCGTGTTCTATCGAACCCCAACGCCGCAATCGGTCAGAGCGTGGCGCGAACAGACGGGCAAGGATTTCATCTTCGCATGGAAGGCATCGAGGTTCATAACGCACTGGAAGCGCCTGTCGGAGAATTCCGTGAACAGCCTCGAGTTGCTGGAAGATCGACTGTCGCTGCTGGGCGAAAAGGCTGGACCCATCCTGTTTCAGCTACCGCGGAATTTCGAAGCCAAGCCCGACCGGCTTGTCTCGTTCTTCAAGTTGCTTTCCAACAAACGCCGCTACAGTTTCGAGTTTCGTCATCCAAGCTGGTACGAACCGGCCATTCTACGGCTGCTATCAGACCATAACATCTCGCTGTGCATTTCCGATCATCACCATGCGCCGGCGCCCTGGAAGCGTACCGCCGATTTCGTCTATGTCAGGGGACATGGACCTCAGGGCCGATACAAAGGCCGCTATCGTCCAGAAACTCTTGCGGCATGGGCCAAGCGGATCAAGTCATGGAAAAAACAGGGCTGCGACGTGTTCGTCTATTTCGATAATGATCAGAAAAGCGCCGCGCCGATCGATGCCCTGAAGCTGCGCCAGCTTTTCGATTAGCGGGCCCACCGATCCGGAATTTAGCGGGCTG
>Ga0209474_10002650_pt1 | contig 16225 bp, 15 predicted proteins | sample GraSoiAngelo_145_FD_185902 | JGI IMG/M metagenome (GOLD analysis project Ga0209474, IMG submission 185902) | Grasslands soil microbial communities from the Angelo Coastal Reserve, California, USA - 14_1009_05_20cm (SPAdes) (version 2) | ecosystem: Environmental > Terrestrial > Soil > Grasslands...
TCCGGCTCGCCGGCCGCATTCCCCGCCGCTGCATGTCCTCCGTGAAGGAGGTCATCGTCAGCTCTTGCGCGATCTTGGGCTCGCTGACGAACGTTCCCGAGCCTCGGCGGCGGATCAGGTAGCCGTCACGGACGAGCTCGTCCAGGGCGGCCCGGACGGTCAGGCGCGAGACGCCGAGATCGGCGGTCAGCTGGCGCTCAGAGGGAATCGCTTCGCCGATCCCGAGCGCTTCGATCAGCTCGAGCACGCGGTCCCGCGTCTCACGTTGCTTCGTCATCGCGCCGCCGATTGAAGCTCATTGGGGAGCGGCTCGGTGGCAGCCGGCGTGGCCGGCAGGAGGCTGATGCCGCTCTCGACGTCGAAGAAGTGAAAGCGGGCCGGGTCGACTGCGAGGGTCAAGGGCCGCCCGACGGCCGCGTCCACACGCGGGTCGATCCGCGCGCTGAAGAGCGCCTCCTCCTGCGCCAGGAAAGTCCCTTCGTCGTCCTGCGTCAGCCCCGTGTCCAAGCCGATTCGCTTCGCGTCGACGGGGAAGAAGACGTGCGCGTCCGAGCCGAGCTCCTCGACGACAGCAGGCGCCACCTCGAGCGTCGGCGCTCCGGCCGGTGCCGAAGCGGCCGCTTCGAAGGCTTCCGGCCGGATCCCGAGTGTGACCTTGCGGTGGTCGAGAGCCGGCCGTCGCTCGGGGTCGAGCGGAATGCGGAAACGGCCGAAGAGAGCGTCGTCGCCGTCGATCGTCGCCTCGACGAGGTTCATCGCGGGCGTGCCGATGAAGGCGGCGACGAAGACGTCCCGTGGCTCGTGGTAGAGGCGCTGGGGCGTGTCGACCTGGAGGATGCGGCCGTCCCGGAGCACCGCGACCCGCTGCCCGAGCGTCATGGCCTCCGTCTGGTCGTGCGTGACATAGACGGTCGTCGTGCCGAGTCGCGTGTGCAGCTGGGCGAGCGAAGCGCGCATGCCCACGCGCAGCTTGGCGTCGAGGTTCGAGAGCGGTTCGTCCATCAGAAAGGCCTTTGGCTCGCGGACTATCGCGCGGCCCATCGCGACCCGCTGGCGCTGCCCGCCGGAAAGGTGGGCGGGCCGTCGGTCGAGCAGGTCCTCGAGCCCTAGCAGCTCCGCCACCTCCGCCACACGCCGCCTGGCCTCGTCCTTCGGCGCCCGCCGAACCTTCAGCCCGTAGCCGATGTTCTGCCGGACAGTCATGTGCGGGTAGAGCGCATAGCTCTGGAAGACCATGGCGATGTCGCGGCTGCGCGGCGCGAGGTCGGTGACCTCCTCGCTGCCGATCGAGATGCGGCCGCCGCTCACCTCCTCCAGACCGGCGATCATCCGGAGCAGGGTCGACTTGCCGCAGCCGGACGGGCCGACGAGGACGACGAACTCTCCGTCCGCGATCTCGAGGGTCACGTCGTCGACGGCGACGATGCCGCCGGGGAAGATCTTCGAGACGTTCTCGAGCGTGATGTTCGCCATGTCGCCTTGCCGGACGCGGAAGAAGAGCATAGGACCGGTCTAGGGAAAAAGCAAGACCAAAGTGCAACCAAAGCGATCGAAGTGGTATTGACCACATGGCCCCGCGGCGCTTAGACTGGCTCCGTGTCGCCCGCAGATCCGTCGACCAAGGATTCAGGCGAGCTCGACGAGCTGGTGACGGAAGGGCGGCCGTCTTTGCCGAAGGACTACGAGTCGCTCTCGACCGTCGAGCTCGTCGAGCTGATGAACGGGGAGGACGCGAGGGTCCCGGCGGCTGTGGCCGCGATCTCCGACAAGCTCGCGGGAGTCGTCGACGCCGTCGTGGCGAAGCTTCGCGGCGGAGGGCGGCTGATCTACGTCGGCGCGGGCACCTCCGGCGCCCTTGCCGCCGTCGACGCCGGAGAGTGCGAGTCGACTTTCTCGACCCGCCCCGGACAGGTGGTCGCACTGGTCGCGGGCGAAGGGCTGGTCTCGGGAGCGGCACGCGATGCAGCCGAGGATGACGCGGGAGCGGGAGCCGAAGCAATCCGCGCGCTCGGCGTCTCCGCGGACGACGCCGTCGTCGGGGTCAGCGCGAGCGGACGCACGCCCTACGTAACCGGCGCACTCGCGTCGGCGGCTGCGGCCGGGGCCCTCACAGCCTGCGTCGTATCCGCCCCGGATTCGGAACTGGCGCGGATCTGCGAGCACGAGCTGGCCGTCGTCGTCGGCCCGGAGTTCGTCGCCGGCTCGACGCGCCTGAAGGCCGGAACGGCGCAGAAGCTCGTCCTGAACACGATCTCGACTCTCGCGATGATCCGGCTCGGCAAGACCTTCGGCGACCTGATGATCGACGTCGCCGCGACGAACGAGAAGCTCCGCACCCGTGCCCGCCGCGCCGTCGAGCTCGCGACCGGAGCCTCGGACGAGGACGTCGATGGCGCGCTGGCAGCGGCCGGCGGCAACGCGAAGATCGCGATCGTCTCCTTGCTCGCCGGCATCGACGCCTCTTCGGCGACGGAGCGGCTCGAGCGCGCCGCCGGCAACGTCCGAGAGGCGCTGCGATGAGGCTCGGCGTCTCGGCCGCGCTCGTCGATGGCCGCTTTGTCTCCGGCGACGTCGAGGTCGCCGACGGCACGATCACCGGCTACGGCCTCGCCTCGCGGAACGGACGCGGGATCGCCGCGCCCGGCTTCGTCGACCTCCAGGTGAACGGCTTCGGCGGCGTCGATCTGCTCGAAGCCGATGCGGACGGATTCCGGAAGGCGGGCGACGCCCTGCTCGAGAGCGGCGTGACGTCGTATCTGCCGACGTTCATCACCGGCCCCGAGGAGCACCTGCTCCTCGCCCTGCGCGAGCTTCCGCGGTCCGACGGCGGTCCGCGCATCCTCGGCGTCCACCTGGAAGGGCCGTTCCTCGCCTCGACCCGGCTGGGGACCCATCCGCCCGCCTGGCGCCGCGATCCGGACCCCGCGCTGCTCGAGCGTCTGATCGGCGCCGGGCCTGTGCGACTGGTCACGCTCGCGCCGGAGCTGCCCGGCGCGGAGGAGCTGATCGACCTCCTGCAGCTGCGCGGGATCACCGTCTCCTGCGGGCACACGGACGCCACCGCCGACGAGGCCGACGCCGCGTTCGATCGCGGCATCCGAACCGTGACGCATCTCTTCAACGCCATGCGGCCCCTGCGTCATCGCGACCCTGGGCTCGTCGGCGCAGCGCTCGCACGCGAGGATGTGGTCGTCCAGATCATCGTCGACGGTATCCACCTCGCCGACGAGACGGCGAAGGTGGTCTGGCGCGCGGCCGCGGGTCGTGTCGCGCTCGTCACCGACGCGATCGCCGGCGCCGGAGCCGTCGGAGCCGACGGGGCCTACAGCCTCGGCGGCCTCGAAGTCTCGGTCCGCGACGGCGTCGCGCGGGGGCCCGACGGCGTCCTCGCCGGCTCGCTGCTGACGATGATCGAAGCCGTTCGCAACCTCCACAGCCTCGGCGTGCCCCTGGAGGACGCCCTGACGGCCGCCACCGCGGTGCCGGCGCGGGTGATCGCCGAGCCGAACGCGGGTCGTCTGGCCGTCGGGCTGCCGGCAGACCTCATCGTCCTCGACGACAGCCTCGAAATCGAGCGCGTGCTCCTGGGCGGAGAAGCTCGTGTTGTCGCCTAGCGACGGAGTACCGCACTTCCCTGGCGAGCTCTTTGCGCGCGAGATCCACCAGCAGCCGGAGGCGCTGCTCGGCCTGCTCGAGCACGAACGCGAGTACGCCGCGCTCGCCCACGCGATCGCAGAGCGAGCGCCCGCGCTGATCAGGTTCGTCGGCCATGGTTCTTCGGACAACGCAGCCACGTACGGCGTCTACGCGTTTGGGCTCGTCCCGCACCTGACGGCGATGCGCGACTCGATCTCGCTCAGCGTCTACTACGACGCGGCTCTCGACTTCTCAGCATCTGTCGTCCTCGCCCTCTCGCAATCCGGCCGGACGCCGGACGTCGTCGAATACGTCGAGCGGGCACGATCCCGCGGCGCCTTCACGGTCGCCCTTACGAACGAACCCGGGAGCGAGCTCGAGCAGGCGGCCGACGCGACACTCCCGCTCGCGGCCGGAGCGGAGTCGGCGGTCGCGGCGACGAAGACCTACGTCAATCAGTTGGCTGCCCTTGCCCTGCTTGCAGGCGGCATCGCAGGCCGCGGTGTCGAGCTTGCCGAGGCCCTTCGCGCGACCGCGGAGCTCCTCTCCCGATCCCTATCGAACCTGGAGGCCGACGTTCGGCCGGTCGCCGCGTCCTTCGCCTATGTCGGCCGGATGTACGCGATCGGCCGCGGCCTCGAGTTCGCGACCGCCCGCGAGGTGGCGCTCAAGCTGACCGAGACGTGTCGCATCGCCGCCGAGCCGTTGACGGCGACCAGCCTCGCGCACGGGCCGGTTGCCGCGCTCGACTCGTTGTTTCCGGTCTGGACGATCGCCTCGCGTGACGCGAGCCTTCCGGCGGTGGTCGAGGCTGCGGCCCGTGTCAGGGATGCCGGAGCGACGATCGTCGCCTCCGGCAGCGCCGCGGACGAGATCGACGCGCCGTACGTTCTGCCCGTTCCCGCCGCGCCGACGCCGCTGCTGGCGCCGCTGCTCTCGGTCGTTCCCGGACAGCTTTTCGCCGCCGCGTTGTCTCAGACGAAGGGTTTCGACGCCGATCGGCCGGAAGGCCTCAACAAGGTGACAATCGCCCGCTGAGGGGAGCGCTAGCGCCCGGCAGCGGCCTGGCGGCGCCGCAGCACCGTGTCGAGCGTGACTGCGGCGAGCAGGATCGCGCCGGTGGTGATCAGCTTGATGGCGTCGGTGTAGCCGACGAGATCGATGCCATTCGCGATCATGCCGATGATCAAGCCGCCGAAGAGGGCGCCGCTGACCCGGCCGCGGCCGCCGAAGAGGCTGACCCCGCCGATCACGGCCGCCGAGATCGAGTCGAGCAGGATTGTGCCGCCACCGGCGCTTTCGAGACTGATGCCGTTGAGGCGGGAGGCGAGGATGACGCCTCCCATTGCGGCCATCGCACCGGAGATCATGAAGACGAGGATCCGGATCAGCTTGACGTTGATCCCCGCGCGCCGGGCAGCCTCGGCGTTGCCGCCAACCGCGTAGACGTGGCGGCCGAAAGTCGTCCTGCCGGCGACGTATCCCGCGAGCACGACGAGGAAGACGACGATCAGTCCGACGAGCGGCACACCCGGTCGAGGCTGCGCCTGGTTGCAGACGTGGACGGCAGCGAAGGCCAGGCCCGCGAAGAATGCGACCCTGACGACGGTGAGAACGACGTTCCCGGTTGGGAGGCCTGCCCGCCTGCGGTTGAAGTAGGAGCCGAAGGCCGCGGCCGCAAGCATGACCGTGAAGATGATCGCGACCGCCCAGCCGGTGTTCGGCGAGAGGACGTAGTTCGCGATGTCGTTGATCTGCTTGTCCTGGATTCCGATCACGCCCTCCGTGCCGAGAATCTTCAGGATCAGGCCCTGGCAGATGAGCAGGCCGGCGAGCGTGACTACGAAGGAGGGAACGCCGATGAACGCGACGATCGACCCCTGCGTGAACCCGACCACGATGCCGGTCAGGATCGCGAGCGCGAGCGCGATGAGACCGGGATAGTCGTGGCCGGTCCCCGCCTGCTGGTAATAGGCGACGGCGACGCCCGCGAGGCCGCTGAGAAAGCCGATCGAGAGGTCGATCTCGCCGATCAGCAGCACGAACACGACTCCGATCGCGATCACCGTCGGGCCGGCCATCTGCCCGATCAGGTTCTGGAAGTTGACGGCGGTAAAGAAGATGCTCGTCTTCGAGCTGAAGAAGAGCGTGATCGCGACGATTCCGATGATCACCGGCAGGCTGCCGACGTCGCCTGACCTGATCGCTGCCCAGCGGGCGCGAACGATCGCGGCGATGCTGTCCTGGTCTTCGGCGGCTGCCTGGATCTCGGCCGGCGCGGCCGAGCTCACGCCACGACCCCGGGTTCCTCGGCAGCGGGCGTGCCGAACGTGATCGCCTCGACGATCTCCTGCTGGTTCGTCTTGCCCTTCTCGTAAACGCCGACATTCCGCCCGAGTCGCAGGACGCTGATCCGGGTCGCGACCTCGAAAACATCCACGAGGTTGTGAGAGACCAGCACGACTGCGAGGCCCTGCTCCGCAAGCCGCGTGACGAGGTCGAGCACCTGCCGCGTCTGCGCCACGCCGAGCGCGGCGGTGGGCTCATCGAGAAACACGACCCGGTTGTTCCACAACACTGCCCGCGCGACCGCAATAGATTGCCGCTGGCCGCCGGAGAGCGTCGCGACCGGTTGGCGAACCGAGCGAATCGTCGTCACCGAGAGCGACTTCAGCGTCTCCGCCGTCCGCTGCTCCATCGGCGCTTCTCGCAGCCGGAAAATGGGATCGCGCGCCTCGCGGCCGAGATACATGTTCTGGACGACGTCGAGGTTGTCGCAGAGTGCGAGATCCTGGTAGACCACCTCGATCCCCAGCTTCGCGGCGTCTTTCGGGCCGTGGATCGTCACGGGCTTGCCGTCGAACAGGATCTGACCGTCGTCGATCGAGTAGATGCCGGCGACGCACTTGATCAGCGTTGACTTCCCGGCGCCGTTGTCGCCGACGAGCGCCATCACCTCGCCGTCGCGTACCTCGAAGTCGACCTCCCGAAGCGCCTGGACCGATCCGAAGTTCTTGGAGACCCCGCGGAGCTCCAGGGTCGCGCGCGGCGTCCCGTTCACGAGCGGGGTTTTACCACGGCAGAGGCGCTCCGAGGAGCGCCTCTGCCGTGCCGTCTTCTACTTGCAGTACTTCGCGTAGTCCCCGTTGCAGACCTGGCTCTTCTTCAGAAAGCCTTCCTGGAAGAGGAGCTTGTAGTTCGCCTTCGTGACCCACACCGGAGTTAGCAGGATCGACTTCGTGCCGCTGACCTTGCCGTTAACGCCGGGCACCTTCTTGCCCTTGACGATCGCGATCGCGGCAGCTGCAGCCGCGTTCGCCTCCCTGCGCACGGACTTGTAGACGGTGCCGCTCTGCCAGCCGGCGAGGATGAATTGAACGCCGGTCGGCGTTGCGTCTTGGCCCGTGAGCGGAATCGACTTCAGGCCATGGGCCTTCAGCGACGCGACCACGGCGCCTGCGAGCCCGTCATTGGCGGCGAGAACGGCATCGATCTTGTTGCCGTTGCGAGCGAGCATCTGGTCGAAGATCGTCCGAGCCTTCGTCGCGCTCCACTCGGTCCACTGATCGCCGGCGGTTGCCAGCTTGAACGTTCCGCTCTTGTACAGCGGGTGGAGGATCGAGTCGTAGCCCTGCTTGAAGAGCTTCGCGTTGTTGTCCTTGATGTCACCGTTGAGCTCGGCGATCACGGGGTGCTTTGAATACTTGTTCCTCGCCTTGAGCGCAGCGATGAGCCCCTTCGCCTGAAGCTTGCCGACGACGGGGTTCTGGAACGACACGTAGTACGCAGCTTTGCTGTGCACCACGAGGCGGTCGTAGTCGATGACCTTGGCGTGCCGAGAAACCGCCAGGTTCGTAATCGAGGCGCCCGAGATCGGATCGAGCTGGTCGAGCAGGATCACCTTCGCGCCCTGGGCAAGGCACTGCTGGGCCTGCGACTTCTGCTTCTGCGGGTCGTTGTGCGCGTTTACCACGGTGGCGGCAACGCGGGCCTTGCGGAAAGCAGCTTTCAGGTATGGCGCATCGAACAGCGTGTAGCGCGTCGACGATGTCGTGTCCGGTAGCAGCGCGCACGCTTTGATCGACGCGCTGCGCGCTGTCGGCTTCGCGATCGCGGTCGAGGCTGCGGCGGCGATGATGCCGACGAGGCCGACGGCGGTGAGCGTCGCCACGAGTTTGTGGGAGACGTTCTTCAAACTGGCCCTCCTTAGCTGGTGAGACCCGGTGGTACGTTCGTACCACACTCTTCCTTACCCCCACAAGTGAGACCTGAAGAGCGCGGCGTTGTTAGAAAAGATCGGCGCCCGCCTGTCGAGGCGCCGATTCCCGAAGGCGACCGCTAGGCCTCGGGCACGTCGCAGCGCGGATCGTGGTAGCACGCGAGCTGCAGGAGCAGCTTGTGGAGCGTCTTGCGTCCGTCGGCGTCGAGCGGGGCCAGTAGCTCGTCCTCGACGCGCGTGACGATCGTCCGGAGGACTACAAGCTGACGCCGCCCCTCGGTTGTGAGGCTGACGATGTGCCGGCGGCGGTCGCTTGGATCGCGGTGTCGTTCGACCAGTCTGCGCTCCTCGAGGGAATCGAGGATCCCGACCAGCTGACTGCGGTCGAGGCGAAGCGCGTCAGCAATTGTCGCCTGGGTCTCGCGTGTCTCCTCGCCGAGCAGGGCGAGGACGCCGTAATCGTAAAGGCTGAAACCCGCGTGCTCGACTTCCGCCACGGCACGCGCCTTGAAGGTGAAGCCAAGACGGCTGAGCAGGAAAGCGCTGTTCGCCAGCAGCTCCTTGGCGACACGGGAGGGAGGGGTCGGAAGCTCGGTTACTTGAGTGGTCACGAAAATTAGTGTAGCACCAAACGGTAGGTTTCTGTTATCGTGGAATCCGTCAACGATCTGGGAGGGCAATCAATGAGTTCGGAAATTGTTGCACAGGTGTCGGCCGAAGCGCAGGAAACCGATAACAGGCGCTGGTTCGGCCTCGCGGTGATCGTCGCCGCACAGTTCATGGTCGTCCTCGACATCGCGATCGTGAACGTCGCCCTGCCGTCGATCAAGACCGATCTCCACTTCTCGCAGGAGAGTCTGCAGTGGGTGATCACGGCGTACTCGATCTTCTTCGGCGGCGTACTCCTACTCGGCGGCCGGCTCGCCGACGTGCTCGGCCGCAGGCGGTTGTTCATGGCCGGGCTCGCCCTGTTCACGGTCAGCTCACTCTTGGACGGCCTCGCGTGGTCAGAGGGTTCGCTGATCGCGTTTCGCTCGTTGCAGGGACTGGGCGCAGCGCTGCTGTCCCCGGCCGCTCTGTCGATTCTGACGACGACCTTTCGGGAAGGACGTGAGCGGAATCTCGCGCTCGGGATCTGGGGCGCGGCATCCGGCAGCGGCGGTGCAGCCGGCGTCCTGCTCGGCGGCGCCCTGACCAGCTCGCTGAGCTGGTCGTGGATCTTCTTCATCAACATCCCCGTCGGGATCCTTGTCCTCGCGATCACTCCGTGGCTGCTCCGTGAGAGCCGCGCCGATCTTGCGCACCGAACCTTCGACTTTGCCGGCGCCGCTTCGATCACCGCCGGTCTGATGGTGCTGGTCTACGCGATGACCCGCGCCACGGAGCACGGCTGGCTCACCGCGGAGACGCTCGGCTTGCTCGCGGCTTCGGCCGCGCTGGTCGGCGCGTTCGTCGCGATCGAGTTTCGCTCGAAGGCGCCGCTGCTGCCAATGCGGATCTTTCGCCTGCGGACGCTCACGGCGTCGAACATCACCGGCCTGCTGATGGGCGGTGCGGTCTTCTCACAGTTCTTCCTGCTCACCCTCTACATGCAGCAGGTGCTGCACTACTCGGCGCTGAAGACCGGCGTCGCCTACATCGCCTTGACGCTCGCGATCATCAGCTTCTCGGCCGTCTCGCAGATGCTGGTGACGCGAATCGGAATCCGCCGCGTGCTGACGACGGGGCTCCTGCTCTCGGCGGCCGCGCTCGTGCTCTACGCGAGGCTGCCGGTGCACGGGAGCTACTTCAGCGATCTCTTCCCGGCGTTCCTGATCAGCGGCGTTGGACTCGCGCTGGCGTTCGTGCCGATCTCGATCGGCGGCCTGACCGGCGTGCGCCAGGCTGATGCGGGCATCGCATCCGGCCTGATCAACACGACCCAGCAGATCGGCGGTGCGATCGGCGTCGCCGCGGCGACCACGATCGCGACCACCTTCACAACTCGTTACGTCGACGTTCACACGGGCGCCACGCCGCTCGGCGGCGCAGCGCTGACGCACGGCTTCGCGATCGCCTTCTACGTCTTGGCGGCCGTCGCGGCCCTCGGCGCCGTTGCGGCGGCGGTACTCGTCGAGTCCAACCCAGCGGTGCCGGAGGTGGAAACCGTCGACGGCGAACTCGTCCCCGCGGAGCTGGCGGCATGAGGCGTCGCCTGCGATGCCGACCAAGAGGTCGCGCCGACATGGCGGCGCGACCGCTGAATCCGACATGCAAGGCCGATACGGCCGCGATGCTAAGGGAGGTTGGACCATGAGCGGGCGCGAGATCGACGACCTGCTGCTGGACATCAAGGGCTTGGTGTTGGTGCGCGAGATCCTGAAGCAGCGCGGCGCCACCCCCGCCGAGCTCGAAGCCCACACCGTCGAGCTCGAGCGGCTGAAGGACCGGCTCGCCGAGCTCGCGGTTCCGGCGACGGTCGGCAGCTAGGCGATCCACAGGGCGGCCGCGTCGGCTTGCAGGCGCGGCCGCCCATTTAGTGCGGTCACGTCGACTGTGCTGCTTGTGGAAGAACGAGGGGCGCCTTCACGGCGCCCCTCTGGATGCTTCGCTTCAGCGAGCGGCTACGGAGTGGGATCCGCGTAGCTACCGCCGAAGATGTCGCTGTTGCCGAACGTCGGCGGGCACTGCTGCTGCGGCGCCGGCCTGGGAACGCTCGTGTCGCCGGTCGCGAGTGCTTGCCGCCAGGCGTCGATTGCAGGACAGTCCGCGGCGTTTCGCGTGTCGTTCCAGACTGCGGCCCCGTAGGTCCTCGTCGCCACGGCGTAGACGTAGTCGCCGAGGAACTCGCCGACGAGGTTGTTCTGGCTCGAGCCACGCGGATCACCGGGCGGGCTTCGGTGCAGCTCGGTGAACGCCCCGGTCGGGGTGCCCGGGCTCACGGACGAGTCTGCGTGCTTCACCACACCGACGAGCGCCCGCGGCGTGGCCGTCGTCGGCTGGTAGGGCGTGGTGAACGCGTTGTAGACCACGTACACGTCGGTGCCGTTTGGCGAAATCGAGGGCGCTGTGTAGTAGCCGCGATCGCCGGCACTCTCGATCGGTAGCGGCGTCGACCAGCTCGCGCCGTGATTTGTCGACTCTGTGAAGTACACGTGTGGAGCGGCGAGCGTCCCACTGACGTAGGTCATGACGATCCGGTCTGTGGCGTCGCCCCCCGTCGGTGCGCCGTTCGCGATGTCGACGCTCGGAGCCGGGGCGAGATCGCTGCGCGCGCCCGCGAGACCGTCGATTACCGGCCGCCCGAGGTTCGGGTCGATCACGCCGGGCTGGGTAACCGGACCTGCGACGGCGACTGGACGCGACCAGTTAGCGCCGCCGTTGGTTGACTTCGACATCAACTCGAAGGCCTGGTGGCCCTGAGCTGACACGGTTCCGACCCCAAACACGTAGGCGGCGCCGTGGCTGTCGGTGCGGACCGTGCAGCCGTCGGTCGGATTGCGTTGGCCATTGTTCGCGGCGGCCGTAATCTGGTGCTGCGTCCACGTGTCGCCGCCGTCATGCGAGACCGCGACGATGAGCGGCGCGGGGACCGCATTCGGGCTGATTTCCTGTCCGCGGAACGACGCCCAGCAAACGTAGACGGTGCCGAAGAACGGGCTTGTCGCGGCGTTGTCGGCCCAGACCTGCTCCTTGTCGGAGAACGTGGTCGAGGATTGCCTGGAGATGGTGACCGGCGGCATCCAGGCGCTCTTGACGCTGGCCGCGGCGGCCGCGACGTTGTCGGTGCGGGAGACCGCGATCCCTTCGAAGCCTTTGAATGCTTGCTCCGAGCGGGTCGCGCCGAAGTTGGCGGTCAGGTTGGCGTAGTAGAGCCGCGACCCGTTGGCCCACGAGAACGTGCCGTTGACGCGCCTCGGGCCGAACGCGACTGCCGGATCGCCGTCGGAGACCAGACCATTCTCGAAGTACCAGGGCAGCGTTCCGATGTCACCGTCCGCAATCGGCGAACAGCCCGGATCGGGTCCGACCACTCCGAGGCAGTTGCGCGCCGACCAGCCGCTGTAGGTCGGTTGCGTCCACGTGGTGCCGGAGTCGAGCGAGAAGTAGACGCCGGAGACGCCGACGCCGGCCGTGAACGGACACGTCGTGTCGTCGCCCGAGTTACAGGCTTCCATGTCGATGTTCTCGTTCGCGCCCGCGACCAGGACGTTCGGGTGATTCGCGTCCACTGCGAGCGCCGGCTCATTCTGCTTGTTCTGCGAGAACGGCGTTACTGGACTACCAACTGTGACGAGCGCGTCGGGATTAACCGCCCCGGCGACCGCCGTCACGACGAGCATGACCGCGCCGATCGAGAGCACGGCGCGAAGGATGTTCTTCATTTCCCCCCCTTTCGAAAATCGAGAGGCGAATACTACGGCTACAGGACTTTCGTTCGCGGAGGTTCCCAGCGCCGCTTTTCCTTTGACGTGGACAGAACCGCGTGTCGGACGCCGGGTCCTGATGAGTCGCTATCGGTCACGGGGCCCCCTTGTACTCGGACCACGTGATGTCGCGACCCGGGTACGCAACTTCCGAGAACGGCCATGCATTTGCGATCCAGGTTCGGACCGTCTCGCCGAGCTCCTCATCCAGACCGCTCGCAAGCTCGCTCGAACGCACCCACCACGTGACCTCGGCGTCGTAACCGCGCTTCGTTGGCGGGTCGACGTAGACGCACCCGAGCAGGCGGCTCTCATCGAGGTTCATCACCGCGTAGGCGAACGTGGAGCGACGCTGGAACTCTTTCTGATGCCAGCCGAGGTCGATGAGATCTTCCTCCAGCGTCAAGTCTGCCGGCGGCCAGCCCCACGCTTGGCCGAACAGCTCCCAGAGGTGTTCGCGGCTCGTCATCACTGCGTCGTAGTCCTTGACGACGTCGTGTACCGTGAGCGACCGGAGGCGGAAGCGCTCGGTCTCGAGCACGGGAGGCTCGAAGTCAGGCGGCAGGAACGACATGCCGCGGTGAGCTCAGAGGCTCACGACCCGGTCGAATTGCTCGATCATGCTGGCGAACTCCGGTGGCGTGATCCAGCTCGCTTTCAGCCACTCGAGGTCTTCGTCGGTCGCCCCACGGGCGACTGCGCATCCCTTTCAGACGTAAACGGGGACCGCGTTGTCGAGGAGCTTCTGGAAAAGATCGCGCGCAGGAGGGACCCCAACGCCCTCAAGGCTTGCGGCCGACTCCTGTGAAACGAGTTCCGTCGCGTCGCCGGCCAAGACAACTGCACACTCCTGATCCGCCTCGACGGAACCGTTCGCTGCGATGTGGAGCGGAAGCGAGGCCTTGGTCGGGTCGGAGGCGCCGGTCGTCGTGAGATAGAGAACCTTCATCGCTCTTACCTCCTCTTCGATCGACGGACTCTATTCCGTCTACCCGGAGGGTGGCGGCTTGGCCGCCGCGCTGGCTGGACCCCAGCTCACGCGATGCCGCATATGACGAGGCTTGCCTGCGGCCTGCTGGGCCTGCCCTTGGCGCATAACCGAAAACGCGCCCGGCCCGTTGGTTCGGACAATGGAGCTCGTTCGCGACTCTCAGCGGCAGGCGCGCCGCACTGCCCGCAGCGCCTGGCTCGGTTATCTAGGCCGCGCCGGCCTCGCCGCGCAGGGCGTCTGCTTCGGCATCGTGGGTGGACTCGCGATCACGCTCGCCCTGGGCGCGGGCGGCACGGCGACCGACCCGCAGGGCGCGCTGAACGCAATCGCGCGGCATAGCTGGGGCACTTTTCTCCTGGTACTCCTCTCCATCGGCTTCGCGGGCTACGCTCTGTGGCGGTTCGCGCAGGCGCTCTTCGACCGTGGCGGCATGGGCAGCGACTTCGCGGGTCTGTTTCGGCGCGCGATTCAGCTTGTCCAGGGTCTTTGCTACACGGTACTGACGCTCGGCGCAGTGAAGACGCTCCTCGGCGCTCGCCCAGGCCCCAACGACGAACGGCACGCTGCCGTCGGCGTGCTCGGCTGGCCTGCCGGCCGTGAGCTTGTCGGCCTGGCCGCCAGCGTCTTGCTCGTCAGCGCCGTCGTCATCGTCTATTGGGCGCTCAGCCGTCGGTTCAAGGAGTCGCTCGCAATCGACGAGATGGATGCGGGCACCGAGCGCCTTGTGACAGGGCTCGGCGTTCTCGGGCTCTGCGCGCTCGCGGTCGTGCTAGGCGTGGTTGGTTGGTTTCTCCTCAAGGCCGCGCTCGAGTTCGATCCGAGCGCGCCGGTCGGAATCGGAGGAGCCCTCTCCAAGCTCGCCCACGCGACCTACGGCCGCTGGGTGCTCAGCATCACCGCGGCCGGCTTGATCGCTTTCGCCCTCTTCGACCTCTTTCAAGCCCGTTACCACCGAACGTGAGGTTCTGCGAAGAGCTGTCGAGCCCAGCGGAGGTGTAAAGACACGGCATCTTTCAGATTCGGAGGGGTACACCGATCCCGTGGCAAATCCGCTCGATGATCTCCTGCGTGGCGTCAACGTCCTCCGCGAGCAGGTGCGGCAGAGTCTCGACAGCGAGGGCAATTGGCTCGAGCGGCTGACTCTGCGGCCACCGCCGCCCGACTCCCGAACCCTCGAGGAGCTATGGGGTGAGCTAGACGCGCTGGTCGGTCTGGAGTCCGTCAAGGACCAGGTGCGCGCGCTGGTCGCGTTTCTCCAGGTCCAGGGGGAGCGTCTCGAGCGCGGCCTCCCGGAGGTGGCGACCTCCCAACACCTCGTTTTCCTCGGAAACCCCGGTACCGGCAAGACCACGATCGCCCGACTGCTCGCCCACATGTACCGGTCGATGGGGTTGCTCAGAAAAGGCCACCTGGTCGAGGTCGACCGTGCCGGCCTCGTCGGTGAATACGTGGGCATGACCGCGCTGAAGACCGAACGTGTCATCCGACGGGCACTCGACGGCGTCCTTTTCATCGACGAGGCCTACGCCCTCGCGAGGCCTGGCCAGCGGGGTGTCGACTTCGGCCAGGAAGCGGTCGAGACCCTCTTGAAGCGGATGGAGGATCACCGGCACCGGCTCGTGGTCATCGTCGCCGGTTACCCGCGTCTGATGCATGAGTTCCTCGACTCGAACCCGGGCCTGCGCTCGCGCTTCGCGCGAGAGTTGATCTTTCCCGACTACTCGACCGACGAGCTGGTCGCGATTACCGAGCTGTTCGCGCAGCAGAACGCGTACCGCGTGACTGCGGCCGCCGCTGAGGAGCTGCGTCGTATCTTCGGTCGCGTTGAACGCGGAGAAGGCTTTGGCAATGCACGCTACTCGCGCACGATCTTCGAGCAGGCGCTGAACGCGCAAGCGTTGCGGCTCGCGGCGACTTCGGAGAAAGCGCTGGGGCATCGGAACGCCGACGAACTGATGAGTCTGACCGAAGCAGACTTCGCCGTCGCCGCGCGAACCCTGGGTGAGAGAGAGCCCCGCCCCTTCCCGCGCCCGCGCCGGTGGCGGCGGGCGTCGTGACCTCGCCCTTTGGAGGCATGGCGGCTTCGCCGCGGCGCCGTCTAATCCCGGCTCCACGGGGCCGCGCCGTCTAATCCCGGCTCCACGGAAGTGCCTCCGGCATGAATCGAACCTGCGCACGCGGTTTGGGAAGCGGCGTCCGCTATGAAGAAGCACCTGCAAATAGGCGATTCACTCGTCTTCCCACCACGGTGCGCGCCAGTAGTCGCGCCAGTTTGACGTGGCGCCGTAAGGTTCGCACGGCATCGTTCCGACAGGTTCCGTCACGCGGTGCACCGTCCCCGGCGCCTCGTTTGGCATCGGGCGACGAGCGGCAATAACACCTCATGCGCATCGGTCTCGTCTGCTCGCTGCTCGCCGCTCTCGTCGCGCTCGTGGCAGGCAGCATCAAGGCCCCGGCGGCGCCCCAGCCGACGAAGGAGGCGGTGGCTGTTGGCACCGGTGGGGCGGTCGCAAGCGTCGATCCGGACGCGACCCGCGCCGGCATCCAGATTCTTCGCGAGGGCGGCAACGCCGTCGACGCGGCGGTCGCCGCGAATGCCGTGCTCGGCGTGACCGAGCCGTTCGTCGCCGGCATCGGGGGCGGCGGTTTCATGGTCGTTTACCTCGCGCATCAGCATCGCGTGGTCACGATCGACGGTCGCGAGACGGCGCCGCAGACGTTTCCGGAGAACGCATTCATCGACCCCGCGACCGGCAAACCGATCCCGTTCTTCCCGCAGCGCGTGACGAGTGGGATGGCGGTCGGCGTGCCGGGAACACTCGCGACCTGGGCAGAGGCTGCCTCGCGGTTCGGGACGATGCCGCTCAAGCGGCTGCTGCAGCCTGGGGTCGCCGTCGCGGAGCGGGGCTTCACCGTCGACGACACCTTCCGCGGCCAGATTGCGAGCAACCTGTCGCGACTCGACGCCTTTAC
>Ga0209474_10002651_pt1 | contig 16224 bp, 14 predicted proteins | sample GraSoiAngelo_145_FD_185902 | JGI IMG/M metagenome (GOLD analysis project Ga0209474, IMG submission 185902) | Grasslands soil microbial communities from the Angelo Coastal Reserve, California, USA - 14_1009_05_20cm (SPAdes) (version 2) | ecosystem: Environmental > Terrestrial > Soil > Grasslands...
GATGCCCGAGTTTGAGTTGGACCCCGGTCAAATCGACGATTTGATCGCTTATCTCAAATCGCTGGAGCGTTGAGTGACGCCTCCGTGATGCCGGCGGTTACTCGACCGACACAAACGCCCCGACGATCATGATCACCGAGAAGGGCGCCGCCGCGATCCTGAACTCGGCAAGCAAGCGCGTTGGCGGCTTAACGAAACCGTGGATCAGTTAGCAGCGCGAGCCGGTATTGCTCGCGCTCGCTCGCTTGCCCACTGCTGCATTAGCTGCTCATTGGTGACCATGTCTGCATGCAGCGCAGCAAACACCCGGCCCGCATCGCGATAGGCACTGCGAGCACCCCCTCCCTTAGGAGGGAGAGCGAAAATAGCCATCGGCACCCGCCTGTTCCGCTGGCGAATATCCGATATTGCCCATTTTATAGCCAATATTTCCTTGTCCAAATGTTCACTCGCGTTTATCTCAAAAGAGATAGCCTGAACTCCCGCGATTAGATGGCCGTTTGCCAAGGCAACATCGAGCTTATGACGGTCCGTAGCGCCATCTACTATTTCCTTTGTTCTGACAACACGAGCGGCCTCGTCCGGGGCGCGTTGCCGAACAGCATCTAGCAGAATATTTGCCGCCATTTTAGCTGCAACCACGCGCGTACGAACTCCCGCGCGCGCAGTGCGTGGTACTTTCAAAAACAGGGGAGCGATATCCGAAATGAGCGCATCTACATCCTTTATTGATCCACGCGCAGGTGAAAACTGTATGTTATCGCTCCACGTATTTATTATTTTTTTCAGCTGATCTTCACCAAGTATCGGAACAGGATTGATGGCCCGCAATGGTAGTTGCCGCGCCGTCACCGCGGTCATCTCCTTCGCGAATTCCCTGAGAAAGTCTAGCTTCTGCTGCCCAAATGAGCGGACGCGGGTCCAGTTGGATAGGAACCGGCATCGGATCCGTTCCCCGTCCCAGGCAACGACCCCGAAGTTTACGCATTCCTCGGTGATCGGATCAGGCACATACCTGATGACAGAAAATTGCGCGCTCATCGTTGTTCTCCGATTCAATGTGGGTAAGCCGCAATAATTTCGGCGCGCCGTCTGTGCAGATACTCGGCTAAGGCAATTCTCTCGGGCTCGTCGACGCCCCAGTCGTCCGGGCAAATTCCAATCGCTCCAGCAATTTGCTCTGGCTCAACTGCAGTCAGCCCTGTGCACGCGGTGCTGAGTTCGGCCGCGGTGAGTCCGCATTGCTGGACGATATCTGGTTGAACAACTGCAGCGGGCGCTGCCGCTAAACTGGCCATGGTCCAGTTAGGTCCGTTCGGGAAAAAATGGCCGTGATCCACTGAATAAACGAGGTATGGGTCATTGGTGCTATAAATATACTGCGTATCTGATCCTCCTAACCAACCGAAAAAGACCGCTAACAACGCAAATCGAGGTTTATTGTATGCTTCGTTATTGCGCTGTATGGCAAGCCGATCACTTGTATCGTCGATCATCTTCGTGCCGTGTCCGACCCCGGTTGCATATGAGCCATTTCTACCGGGTTTAGCTGCGATCAGTTCTTGCGGAACATCGACCAAAGCCACGGCTTCGGGCACCGGCGCACCGATCGCGCGGCCAAGCCGGGCCGCGACGTGATCGGTAAACGCCATCCGGCCCATCTGCCTCCCCTTCACAACGTAGTTGTTGCCATCGGCGCACCGCAACCGAACAGGCTGGGAAGCTGACTGCCATTTCCGAATAAACGTCTCGGCTATAACTGGAGCCGGCCGATTGGCAGCCGCCTCCCCGATTAGACGACGCCAATCCGGGGCAGGCTGCTGCCCGGTGCCCTGCGCCATTGGGTCTCACGTTTCCCGTCCCTGTTCCAAATAAGAATAGCTCAATCGGCGACAGCGGCATAATTCCTGCCTTTTGGTCGCCCCGCTAACGCTCGGTCGGACGAATCAATCAGATCCGGCTTTGCTGGATCACGGTGGAATGCGCTTCCCTTTTCGCCTTACGAGCGCTCGAATTCGGGAACGCGGTGGTAAGCCAGGCGAAAATGCCGAGGAACATCGCCGAGGAGATCGTTCCCTAAATCGCTCGGCGCTCGGTGCGCCAGACGAAACGGTCGATCGATCACGGAAAAGCGCCGCGCCTTCTCCGCCCTACCACTTACACGATCGCGCCGGCGAGCGAGGCCGGGAGGGCGCCGGTCTCGCACCACGCCTTGAGCTCGGCTTCCGAGCCCGCGAACAGCGAGGCGTCGATCGGGGTGTTGATCCCGTCGATTTCCTGGTTCGAGGTGTATTGCCAGAACAGCCAGGGCTCGGTCGGCCGATGGTTCAGGTCCGGGTTGCCGTCATTGACGCCGTAGCGCGGGATCCAGCGTGGCCAGCGCTTCATCAACGCGGTCGGCGTATCGGGAGGCTGGATCCCCCAATAGCCAAGCGGATCGCGCTTGATCACCTCCACGACGGCGAGGCCGATCCGTTCGACAAAAGCCGCATCGGGCGCGCCCTCGCCCTCCCAATCGAGCGCGGCCGGCATGCCGGCGGCAAGCCCGGCCGTCCGGATGAAAAACTCGGCCTGCTCGGCCGGCGTCACAGCGGTGGTCAGAAACGTATAGGGGATGACCAGAAGACCCTGCTGGCGCGCGCGGTCGCGATTGGTCTTCCAGAGGCTGTCCTCCACTAGGCCTTGCGCCGCCTTGATCATGACGCACTCGATGCCGGTCTCTTTGACCTTGGCCCAATCGATGTTTCCCTGGTGGTGCGACACATCGATCGTGACGTCGCATGTCGGTTGTGGATCGAACGGCATTGCGGTCCCCCTGCGCGGGTTAATTGTTACTGATCGTCCGAATATCTTATCCCGGGCGAAGCCCGGCGCGTGTGTCGGTATTCACACGCTGAGTTCTTTTCCCGGCGCGCGGTATTCCGGGACGCGGTGATAGACCCAGGCGAGGTTGGCGGCCATGACGATCGCGGTCATCAGGAACACCCAGTGGAGGCCGAAGGAAGCGGCGATCGCGCCGCCGAGCAGGGGCCCCATTGAATTGCCGAGAAACATCGGCGAGGAGGTCATGCCGTAGACCGCGCCGCGCTCGGCGCGCGAGACCAGCCGTCCGACCATCGCATTGGCGGCCGGCAGCAGCCCGCCGATGAACAACCCGACCGCAAAGCGCTCGGCGGTGAAGATCCAGTAATTGTCGGTGAAGGCCTGCGGCAGGGTTGTCACAGTGCCGCCCGCGAGGCAGATCAAGAGGACGCGGCGGTAGCCGATACGGTCGCTGCGGTTGCCGAGAAACGGCGCCGAGATGACATTGGCGAGGCCGGTGATCGAAAAGGCGATGCCGGCGAGAGTCGCGAGGTTGGGCAGATTGCCGACCATCTCCTTGACGTAGAGGGTCACGATCGGCTGGACCGTGCGCACCCCGAACTGCGCCATCAGCAGCACGAAAAACAACGCCAGCAATGCCGGGGTCGTGATCAGCGCGAACAGGCTGCTGAAGGTGCCGCGCCGGCCGCTGCCGAGCACCGGCCGGCTGAACTCCTCGTGCACCGCGAACCAGACGAGCCCCATCGCCAGAAAGATCGTCGCCGAGGTCACGTAGAACGGCACCCGGTAGCTGCCGGTCATGTCGGCGAGGAGGCCGCCGATGATCGGTCCGACCAGCGAGCCGACCAGTTGGCCGGTCGAGAGCCAGCCCAAGGAATAGCCGAGCCGGTCCTCCGGCACCTGGCTCGCCACCAGCGCGATCGCGGCGCTGGAAAATCCGGCGAACACTCCCATCAGCGCGCGGAATGCGAAGAACTGCCACACATTGCCGGCGGCGCCCATCAGCGCGGTGAAGAGGCCGATCGCCAGGCTCGAGCGCAGCAGCATCAATTTGCGGCCATGGCGGTCGGCGACCTGCCCCCATAAGGGCGAGGCGAAGGCCGCGACCAGCGAAGTGATGCCGTTGAGCACCCCGGCCCAGATGGCGATCGCGGCCTCGCTCTCGACCCCGAGCACCGGCAGGAACAGCGGCATGATCGGGGTCAGCATCGAAAACGCGGCGGTCATCACAAACTGGATGCCGACCATGGCCCACAGCGTCTGCCGCCAATAGGCAGCCGCGCCGCCATGCGCCAGACCCTCGGCCGCGGGCGGTGCTGCGGGTTCCGCCGTATTGGGACCCCGATCAGTCATCGCATCGGCACGGGTACGCGGAGATCACGGTATGTGAGCCTCGCAACCGGCGCGCAGCTTCTGGTCTTCGACCTTGGCACATTGGGCTCGGTCATGCATGGCGTAGGCCAGGTTCTGAAAGCAGACATCCCGGAAAAAACCGCGGAGCCTTCGTATGCGGGGATCGGTCCGTCGTCGCGGATCTCGTCGCACAATGGCGGTTGCTGCTTCTCGACCGCGACTTCCCGCAAACAGGTGAACCGAGTGGTTCTGAATTCGATCGACCGGCAGAGTTTTTCGTCGTGGGTGCGATCGGCAAAGGCCTTCAGGCAATTGGACCGCTTCGTCACCTCGGCGAAGTCCCGGCACTGATCCGGTGTGGAGGGCGCGAGCACCGCTTGCGCGATGGCGGCAGACCCGAGAAAGGCTACCGCGACCGCGATCCCCGCCATCTTGACGGATCGGGATCCCGAGGTTGCGACAAAGCCGATTGCCGCAAAAATGACGACGGGAATACTCACATATGAGACGAAGATAAAGCCGACGCCGCACAGAGCGCCGGGCCGCGAGCTCAGAAAGCAGGGCAGCGTCGCGATCGCCTGGAGCAGAGACGGCGCGAACGCGACCACCGCGAAGCCCAGCCGGAAATCGGGCTGGGAACGCGGCAGCAGGACACAAACGGTAAGCAGAATGACTGCCAAATTCGCGGCCAGACCCCCGAGATAAAAATACGTTCCGAAGGCGCCGGTCGGATCCGCCAGTTGAAACACGTCGATCGCCGAGCGGAGCTGGTTGATGATTACAGCGGCTGCGATCAACGACGCGATGATCCCCAACGGGGCTATCCAGAAACGTCTCATGGTCACCTGTTGCGCCCCTCGCCGGCCTGAGCCGCCATTATTGGATCCTGCGTGGGCACCGTGCGTCCTTCGAGACGCACCCCTGTGGGGTGCTCCTCGGGATGAGGTAGGTTTGTGTGTGGCATTAAGGGCTTACCCTCATCCTGAGGAGCCGGCCCCTTCGAGACGCCGCCTGCGGCGGCTCCTCAGGATGAAGCCGGCGTCTCGAAGGACGTACCTCCCGCTGTCCGGTGTCAGCCACCATTGTAATGCAAGCAGTGCGCCGGCATCATCGGCGAGCGCGCAGGAGGACAGGCGATGAAATTCGGGATCTTTTACGAGCTGCAATTGCCGCGGCCGTGGCAGCCCGGCGGCGAATTGCAGCTCTATCAGAACGCGCTAGACCAGGTCGAACTGGCCGACCGGCTCGGCTACGACTACGCCTGGGAGGTCGAGCATCACTTTCTCGAAGAATATTCGCACTCGCCGGCCCCGGAGGTGTTTCTCGCCGCCGCCAGCCAGCGCACCAAGCGCATCCGCCTCGCCCACGGCATCATGCAATTGACGACGACCCACCCGGCGCGCTGCGCCGAGCGTATCGCCGCGCTCGACCTAGTCTCGAACGGCCGTGTCGAGTTCGGCACCGGCGACAGCGCCAGCGTCACCGAATTGCAGCCCTTCGGGGTCGCGTTCGACGAGAAGCGAGCGATCTGGGAGGAGGCGATCCGCGCCATCATCCCGATGTTCGGAGAGGGCGGGGTCGAGCATCACGGCAAGTATTTCGACATGCCGCTGCGCAACGTCTTGCCGAAGCCGGTGCAGAAGCCGCATCCGCCGTTATGGGTCGCCTGCTCGCAGCTCGAGACGATCGAGATGGCCGGCCGCCGCGGGCTCGGTGCGCTCGCCTTCCAGTTCCTGTCGGCCGATGCGGCGCATGCCTGGGTGCACGCTTATTACAACGCCTTCACCAAGCGCCAGCAGAAGCTCGCCGATTACGTCACCAACCCCAATCTGGCGATCACCAGTTATTTCATGTGCGCCGAGACCGATGACGAGGCGCGGCGCCGCGCCGACGGCATCCCGTTCTTCCAGTTTGCGCTGCGCTTCTACGGCCAAAGCGCGATGCGCGAACGCCCGGCCCCCGGCACGGTCAATCTGTGGGACGAATACGAGAAATGGAAGCGCGCCAACCCGGAGGCGCATCAGCGCGCGTTATCGGGCGGGCTAATCGGGTCGCCCGAGACGCTGCGGCAGAAATTGCGCAAATTCGAGACTTCGAACATCGACTCGGTGATCCTCTTAAACCAGGCCGGCAAGAACACGCACGAGGATATCTGTGAGAGCCTCAAACTGTTCGCGCGCGAGGTCATGCCGGAATTCCACGCCCATATCCCCGAGCACGAGGAATGGAAGGCCAAGGTGCTGGCGCGCGAGATCGAGCTCGAAGAGATCGACACCCAACCGTTCCGCGACCGCTACGGCCCCAATTCGGTGCAGCTCACCCCGGCCCAAGCGGCAGAATAAAAAGTTTTATTCACAACGAGACAGCGAGGCAGTGAGATGCCGAGGGGCGGGCATCTCGCCGTCTCGCTGTTTCATTGTGTAATTCATTTCACGATCATGCCGGTGAAGACGTAGGCCTGCAGCATCACCAAAACGCCGACCAGGCAGGCCAGTACGATCGAGTGCCGGAAGACATAGCGCCGGATCGAGCCTTCGTGGCCGCTACGGCTCCAATTCGGTGCAGCTCACCCCGGCCCAGGCGGCGGAGTAATCTCACCGCTCCGTGAAGACATGCCGCTCTGAATCCGGCTTGTATTCGGGCCGCGAACGCCCGTAGTCTCGCGCGCAATTGGGCATCGTCGCTGCCTAAACTAAAGGGCAGCGAAATAAAACTTGGGGAGGATTCCATGCGGGACGAGTACGTCAAGCGGCCGGCAACCCGCCGCCGTGTGTTCCAGATCGGCGCGGTCGCCGGCGCCGCGATCGCGGCGCCGCGGATCCGCGATGCCAACGCCGCCGAGACGACGGTCTGGAAGGTTCAGACCTCCTGGCCGGCCGGCATCGGGCTCAATACGTTCAAGGAATGGTGCGGCACGATCAAGGAGAAAACCGGCGGCGAACTTGAGTTCAAACCCTTTGCCGCCAAGGAGGTTGTCGGCGATTTCGAGCTGATCGACGGCGTCAAGAACGGCGTCCTCGAAGCGATGAACTCGTTCACGCTGTACTGGGCCGGCAAAATCCCCGCCACCGCCTTTCTCTCGTCCTATCTGATGGGGCTGCGCTACCCGCATGAATGGGATGTGTTCTTCTTCAGCAATGGCGGGTTGCAGGCGGCGCGCGACGTGTTCGCCAAGCAGGGGCTGTATTATGTCGGCCGGATTCATCACGGCCCGAACATCATCCATTCGAAAAAGCCGATCCGCTCGATCGAGGATTTCAGGGATCTGAAATTGCGCGTTCCCGGCGGCATGATCGCCGAAGGGTTTGCGGCAATCGGCGCCAAGACGACCCTGCTGCCCGGCGGCGAGGTCTTCTCGGCGCTCGAAAAGGGTACGATCGAGGCGGCCGACTACACCGGCCCTGCGGTCAACTGGGATCTCGGCTTCCAGCAGGTCACAAAGTACATCTGGATGGGGCCGCGCGGGCTCGAATCGATCTATCAGCCGGTCGATCTGATGGATTTCTGCGTCGGCATGAACCACTGGAACAAGCTGTCGCCCAAGATGAAGCAATGGCTGGAGGACCAGATCGAGGTCTATTCGCGGATCCATCACGCCGCGATCCAGAAGGCGGACATGGAGGCCTGGGGCAAGTTCGAGAAGGCCGGCACCGAGGTCAACCGCCTGCCGGTCGAGGATCTGGAGAAGTTTCAGCGCGCGGCGGTGCCGATCTGGTTCAAATGGGCCAACAAGGACAAGGACGCGGCGCGCATCTTCAAGCTCCAGCTCGACGTCATGCAGTCGCCGACCTTCGGCTACGTCGAGCCCGACATGTACAAGGGCCTGAAGATCGATCTCTGACCCGGACTCGCTTGGCGCTGTTCCATAGCTGTCCAGTTTAGGCTGAGCAGGACAGCTGACCGCGGAGTTTGCACCAAATTGCCATCGAAAAAATCGCCCCTTGACCGGGCTTGTCCCGGTCATCCACGACTTGAAGGCGTCCCGAACCGTGGCAAGGAAGACGTGGATGCCCGGCACAAGGCCGGGCACGGGGTAGCTGAGGCTTGCAGACTTCCGGGCAGTTGGATGAGGGCGCCATACGGCAGCCTTCCCCGGCTGACCCGAACAAGGTGCGGCACGCATGCCTAGCCTCTATTTTGTGCTGCCGCATTGGCTGTACTGGGGGACGCTGATCGTCTTCCCGGAGATCGCCTGGTATCTGGTGGCGCGGCAGCGCCGCCTTGGCGAACCCAGAGGGCCATCGCTGTTTATTGCCTACCTGCTGTGGCTCTGCGCCGGGTTTTTCGGCCTCCACCGGTTTTATCTGAAGAGCCTGTGGGGTCTGGTCTTCATCCCGGTTTTTCTCGGCATTCTCTACGTCAATGGCGATATACGCGACGCGCGCGAGGATGTGTCGCGCACCCGCGCCGCGCTGGAAAGCGCGCAGCTCGAGACGCGGCGAGCGCAGCCGCTGCCCGGGGCCGAGCCGTCGCCGACGGCCGCCGAGCGGTTCACCAAGGCGCAGGCAGGCGAAACTCATGCCCGGGCCGATTTCAACGCGATGGTGGCCGAGCTCGGCACGGCTCGCACGACCTCGCGCTGGCTCGCCCTGCTGCTCGCCGCCATGCTGGCCGTCGATGCGGTGCTGCTCCCCAGACTCGTCCGCCGCACCAACGCCGAGGAAGCGCGGGCGCGCGCGGCCGCGCTTCCCGAAGTCGTGGTGCCCGATATCCCGCCGATCGGCACCGCCGAAGACCCGACCTTGGGCTTTCACACGCGGTTCACCGATGCGATCGAATGGGTCAATGTGCGGGTTGGCGAGTTTGTCGCCTATTGGGCGGTGCTCTCGGTCTTCGCCTATTACTACGAAGTGATCGCCCGCTTCGCCTTCAATTCGCCGACCAATTGGGTGCATGAGAGCATGTTCCTGATGTACGGCATGCAATACATGCTCGCCGGCGCCTACGCTTATCACGCCGACCAGCACGTGCGCGTCGATGTCATCTATGTGAAATTCTCCGCCCGCGGCAGAGCGATCGCCGACATCTTCACCTCGCTGTTCTTCTTCATTTTCGTCCTGACGCTGCTGTGGACCGGCAGCAAATTTGCCCTCGACGCGATCGGCAATTCGGAGGTGTCCTTCACCGAATGGGGTGTGCAGTACTGGCCGGTCAAGTTGATGATCCCGATCGGCGCGGCGCTGCTGGCATTGCAGGGCTTGGCAAGGCTGATCAAGGACATCGTGTTCGTGATGCAACCCCGCTCCCCCTCTCGCTTGGCGGCGTGAGCGATGGGCCTCGAGATCGACATTGCCTGGCTGACCGTCCTGCTGTTCGGCTCCCTCGCCGTGCTGTTGGGTTTGGGTCTGCCGATGGCGTTCTGCACCGGCAGCCTTGCCGTGATCTTTCTCTATGTGTTCGGCAGCGGTGCCATCCTGAACATGATGCCGGCGCGCATCTTTCCGTTCATGACGGATTACCAGCTATCCGCGGTGCCGCTCTTCATCTTCATGGCGGCGATGCTGGAGAAGGCCGGCATCATCGAGGAGCTGTTCGACGCGGTCTACAAATGGCTCGGCGCGGTCAAGGGCGGGCTCGCCGCCGCGACGATCCTCGCCTGCACGGCGCTGGCCGCGATGGTCGGGGTGGTCGGCGCCACCGAGGTGACGATGGGCATGATCGCGCTGCCAGCGATGCTGCGGCGCGGCTACGACCAGAAGCTGGCCTGCGGCTCCCTGTTGGCCGGCGGTACGCTCGGTATCCTGATCCCGCCCTCGGTGATGGCCATCGTCTACGCGGTGGTCGCGCAGCAATCGCTCGGCGAATTGCTGGTCGGCTCGATCTTTCCCGGATTGTTGCTGTCGGGGCTCTACGTCACCTACGTCCTGGTGCGCTGCTACATCAACCCGCGGCTCGGCCCCGCCTTGTTGCCGGAGGAGCGGGTCAGCGGGCGCGAGAAATTGCGGCTGCTCAAGAATACGATCGCACCGATCTTTCTGATCCTGTTGGTGCTGGGGATCATCTTCGTCGGCATCGCAACACCGGTGGAGGCGGCCGGGATCGGCACCTTTGGCGCCCTGTTCGTATCGGCATTGCATCGCCGGCTGACCTGGCCGGCAATCCAGGAAGCTGCACTCGCGACGCTCAAGGCGACCGCGATGGTGATGTGGATTTTCTTCGGCGCGACGATGTTCGTCGGGTTTTTCATCGTCAAGGGCGGCCAGACCTTTGTCGCCGAGTCGATCCTCGGCATCGGCTTGGCGCCCTACGGCGTGTTGCTGCTGATGATGGTGATCCTCTTCGTGCTCGGCATGTTTCTCGATTGGGTCGGCATCCTGCTCTTAACCGTGCCGATCTTCCTGCCGATCATGAAAAGCTTCACCTGGGGCGGGTTGCTCGGTTTCGGCGGGGTGCGGCCGGAGGATGTGCCGTTGTGGTACGGCGTCATTTTCATGGTCAACATGCAGATGGCGTTTCTCAGTCCTCCTTTCGGCTATTCGCTGTTCTATTTGAAGAGCGTCGCGCCGCCCGAGGTCAGCATGGCGACGATCTTCCGCGCCTCGGTCAATTTCATGGCCCTGCAATGGCTCGGTGTCGGGCTGTGCATCGTATTTCCGCAAATCGTCACCTGGCTGCCCAGCCTGATCTACACCCATTAGAAAAACGCTTTACCGCAGAGGACGCGGAGGATAACGCGGAGGACGCAGGGCGAACATTTCTCTGCGTATCTCTGCGTCCTCCGCGGTAAAGCATTTCTTTCGGAGCATTCAATGGCAGAAGCTTTGCCGGCCCTGAGCCTTGTCGCCGTGCCGGGGCGGCGGCGGATCACCCTCGATCTGGCGCGCGAGGCCGAGCGGCGCGGCTTCTCGGGCATCTACGTACCGAGCATCTTCGGCAACATGGCGCAATCGACGGCCCTGGCGCTCGCCACCGAACGCCTGATCTTCGGCACCGCGATCTCGCCGATCTACGCCCGCACGGTCGAGGATTTCGCGCAGAGCGCCGCCTATGTCCACGAGCTCGCCGGCGGACGCTTTCGCTTTGGCATCGGCGTCGCGCATGCGCCGAGCCATATCCGCATGGGCGTGACCCCCGGCAAGCCGCTCGCCGACATCCGCGCCTTTGTCGCGAAGTTCCGCTCCTATGACGGGCTGGGAGCCTTGCCGCCGATCATTCTCGCGGCGTTGCGCAAACGCATGGTGGCGCTGGCCGGCGAGATCGCCGAGGGGCTGGTCTTCGCCAATGGCAGCCGCTCGCACATGGCCGAGTCGCTCTCCGCGCTGCCGGCCGGGAAGCGCGCCGATCCTGGGTTTCTCGTCGCCAACATGATCCCGACCTGCATCTCGGACGATGTCGAGGCCGCGAAAGCGGTCAACCGCCGCACGCTGACCCGCTACACGCTGTTGCCGAACTACCGCAACTACTGGAAGGAGGCCGGCTATAGCGAGGAGATGAGCGCGATCGAAGCCGCCGCCGCTGCCGGGCGCGAAGCCGAGATCCCGAGCCTGATGAGCGACCGCTGGCTCGCCGATGCGACATTGTTCGGCCGGGCCGCGCGGGTGCGCGAAGGGGTGGAGGCGTGGCGCGCCGCCGGGATCACGGCGCCGATTCTCGTGCCGTCCTCCGCCTCGGGCAACCAGCTGAAGGCGGTCGAGGAGATCTTCGCCGCTTATGCCTAAGAGGATGGGGATTGCTTCGCTTCGCTCGCAATGACACCCAAACCTGTCATTGCGGGGAGCGGCTATGTGATCGCGCTCTACATCCTGTTCTGCGCGGTCGTGTCGATCGTCGCGACGCTGATGATGCCCGACTATGCCAATCAGGACATCTCCGAGGAGCGCGCCTGAGCGCAATCCGGCGCGGGCGGAGCAGGGCGGGGCAGGGCGGATACCGCAGCATTTTCCGCGGTCACCGGTCGTGACGTCACGACGCACGATCGGCATATTAAATAATTCTTCACCGTATTTGCCGAATCGTGCCTCCTTCTCGCGACGGTACAGCATCGATTCGCCCCTCTCAGGGTAAAGGCTGGTCGGAAAACAGTAGTTGACGATATAGGCTGTCGCCGGCAGAGGCTAATGTTTAAGTGAGACTTTGGCATTTAACTGATACTCGTGGCATTTAATCTCCCCAAGTTGAGCCGACTGGCCTATTTTTGGCTGTTGGTCGGCGAATGCTGTGGCCAACGGTCGCGGGGCGCGATGACCGGGCGCCTGTGGAAATGACGGGGTGTTGGTGGGGGACTTCATGATTGAGAACACTTTGGCTCGTTACGTCGGGAGTTCCCGACCGGGATCGATCGGGCGGCGCGTCTCCGGTGCGGTTCTGCTCGCCTGGATCGCGGTGCTTATGGCGCCGGCGGTCAATGCGGCCGAGCCGGCGCGCGACAACGTCGCCGACCGCCTCAACCATCAGCAAACAGCCGTGGCGGCGGTACCCGCGGTGCATTACGCACAACCCGGCGCCGTGGCCGAGGAGGTCGGGATCCTGTTCTTGCGCAGCGATGGCGGCGACCCGCAGCAGCTTCGCCTCGATGACCGGCTCAATCTGATCTTTATTGCGCGGCGTAATGGCGAAGGACGCGCCTATTTGAATGGCCGCGAGGTCGAGATCAACCCGGCCCTGAAGGAGAGCGCGGCGCAAATCGCCATTGCCCAGCTCGGCGAGGCGCGCGGCGGCGAGATCCCGGCGGCACAGCTGCCGGCGGCGGCCCAGGAAGCGCTGCGCCAATTCCAGGGGAGCGGCGCCGCGCCCCGCATCCTGTTTTCGCACGCGACCAGCCGCAAAGACACCGGCTGGGTTTCCGACAAGCGCGCGGCCAAGATCCTCGCGATGGAAATCTCGGCTGCCGCCCAGCACGATCTCGTCGCGCTGGTGAAGACGGCGATGCAGATGTTCGGGCTCAAATCCGACGCGTGCGACAACTCCCTGGATTCCCGCTGCGATCAGCCCGGGGTTCGCGAGGCCTTCGCCCAGATCAAGCGCGAGGAAGCGCTGCAGCGCACCGCCGCCCGGTTCTGAGCGCGCTCACTCCATCCGCCCCACTGGGCGCGGGCCCCGGTTTCAGGGGCGGCGCCCGTGGTTCCGACAACTGACAAGTCCGCAGGATTCGGTCAAGGCTCTGAGCTTGCTCGATTTTCGGCACGATAACAGCGGAATTAACAGACGAGATAACAGCGGCTGAACAGCGAGATAACACGGCGCACCGGCGCACCGGCGTGGCGGCGTCAGGATAGCTTGATGCCGATCGAGGGTGTTCGTCCCAGGCCGAAATGCAGATGCCCAGCGCGGGGCTGGGCACGGTGCAACCGATCAATCCGGATTGTGCCTAAACCATACATCATCTAATCCGGATTGTCAAGAAAATAATTGTAACGGACGACCCTGTGGTAAGATTTATGGAAGATTTGTAGCCGAAATAGCAAAATTCAAGCTCCCACGGATAATTTTGTCGAAGCGAGGATCAACGGTCGCGCAGTTTCGGGTCGAGGACGTCGCGCAGCGAGTCGCCGAATAGGTTGATGCCGAACACCGTCAGCATGATCGCCAGTCCCGGAAACACCGCGATCCACGGGGCCGTCGAGGCGTATTCCTCGGCGCCGCCCTGCAGCATCAGCCCCCAGGCCGGGACCGGCTCCTGCACCCCGAGGCCGAGATAGGACAGCGCGGCCTCGGCGAGGATCGCCTGCCCGACAAACGCGGTGATGATGACTAGGAAGGGACCCATCACGTTCGGCACCATGTGGCGCATGATGATCCGGGTATGGCCGTAGCCGAGGGCGCGCGCCGCGTCGACATAGGGCACCTCGCGGATCGCCAATGCCGAGGAGCGCACGATACGGGCGCAGCGCGGAATCAGAGGGATCGTGATCGCGATGATGACGTTCTGGACGCCGGTACCGAAGATCGACACCACAGCGAGCGCCATGATGATCAGCGGGAACGCCATCACGATGTCGAGGATGCGTTGCAGCCACAGATCGAGCTGGCCGCCGAAATAGGCGCTGGCAACCCCGATCACCAGACCCGAGAACCCGCCGACCATCGATGAGGTCAGGCCGACGATGAAGGCGGTGCGGGCGCCATAGAGGATGCGCGACAGCAGATCGCGGCCGAGCTGGTCGGTGCCGAGCCAATGCGCCCAGCTCGGCGCCTCGGTCATCGCCGCGAAATCGTTGGAGGTCGGGTTATAGGGCGCGATCCACTCGGCGAAGATCCCGGCGAGACCAAAGATCAGCACCAGCACCAGACCGATCGCGCCGACCGGCTGGCGGCGGAAGAAGGTGATCGTAATGCCCCAGAGACCGCGCGGGGTGCGGCCGTGTTCGTCGACGAGGACCGGAACGGTGGCTGGGGTCGGGGCGATTTCGAGCGTCATTGCATCAGGCCCTTCAGGCGAGACGGATCAGGCCAAGCGAATACGAGGGTCAAACCAGGCGTAGAGCAGGTCGACGACCAAATTGCTCAACACCGCGATGGTGACGACGACCATGACCAGCGCCTGGGTCAGCGTGTAGTCCTGGTTCTGCACCGACAGCACCATCAGGCGGCCGATGCCGTTTAGGTTAAATACCTGCTCGGTGACGACGAGGCCGCCGATCAGGAAGGCGAACTCGATGCCGATCACCGTGACGACCGGCAGCAGCGCGTTCTTCAGCGCATGGCGATTGATGATCAGGCGCCGGATCAGACCCTTGGCGCGGGCGGTGCGAATATAATCCTCGCGCAGCACTTCGAGCATCGCCGAGCGGGTCATCCGCATCGACACCGCGGCATAGCGATAGCCGATCGTCAGCGCCGGCAGCATCACGATCGACAGATTGCGGATCGGGTCCTGCCACAGCGGTACATAGTCGATCGGCGGCATCCAGGGATGGCCGAACACCGCCTGGGTCACATCGAGGACGATCAGGATCGACATGATGCCGAGCCAGAAGGCCGGGGTCGCGAGCCCGGCGATCGAGAAGCTGCGGACCACCAGATCGATCCAGGTGTTCTGCTTCAGCGCCGAGATCGTGCCGAGAGGGATCGCGATCACGACCGCGATGACCGTCGCCATGATCGCGACCTCGAGCGAGATCGGGAAGCGGGTGGCGATCTCCATGATCACGGGCTTGCCGGACCACATCGAATTGCCGAAATCGAGCCGCGCCAGGCCCCACAGGAAGTCGATGAACTGCAGGATCCATGGCCGGTCGATGCCGATCTCGGCATGACAGCTGGCGAGCGAGGCCTGGGTAAAGCTGGTGCCGCCCGATCCCAGGCGCACCAGGCAGATGTCGCCCGGGACCAGGCGCATCAGCAAAAAGACCAGCGCCGCCGCCCCGATCAGCGTCGGGAAGACCAGCAGGATCCGGCTGATGATGTAGCGGTACATCGCTTGTCGCTCAAAAGCTCACGGTTTGGGGCGAGAACCCACCACAACACCCGCCTACCTGTCCAGCCACACTGTCGCGAGGTCCTGGTTAATGAAGTGGCTCGGGCTGATCTTCCAGCCCTTTACATAAGACCGGTACGGAACGGCGCGATACCAATAGGCGATCCACATCGCGTGCGCCTGGGTATCGAGGACATATCTCTCGAATTCTCGCATCAGCGCGCGCTGCCGGGCGGGGTCCGTCTCGTGCAGCATCTTTTCGTAGAGCGCCACCTCGTCTGGATCTTCGAACTGGGCGTAATTGCCATTAAAGACCGAGCCGGGAAGGTAGCGCTGTATGTCGAGCACCGGGTTAGGTATTCCGTGGCAGTTGGCCGCCGAGACGACCTCGAAATCGCCGCGCCGCATTGCGTCGAGCCAGGGGCCGGTGGGCGCCATCCGTTGCGTCACCTTGACGCCGATTTTCTGCCATTCATCGACCAGCCAAGTGCCGACATATTTATAGGGCTGGTCGACGTTGCGGTTCAGCAGCTCGAAGCTCAGCCCCTCGACGCCGGCCTCTTTCAGGAGGCGCTTGGCCTCGGCCCGGGATTTCTCGATGTCGGGCCAGAAGCCGGCGATCTGCTGCAGCTCGTCCTTAGTGGCGGCCAGCGGCGCGCCCGGCAAGACGATGCCGCCGACCGTATGCACGT
>Ga0209474_10002653_pt1 | contig 16222 bp, 17 predicted proteins | sample GraSoiAngelo_145_FD_185902 | JGI IMG/M metagenome (GOLD analysis project Ga0209474, IMG submission 185902) | Grasslands soil microbial communities from the Angelo Coastal Reserve, California, USA - 14_1009_05_20cm (SPAdes) (version 2) | ecosystem: Environmental > Terrestrial > Soil > Grasslands...
GAGCGACAGGCCGGGGATGAAAGCGCCCTCATACATGTCGCCAACCGAGCGGCCGAGCTGGTCGGCCATCACGATCAGGACCAGGCTCGGCGGGATGATCTGGGCCAAAGTGCCCGAGGCCGTGATGACGCCGGCGGCGAGGCGGCGGTCATAGCCGTAGCGCAGCATGATCGGCAGCGAGATCAGCCCCATCGAGATGACCGAGGCGGCGACCACGCCGGTCGTCGCCGCCAACAGCGCGCCGACGAACACGACGGCATAGGCAAGGCCGCCGCGCACCGGCCCGAACATCTGGCCGATCGTTTCGAGCAGATCCTCAGCCATGCCGCTGCGTTCGAGGATCAGCCCCATAAAGGTGAAGAACGGGATCGCCAGCAGCGTGTCGTTGCGCATGATGCCGAAGACGCGTTCCGGCAAGGCTTGCAGCAATTGCGGCTGCAACAGCCCGAGATCGATCGCGATGAGGCCGAAGAACAGGCCGTTGGCGGCCAGCGAGAACGCCACGGGGTAGCCGAGCAGCAAAAAGATCACCAGCGCGCCGAACATCAGCGGCGCCAGATTGGCGACGAGGAAGGCGGTCACTTCGCCGCCGTCTTGATCGTTTCGTCGAGGATCGGGTCGCGGTGTCTTTCAGCCGGGTCCGGTATATGCCCGAGCAGAAAGGCGACGCGTTTTATGATCTCGGAGACACCCTGCAGGACCAGCAGCAGAAAGCCGATCGGGATCAGAATTTTGACGGGCCACCGCAGCAGGCCGCCGGCGTCACTGGAATATTCGTGCCGCAGATAGGATTCCTCGACCAACGGCCAGGACAGCACCATGATGATCAGCGCCATCGGCAGCAGAAAAAAGAGGCTTCCCAACAGGTCAATCCAGGCTCGCGCCCGCGCCGGCAGATAGCCGTAGAGGACATCGATTCGGACATGCTCGTTGTGCAAGAGCGTGTAGCCGGCGGCGAGCAGAAACACCGCCGAGAACAGATACCACTGCAATTCGAGCCAGGCGTTCGAGCTCATGTCGAAGACGTAGCGCATGCTTGCGTTGCCGGCGCTGACGACGACCGCGGCCAGGACCAGCCAGTAGACGAGATGGCCGACCCGCTCGTTCAGCGCATCGATCGCGCGGCTCAGGCGCAGCAGCAGGTTCAACTCCGCTTCCTTCCCGCCGGGGTTCGCGCTGATATAGAGACTTAGCGGCGCAGCGCCAATCGTGACAGAAGGGTAGGAACGCGGTGGCGCAATCTATTCGGCGGAGGGCGCGGTCTGCGGATGCAGCACAAAGCCGGCGGGCCGGCCGGCGCGGCGGGCGGCCTCGGCAGGCGGGAGCGTGGCGTCCCAGGCGTTGGCGTCGAACCGCATACCGTTGACCCCGTCGGCCTCGCGCGACACGACGTAGAGGAAGGGCGGCACCATCTCGTCGGGCTCGACGAGGCGCGCGGCGCGGCCCTCGCGGCTCATCGCACGCATCTCCTCGGCCATGCCCGGCGTGTTGGCGCCGGCGCCGGGGTTGACGATGTTGATCGTCAGACCGGTACCCTCGACATCCTTGGCCCACACCTCGGTCGCCATCTCCAGCGCCGCCTTCGATGCGCCGTAGGGGTGCGTGCCGACCCGGTTCATCGTATCGAGCTTGGTCGTGACGTTGACGATGCGGCCCCAGCCCTGCGCCACCATCGCGGGCGCGACGCGGCGTGCCAGGCGATCGCCGGCGAGGTAATTCGTCGCGATCACGTTATCGACGATCTCGTCGCCAACTTCCCAGAAACGCTGCAGCGTCGGACGGCGAAAGCGCGCCGGGTCGATATAAGTGAAGGTCAGCCCGGCATTATTGACCAGGATATCGACACTGCCGAAACGGGCGCGGGTTTCGGCGACGATCCGGTCGCATTCAGCGGGGTCGCGCAGATCGGCGACGAGCGGCCAGACGAGCCGGCCGAGGCCGACCGCGCCGGCAGCGGTTTCCATCTCCGCAATGTCCGTTGCGATATGCCCCACTGCGGCGACGTGGTGACCCGCCTGCGCGAGGCCCAGCGCCATTGCCCGGCCGAGACCGCGCAACCCGCCGGTGACGATCGCGACCCGCTGTTCCATTGATTTCACCACAGAGACACAGAGAGCACGGAGAAGAGATTAGAGCACAAACCGGCGAATACCGTCTTTCAAAACCACAGTATGGAAATTGAGCAGCAAACCGGTCTTGTACCCACCGAGCCGAAGATAGCTCAGGATTTGAGCATCATGGATCGGCAAGAGCCGCTCGACCGCTTTTATCTCCAGCACTAATTGACTCTGTACGACAACATCGAGGCGATAACCGCAGTCCAGCCGAGTTCCTCGGTAGATGAGCGGTAATGGGACTTGCCGCGCATATGGCATACCGGCGGGCTTCAGTTCGAGGCACAGGCATTCCTCGTATGCCGACTCGAGCAACCCGGGCCCGAGCGCACGGTGAACATTAATGGCGCACCCGATGATCCGCTCGCTGAGCGGATCGCGTGCCGATGCGCTCTCCACGTCCTCTCTGTGTCCTCTGTGTCTCTGTGGTGAATTAAGGCTCACACCTGGGCGAGGCGCATCGGATCGCCGGCGAAGGCCGGCATGATCTCCTCGGCGAAGGTGCGCAGACCGGCGACCGAGGCGCCCGGCGCGGCGAACAGCACATTCTCGACGCCGCCCGCCTCCAGTCGCTTCAGCTGCGCGATAATTTCTTCCGGCGTGCCGAGCAAGGGGGCGTCGTCGAGCTCGAAGGCGTCGGTATCATCCTTGATGTGGTGGTATCGCTCGGCGCCGGGGCCGCGCGCGAGATCGCCGATGTTTTTCAGCACCTCGCGGCGAGTGATGATGGCGCGCTTGCGCTCCTCCTCATTGTGCACGATCTGCAGCCCGCGCGTGACGCCGACCATCATCGGGTCGTAGGGCCGGCCGGACCGCTCGCATTCCTCGCGGAAGACGCGCACCCGGTCGATGATGACATCGACCGGCGCAATCTGGTCGAGCAGCAGATTGTAGCCGTCGCGCGCGGCGCGCTGGATCGACTCGGCGCTGCCGGCGCCGAGCCAGAAGGGCGGGTGCGGCTGCTGGATTGGCGCCGGCTCAACGACGATGTTGTCGTAGTGCCACAACTTGCCGCTGTAGGAAAAGCGGCCCTTGCTGGTCCAGGCCCGGCGGATCACATCGATCGCCTCGTCGAACCGCGCGGTCGCTTCGTCCTGCGGGATGCAGAAGCCGGAAAACTCGTACGGGCGATAACCCTTGCCGACCCCGAAATCGAGTCGGCCATTGGATAGGAGATCAAGTGTCGCCGCCTCTTCCGCAACGAGCACGGGATTGTGCCAGGGCAGCACGACGACTGCAGTCCCGAGCCGGATCCGCTCGGTGCGCGCCGCCAAATAGGAGAGCAGGTTCAGCGAGGCGGAGACCTGGCCAAAGCCGGTGAAATGATGCTCGACCAGAAAGACGCTCGAAAAGCCGAGCCGCTCGGCCTCGATCACATAATTGATGAAATGATGGTATCCGTCGCTGTCGCCGGCCGGGCCGCCGCGCGCCCGGGCGCCGCCGAAGAGTCCGAATTTCATGCCGCCGCTCCGTTGTCACCGGCGCTTGAACTTCGCCGCAATATAGGCGCCGGGCGAAGCAGGGTCGAGACGTCGGCGGGCGCTTAACCCTCTTGCGGAACGGGCTTCACCGGCAGTCGCCGACGAGGATCGCGACGGGGTAGGCGTATTCGAGCTGATCGCCAGCGCGATGAACCGGAATGCCGAGGCTGTCGTCCTCGATCGCAGCGGCGAACATGTCGATGATCTTGCGGTCGTCGCCGGGGTTCGGGAACGAACGCGCCAGCAGGTTCGTCACGGTGTCGCGCAGCTCATAAAAATCCGCGCGCGGCTCGCCGAGACCGCTGGAACCGAAAAGGCCGGTCAGCTCGGCCAAGAACAGCGAGCGGGCATGCGACGGATCGCGCAGCCTTTCGAGCCGGTTGAACATGGCCGCCTTGGCCGGATCCTCGGAAGTGTAAGTGTCGACAATCACGATCCGGCCTCCCGGCGCGCAGACCCGCACCATCTCGCGGAACACCGCCGCCGGATCGAGGAAATGGTGCATCGCGAAGCGGGTCACGACAATCGTAAAGGCGCCGTCGTGATAGGGCAGACGCTCGACTTCGCCCTCTTGCCACGTCACGTTGGCGAGGCCCTTCTCGGCGGCGAGCGCGCGGGCGCGTTCCAGCATCGCCGCTGTCATGTCGATGCCGGTGGCGTGCCGCAGGTGGGGCGCGAAGGCGCAGACGACGATGCCGCCGCCGCACGCGATGTCGAGCAGCGTGTCTGCGGGCCCGGGCTGGGCCGCATCGATGATCTTCTGCAGGGCGGCCTCGCTCGCGATCGGCGCGGCGGTCGAAAACGGCGTCGCCTGCCGGGTGAACTGGTCGCGGATCAGGCTCCGATGCGCCGCATCGCTCATCTGGTTCTTCCTCTTAGATCCCGTCGGCTCCACTGTAGCAGGGCTGCACTCGCAATGTGCGTCCTTCGAGACGCGGGCTGCGCCCGCTCCTCAGGATGAGGAAAGGTTTCGGATGGCGCAAAAAAAATTGCCTTATCCTGAGCGCGAGCGCAGCGAGCAGTCGCCCTTCGAGACGCCGCTAGGCGGCGGCTCCTCAGGAGACGCAGCGCGTCGATCCAGCACAAACGGATCTCCGGCAAGCGATTCCGCGCTGCTTGCGGATCAGTTGCGGAATTGCGGCGCGACTTCGCGCATGAATAATTCGAGGTTCCGCGTCGCGACTTCATGCGGCATCGGCCCCATCCGGAATACGGCAATGACCCCGCCGATGCCGAGCCGGTCGAGCGCGGCGATGTCTTCGGCAACCGTCGCCGGCGAGCCATGGATCACGCCGTCGCCGCGGCCGGACCGCGTCCCCGGCAGATCGCTTTGCGGCACCTCGATCCGCATGCCGGTATCGGCATAGATGCGGTTGCGCATCTCGGCGCGTGCCTTGGTCATCGTGTCGAACGCCGGCAGCGCGACGCGTTCAGCCTCGGCGTCGGTGTCGGCAACGAAGATGTTACGCCATACCCAGCTCGCCGCGAGATTCCCGGCGATCGCCGCGTCGTCGTACCCCGCCTCGCGCATCATGCGCGAATAGAGCGCGACTCGCGCCCGCGTCGTCTCGAAGGATTGCACGTTCATCAGAAACGGTTTGCCCTGCCGCGCCAATTCGATCAGCGAGGCCTCGCCCGATGAGCCGCGGATCAGCGGCGGATGCGGCCTGGTATAGGGGCGCGGGCGCAAGATCGGCACATCCAATTGCCAGAAATTGCCGTGATGTCGGAACGGACCTTCGGTCCAGGCCCTAACGATGATCGCCTCGGCCTCGTCGAGGCGGGCCTGCGCCTCGTGGTGGTCGATGCCGAAACCCTGATAATCGTAGATGTTGTAGGAGCTGCCGCGGCCGAGACCGACGATGAGCTTCCCCTTGGTCAGATTGTCGAGGACCGCAAGCTGCTCGGCCAGGCGGATCGGGTGATGCAGCGAGGTCTGCAAGACGGCGAAGCCGAGGGCGCTACGCTTCAACGCGATGGCCAGCGCGCCGGCGAAACTGATCGGGTCGGCATAGGCGCAGATGCCATCGAAATGATGTTCGCCGAGCCAGACGACATCGACGCCGAGCTCGTCGGACAGCACCGCCTCGCGCAAGGTCTCGTCGATGACGATGCCGTCGCGCTCCGGATCGCGGCTGTCCGGAAACAGGAAATTCCCGAATTTCATGCGATGCCACCCTCGTCGAGGAAATCCGAGACAGCATCTACGAAATCTTGGTCTGCCCGCTCATGCTCACTCTGAGCAATCGCAAGCGACTGCCGATGGGCCTCGGCCGCGAACACGGGCGAACGGACATCGGGAACCCAGATCTCAATCGGCCGCAATCCTTGGCGGCGCAGCTTGCCCCGTCCCACGCCTGCACTTTCGGGCGACGATTGTGATCGAATCCGCCTCGGCATGTGTCTGGCTCCCGTCGCGGTTAGGGTACATGTAGCTGAGCGTCGACTGTTGGCCAAACTAATCGAAGCCGCGAGCTTGTGACCCGCCTTCTTCGTCTTCTCGGTCTGCCGCTGGGCATCGCGGTTGTCGTCTGGCTCGTGCTGGAGTCCGACCCGGCGGCGCTGTTCGGGGTATTTCCGCGGATCGGCTGGGGTTTTGTCGCGATCATCGCGGCGCGTGCCGCGACCGTGCTCATCGATTGCGGCGCCTGGCAATGCCTGTTGCCGCGCCGAAACCGCCCGTCTTTCGCGGTGATGCTCCCACTGCGCTGGATCTCGGAGTCGATCAACACGACGCTGCCGGTGGCACAGATCGGCGGCGAAGTCGTGCGCGCCCGGCTGTTGCAGCGCCGCCTCGACGCTCCGGCGCGCGGCGCCGCCTCGGTGGCGGTCGATTTCTGCCTCAGCCTGCTGGCGCAGATCCTGTTTACGCTGCTGGGCTTCGTTCTGCTGGCCCGGGTCAGCAGCGCGGGATGGTGGCCGGCCGTGATCGCCGCCGTGTCGGTGCCGCTGTTCGCAATTCTCGCCTGGGAGATGCTGGTGCGACGCAGCCTGCTGGCCGCGGTCGAAGGCTGGGCAGCGCGGATCGGCCAAAGACGGCTGGCCGCCGCGCTGCAGCGGCTCGGGGCGGCACTCGGCTTATTGGCCGAAAGCCGCCCTGCACTCGCCAGGTCCCTGTCATTGCACGTCTCAAGCTGGCTTGGTCATGCCGGCGAAGCGTGGCTGACTTTATGGCTGATGGGCGCGCCGACCGGGCCGGCCGAGGCGCTGATCCTCGAAAGCCTGAGCCTCGCCGCGCGCAGTGCCGCGTTTCTGATCCCGAGTGGCTGGGGCGCGCAAGAGGCGGTGCTGGTTGCCCTGGCAGGAGCGACCGGCCTACCGGCCGAGACTGCGCTCGCCCTCGGTTTGGTCAAGCGCGCCCGCGAATTCGCGGTCGGCTTGCCCGGCCTCGTCGCCTGGGGCGTTGCCGAGGGCCGGTTGTCGCTGCGCAGCGGCCGCTGAGACCCACCGGCCGAGCTCGGCATACACCATCGCGGAGGGCTCGAAATCGATTCGCGGGTTGCGGAACGGTACCCAGTGAAAGCGCTCGCGAAAGAGGCGCCCGGAATGCGGCGGCTCACCGTAATCGTGGCGGGGGAGCAGCCGCCCGCTTTCGTGCGTCGCTCGGATGTGCCGCAGATTATCGCGCTCCGATTCATAGCAGGCGAGCGCCTGACTTTTCAGCGCCGCCTCTTCGGCGGTAGCGTCGATCGATAGATCGCCGGCGCTCCCGTCGGCGAACAGATTCGAGCGGACCCGGCGACCGGCAAAATTGTAGGCGGCGAACTCGTAAACCGGCAGCACATCGCAAAATTGCGCTGCCAGCGCGTTGGCGGCATCATGATCTTGATGCGCCCCCTCGAAGGCGGGGACCCACAGCGCGTCGGCCCCGCGCTCCATGATGACTCGGCCGATTTCGCCGGCCGCGGCATCGAGATGATGGCGCAATTGGCGCGACGGGTAATCGAGGGACCCAATCGGCTCCAGCCCGAACAGCGCCGCGGCGACGCGAGCCTCCGTGCGGCGGCTCGACAGGCGCGCGGCATGTCCGGCTCGCTGCCACGGCCACAACACGCCCCGCACCGGCACACCAGTCGTCAGATACAGCACAAAAACCTGCGCGCCGGCCGCCCGGGCGCGCAATGCGGCGATGCCGCAGGCGACGATCTCATCATCGGGATGCGGCGCCAGAACGAGAATTCGGCGGGCGTCCATCATGCCGCCACGCGTGCCGCCGCACGCTGCCAGACGGGCAGCAGATCCTCGACCAACACATCGGCCCAACTCGGCACGCGGGCTTCAACATAAAGGCGAGCGGCCTGCCCCATGGCGGCGCGACGTTCCGGCGCTGCAGCGAGCTCGGCGATCGCCGCGGCCCACATTTCGGGCCGATCGCCCGGCAGAACCCGAAGGCCGGCGCAATCGGCCATGCGGCTCGCGACACCGTTGCCGGCCGCCAGCAGCGAGGGCAGGCCGGACGCCAGCGCCTCGACCGCGGCATTGCCGGATTCGTCGATCACTGACGGGAACAGGAAGAGATCGGCCGATGCATAGGCTCGCGCCAATACTTCCTGAGGGAGCGGTCCTGGGCAGGTCACCGCCGGGCCGAGTGCCGTTTCCAGCGCCTCCCGCTCGCTGCCGGCCCCGGCGCAGAACAAATGGGCCGCAACGCCCATCTCGCGCACCTGCTGCAGCACCGGCACGAGCAGGGGTATGTTCTTCCCGGCGTTGAGCTTGCCGGCATACATAACGATCAAGGCATCCGAGGGAACGCCGAACCGCGCCTCGAACTTGGCGCGGTCGCGTTTCGCCGGCGAAAACAGCTCGCGGTCGAGACCGCGCCGCAATGACACGCCGCTGTGCCGCACCGCATATCGGGTCTCGGGTCCGCCTCCATAGCTGCCCATCGCGAAGGTGACGCTCTCGAGATGGCGGATCAGGCGGCGCTCGAGCAGGCTGCTGACGACATTCGGGAGGGCAAGCCCGTCATTCGCGACGCGATATGCCTTGCCCTTGCCGAGCGCACGTTCGAGCAGCCGGGCCGTGGTGATCCGGGCATATTCCGGCGTGTTGGTATGGATCGAACTGACCATCGGCACGCCGTGGCGGCGCGCGAAACGGGCGGCGGTACGGGCGTAGCAGAAAAATGCGTCGGTGGTATGGATCACGTCGTAACCGGCGAGCAGCTGCGCCAGCCGGGAATGCCACGGCGCCAAATCAGTATGATCGGGCACATGGCGGATCAACCGCGCCGTGCTGAACACCGGCGGCAGCAACACATAACGTACGGACGGCGACAGATCGATCCGGCACTGTTCCGGCCCATTGAAATGCACCGTCAAATCGAGCCGATCGCCGTAAGCGACCGCCGCCTCGGCAAGCCGCTGCCAGCATTTGACGTGACCGCCCGCCTCGGGTGTCAGAGCGAGATCGACAAGGACGCCAACCTTTGGCGGGCGCAGGCTTTCGACCGGGGCCGCTATCGGCTCCGCGTCCCTAATGTTCAGCTGCCTGATGACCGACATCGGCCTCCTTTCGCGCGCGAACCCGCTCGCCCTGGTTATAGGCAGGCTCGCCCCAAACCGTTACCGAGGGTTGAACGCCGGCGCGGCGACATCGTGTCGCGCGGGTCGCTAGGCCGCACCATGCCGGTAAGCTAGTGTCGGCCCGACCCGTCCGTCGCCCGCAACGCCACAGGGGGTTTTTCCGATGATCGATCTGCATTACTGGCCGACCCCAAACGGCAAAAAAGTGACGATCCTGCTAGAGGAATGCGGTCTCGAGTACAAGATCGTCCCCTGCAACATCCAGCGCGGCGATCAGTTCACCCCGGAATTCCTTAAGATGAACCCCAACCACCGCATGCCGGTCATGGTCGATCATGACCCGAAAGGGGGCGGTGCCCCGATCGCGGTGTTCGAATCGGGCGCGATCATGATGTACATCGCCGAGAAGGTCGGGCGGTTCTGGCCGCAGGATCTGCGCGGCAAATACGAAGTCACCCAGTGGGTCATGTGGCAGATGGCCAATCAGGGGCCCAAGCTCGGCGAGTGCGGTCATTTCCGCCGCGCCGGACCGGAGGCCGGCGATCTGTCCTATTCGATCCGCCGCTTTACCGACGAGGCGAACCGGCTTTACGGCGTCCTGAACAACCGCCTCCACAAGAGCCGCTACATCTGCGGCGACGAATACACGATCGCCGACATGATCAGCTATCCGTGGACCGTTAATTGGAAGGCGCAGGGCCAGGACATCGAGGAATTCAAATACTTCAAGCGCTGGTTCGAGGAGCTCGGCGAACGGCCGGCGGTCAAGCGCGGCATGGCGGCCGGCACCGACCTGCCGCCCGATCCGGCGAGCCTCACCGATCAGGACCGCGCCCGCATCCGCAAGATCATGTACAATCAGCGGGCGATCCCGGTATCCGCGTAAGGGCTAGGCTCGCGGGTGCCGCGCGAACGATGGCGCCCGATCCCGCGGCTGGTGAGCCGGTCGCTCCTTAGATGTAACGGACGCCGACCAGCTCGCCCTTGCGCCAGACGACTTCGCAGTCGCGCTCCTGCCCGATGCTCGGCTTGAGCACGAACTCGCTGGGGCATTCCATAACATCCTGCGGCATCAGCTGGGCGCCGGTTTCGGACATGTTCAGGATGAAGCAGCGGTGCGTGCAGTAGCGGCTGTTGAACACGATCAATGCGTTTTTCAGGACGCGCCGGCGAGGAGCGATGCGCCGTTCAGCGCCATCCGCGGTCTGATGCGTCGGCTGTAGCACGGATGGCGGCACCGCCGGGGTGAGAGGGGTATGTGCTGCAAGTTCCATCTGACTGGTCCCAAGTTCGATCTGACCCCTCCATTGAACTCTAAAATTCATAACAAATAATGCCCGCTTCCCTGGCTCCCGCGATTTTTTCCGAGAGCGTCGGCCCGAATTCCCCGTGAACCTCGGAGGGCAAGGCAGGCTGTTGCATTTCGCAACCGGCGAAGAGAGCAAATCGAGCCCGCCTGGATACAATGGTATGCAACACCGTTCAGTGGCCTTTAACCATGACCGTGCCGCGCCTGCGTCGCCGCGGCTCTCCGCCCGTCGCGCGCAGGTCGGTCCATTGGCTGCTGAGCGGGCAAACCCAGAAACGACTGGGTTGCCGGACCTCGCCTTGTCCCGGCAGGGGGCGCTCCCTATTATCCCGTTTCATGACGGATAACGGCCCGCGCGGCCCGTCGGTGCGGCGCGTTCCCGAAGGCGACAATCGCGAACGCACGATTTGCGCCGAATGTGGTTTCGTTCTCTACGACAACCCGAAGATCGTGGTCGGCTCGGTGGTGCGCTGGGGCGAGCGCATCCTGTTGTGCCGGCGCTCGATCAACCCGCGCCGCGGCTTCTGGACCTTGCCGGCCGGCTATCTCGAACTCAACGAGTCGACGACGACCGGCGCCGAGCGCGAGGCCTGGGAGGAAGCACAGGCCCGCATCCAGATCGAGGGCCTGTTGGCGATCTACGACATTCCCCGGATCAGCCAGGTGCAGCTGATCTACCGCGCGCGGCTGCTCGACGAAGCGGTGGCGGCCGGGCCGGAGAGCCTCGAAGTGCGCCTGTTCGGATGGGACGAGATCCCGTGGGACGATCTGGCTTTTCCATCGGTGCGCTGGGCCTTGCACCATGAAAAGGAAGCGCTCGTCACCGGCGACCTGACGACGCGTTGTTCGCCGCCCGACCCGACCAACGGGATCGGGGAGTAGCCCACCCGCGACCGATGCGGCGACGAGACCTCCTCGGCGTCGCAGCAACCACGGCTGCATTGTCCGTATCGGCGGCTTCGCTCGCTCAACGGCAGGCCGGCACAAAGGAAGCCATGAACCCAGACCTCGAGCGGTTCAATCAGCGCCTCGACCTCATTCGGCAATCGGTGAACATACCGGGGATGTCGGTTGGCGTTTTTCGCGAGCAATCGCCGATCTATGCGCGCGGGTTCGGCGTCGTGGACATCGTGCGCGGCACCGAAGCGCGACTCGATACCCCCTATCCGATTGCCTCGCTCACAAAGCCGTTCGCCTCGGCGGTGATCATGCGACTGGTCGAGGGCGGAAAGCTCGACCTCGACCAGCCGATGGCGGCTTACGATCCAGGTTATGCTCGCTGGTGCGCCGAGCTGAAGCAGCGCGATGTCCCGGTGAAGAACTTCGATTGCGATGGTGAGCGGATCACCGTGCGCCATCACCTGACCCACACCGCACAGGGCAAGCCCGGCACGGCCTTTGCCTACAACGGGCTGCTTTTCTCGCGGTTGTCGACGGTGATCGAAGCGGTCTCTGGTAGACGGTTCAGTCGCGCTGTCGAGGAAGACATCCTGACGCCGCTGGCGATGACCGAGACCGCACTCGGCACCGGCGACTCGCATAAGCCCGATGTCATCGCCCGGATGGCGCGGCCTTACAGGCTCGACCGGGATTGGAGGCTGGTCGAACCTGACGTCGTGAGGCCGCCGTTTGACCAGGTCAGCGCGGCCGCCGGGATCATTTCGACCGTCAGCGATCTCGCCAAATTGGATGCAGCAATCGACGAGGATAAGGTCTATAGCCCGACCATGAAAGAAGCCGCCTGGACCCCCGGGACGTCGCCGGCCGGGCAGAAATTTCCCTACGGCCTCGGCTGGTTCGTATTCGGCGGCTCAAATGGGATCGATCGGATGATCTGGCATTACGGCTGGTATCCGGATGCGTTCTCGTCGCTGTGGTTCAAGCTCCCGGAACGGCGATTGACGTTCATTCTGCTCGCCTGCACCGACAGGGCCAGTTCGGTGTTCTGGCTCGGCAATGGCGACCCTTTGCGCTCGGCGTTCGTCACGGCCTTTCTGGATACTTTTCTCGGCGGCCGCAGCGCGCGTTGACCGCGGTCAGGCGTCGAGGCCGACCAGGCTGCGGGCGTAGGCGCGCGCCTCGAAGGCGCGCAGATCCTCGGCGCCTTCCCCAATGCCGATCGCATGGATCGGGATGCCGTATTTCTCGGCCAGCGAGACCAGGACGCCGCCCTTGGCGGTGCCGTCGAGCTTCGTCATCACGATCCCGGTGACTCCAACCATCTCGCGGAAGATCTCGGCCTGGGCATGCGCGTTCTGGCCGACGGTCGCGTCGAGCACCAGCAGCACCGCATGCGGCGCGCTGGCGTCGACCTTCTTCAGCACCCGGACGATCTTTTGCAATTCGCCCATCAGATCGGTCTTGTTATGCAGCCGCCCGGCCGTGTCGATCAGGAGAATTTCGGTGCCGTCCTGCCGCGCCCGTTCGAGCGCGTCATAGGCGAGCCCGGCGGCGTCGGAGCCGGTCGGGCGGGTCATCACCGGACAGCCGGCGCGCTCGCCCCATATCTCTAACTGCTCGACCGCGGCGGCGCGGAATGTGTCGCCGGCCGCCAGCAGGACGCTCTTGCCGGCATCGCGGTACTGCTTGGCAAGCTTGCCGATCGTCGTCGTCTTGCCGCTGCCGTTGACGCCGACGACGAGGATCACGAAGGGCCGCTTGGCGGGATCAACACGCAGCGGCCTCTGCACCCGTTCGACGAGCCGGATGACCTCGTCGGCGAGAGCGGTCCGGACCTCCTCGGGCGCGACCTCCTGGTTGAAGCGGGTGCGCCGCAACGCCTCGACGACCTCAGCGGAAACGCCGATCCCCATATCGCTGGCGATCAGCAGATCTTCGAGCTCGCCGAGCGCTTCGTTGTCGAGCCGGCGCCGCAGGAAGATCGTGTTGATCCCCTCGTTCAGCCGTGCCGAGCTGCGCGACAGGCCAGTGCGCAGCCGCCCGAACCAGTTACGCAGTTGTTCCGAGGGCGTCTCCGGCGCGAGCTCTGGCGGCAGCTCAGCCGCCGACGGCTGGGCGGTGGCGATTTCCGCCGCTTCGGGCGGAATCGCGTCGGGATCGGGGGCCGTCTCACTCGGCACGCCCTGCCGCCAGAACCTCATGCCACCGGGACTCCGATCAGGTGATCGCCGCTTGCCGCGGTGAAGAGCATACGCTGCACCGACCCGGGATCGAGGGCGCCTTCGAAACGCACCGCGGCGTAGCAATCGGCGCGACCCCGGCCGGGGCCCTCGATCAGCACATCGCTATCATGGCCGACCCGGCTCGATAACTCTGTCTTTAGCGCGGCGGCGCCGGCGGCGCGCAAACGGGCCGCGCGTTCGCGCACCAGCCCCGGATCGAGCTGCGGCATGCGCATGGCCGGCGTTCCCGGCCGCGGGCTGTACGGGAAGACATGCAGGAATGCGATGCCGCATTCCGCGACGATGTCGAGGCTGCGGCGGAACATATCATCGGTTTCGGTCGGGAAGCCGGCGATCAGATCGGCGCCGAGCGCGACATCGGGGCGCAACGCGCGGGCATGCCGCGCCGCGGCGATCGCCTGAGCCCGGCTGTGCCGCCGCTTCATGCGCTTCAGGATCAGATCGTCGCCGGCCTGCAACGACAGATGCAGATGCGGCATCAGCCGCGGTTCGTCGCCGAGCAAATCCCATAACTCGTCGTCGATTTCGCTCGGATCGAGCGAGGACAGCCGCAGGCGCGGCAGTTCGGGGACTGCCGCGAGGAGTTGCCGGACCATGTGGCCGAGACTCGGCTTGTCGGGCAGATCGGCGCCATAGGCGGTCAGGTCGACGCCGGTCAGCACGATCTCGCGATAGCCGGCAACAACGAGGGCGCGCGCGTCCTCGACGATGCTGTCGAGCGGCACCGAGCGGCTCGGCCCCCGCGCATAGGGGATGATGCAAAAGGTGCAGCGATGGTCGCAGCCCTGCTGCACCTGCAGATAGGCGCGGGCGCGAACCCGCCCCTCACCCTCCCACGCTCCGCGTGGGCCCCTCCCTCTCCCCGTAAACGGGGCGAGGGATTTCAGTGGCACCGCCGACTCCCTCTCCCCGCCCGCGGGGAGAGGGTTGGGGTGAGGGGCAGCCGCATAGCTTTCGGGGCGCAGCTTGGCAGCATTGTCGAGTATAAGGTCGACTTCGGCGAGCGCGGCATAGCGCTGTGGATCAAGGGTAGCAGCGCAGCCGGTGACGATGATGCGGGCGTCGGGCCGTTCGCGGCGAGCGCGGCGGATCGCCTGCCGCGCCTGCCGCTCGGCCTCGGCGGTCACCGCGCAGGTGTTGACGATGATCGTATCTTGCAACCCGGCGCCGCCGGCGAGCCGTTCGATTACGCCGCTTTCCAAAGCATTGAGCCGACAGCCGAAGGTGACGACCTCAACCGCGGTCATCGGCTGGTCCCGGCGAGGCTAGCAATATCGACGACGCCCTCGAATGCTAACGCCGCGGGACCGGTCATGATCACATGCCCGTCGTCGCGCCAGCGAATGTCGAGCGTGCCGCCGTCGAGCGCGACTGTCGCCTGGCGCTCGGTCAGGCCGCGCCGGTGCGCCGCGACCAAAGCGGCGCAGGCGCCGGTGCCGCAGGCGCGGGTGATGCCGGCGCCGCGCTCCCAGACCCTGAGCCGGATATGCCCGCGACCCTGCACCGCCGCGACGCCGATATTTGCGCGCTCCGGAAACAGCTTGTCGTGTTCGAGGCGAGGCCCGAGCTCAGCGAGGTCGATCGCCGCGGCATCCGCCACAAAGAAGGTGGCGTGCGGATTGCCGATATTGGTGCAAACCGGCTCCCGCAATGGACCGAGCGCGAGATCGACCCGATCGGTGTCCATCTCGCGGGCGAGCGGGATATCGCGCCAGCCGGTGCGCGCCGGCCCCATATCGACCGCGACATTCTGGTTCGGCAACACCTCGGCTTCGAGGAGACCGGCGATTGTCTCGATGCGCGTCCGGCTGTCGCCGGTTTCCTCGGCGAGCAGCCGGGCGATGCAGCGGGTGGCGTTGCCGCAAGCCTCGGCCTCACTGCCATCGGCATTGATGATGCGCATCGATACCTGTGCCGTCGGATGGCGCGGCGGCTCGACCAAGATCAGCTGATCGCAGCCGATCCCGATACGCCGGTCGGCGATATTCCGCGCCACCTCGGCATCGATCGCGACGGCATCGCGGCGCCGATCGAGCACGACGAAATCGTTGCCGAGCCCATGCATTTTACGGAAGCGGATTTGCGCCATGCCGCCGCTTATATGGCGGGCCGGGCGACGATGTCCAACGCGGCCAGCGCTGCTGTTACCCGTGGCCGGCGCGGCGATCCGCAGCCCGGGTGCGCTGTCCTTTTGCCGCCGCTTTCGTTTTCGGACTGTGCGGCTCGGCATGCGCCAGCTTGGCCGAGCGCGGCCCATCGGTTTTCGCCACCGTCTTAACGATCGTCTTGTTGCTTCCAGCCGCCACGGTCCTTCGCTTGTCGGCCGCCCGGGCTTGCGTATGCGCGGTCCGGCCGCGGTCGCGCGATTTCACCATCCTTATGACGTGACGTCGCGATTTGTCCCCGGCCACCGCCCTCGGGCGCGGTGCCGGGGCCGGCGCCGCGGCGGCCGGGGCCGGAGCGGGTTCGACCGGGCGGGCGACGGGAAGCGGGGCGGGCTGCTGCAGGACCGGGCCGCTCTCGTTGCTGAAGTAATTCGGCGCGGCAGTGGGCGGGTTGAAGTTCTTAGACCCGGCCGGCGGCTCGGCTCTACCAACTGCCGGAGCGGCAGCGGCGACAGCGGCTACCAGGCCGGCGGCGATGATCCGAT
>Ga0209474_10002655_pt1 | contig 16211 bp, 19 predicted proteins | sample GraSoiAngelo_145_FD_185902 | JGI IMG/M metagenome (GOLD analysis project Ga0209474, IMG submission 185902) | Grasslands soil microbial communities from the Angelo Coastal Reserve, California, USA - 14_1009_05_20cm (SPAdes) (version 2) | ecosystem: Environmental > Terrestrial > Soil > Grasslands...
GATCCACGGAACATCGTTGAGCAGGCACTTGTCAACGCAGGCAAGACCAAAGAGATCAAGAACGCGGGCCGAGTGAAAGCGAAAGAGAACATGTTCGAACTTATCCGTGAGCAGCAGCGACGGGGTGAACTTGAAGAGCCGCGTGCGAACTATGCGGAGGAGACCACGAAGAAGGGCTGAGAGGCGCGCCGCAAATTCGGGTGCCGCAACGCACACGTGCACGAGACGGAATTGGTCTCCGCGATCCGAGCACAAGTTAGGCAAACCCATTTCTCCCCGCGGGCGGAGACGGTCGTTGCGGCCGGCATTCGGCGTCGCCGGCCGCAGCTCACGTCACTTGCTCTGGACGAGCTTTGCCAGGTCGGGATCTCCAAAGCTCCACGCCTCAGTCAGGCGTCCGTCGTCGTCAATGTGCGAGACGTGGACGAGCTTGTAGGTCTTGCCTTTCGCCGTGTACGACAGCAACGCGATCGCATGCTGATCGTTCACGAGCACGTCGTGGGGCTCGAGCTTTGCGCCAAGCCGCTCGACCTGCTCCTTGCCGTAGGCGATGACGTTCTTCCGCCCACGGACATCGCCTCCCGTGAAGTGCCAGAGGATGTCGTCCGCATAACGCTCCTCAAGCTTGGCGTAGTCGCGCTTGTTGAACGCGTCATATGCGGCTCTGATCGATGCGGTCTTCTCCGTCGGGCTCATCTTCGTGCGGGTCGTTTGCACTGCCTCCCCTTTCCGGCGACGTCGCCGACCGCCACCAAAGACGACGACACGATAGTCCTCGCTAGAGATGGCGGCGGGATAGGAGGTTTGTCAGCGGAGGACCAAATACAGGTCGACCGCCGGGGCCCCGTCCTGCTTGCCGATCACCAATAGGCCGACTCCCTCTGCGGGCCCGACCGTCAGCGTCGTCGAATCGTTGACGAAGTTCTGGTTTCCGGCGAGCCGATCCTTGACGTAGTTCGGCAGAGCGTCCGCCGCCTTCTCTTTGCCTCCGATCGATCCGGCTACCGTTACGTTGGTTTGGGTCAAGGGGATCCCAACAGAAACGCCGAGACCGAAGACCGCGTTGAAGAGGCTCAGCACCCAGCGGTTGTCATCAACTCGTCATAAAGCATCACTAGCGTCGCCGCCAAGACAGCGAAAGGAGCGAGCGATGCGAAAGTCCCTTCTCACTGCCGCACTGTCCGCGGCGCTCGTCCTGGCCGGCTCGGCCGGTCCGGTCAACGCGTCAACACCGCGAACTATGGTCTATGTCACGAGCCAGGGGCTTTGTTACGGATCAGTGGTCACGCCCAACAGCCTGCCCGACCAGGGACCATTCCAGCTTCTTGCGCCCTCGACGGTCTGTGGGGTCGGCACCTTCATGACCCAGTTCGGCCCTGGAGACCAGGGCTACGTGGGCGGTCGGTGGGTCACGACGGATGGCAAGCGTTTCTCCTGCCCGCTGATCGGGCCGGGCTACGCGCCGTGATCTCGAGTCGCCGCACGCGGGCCGGGCGCGAGGTCGCCCGGGCCCGGCGCCTCTGAGGATCGCGGTCGCGTTCGTCCGGCGTCATGTCGTGATCGGCGCGCTCGCGATAACCGCGGTCCTGGGGGCCGCCGTGGTGCCGGTTGTGGCCTACGTGATCGTGCCGGCTCTTGTGAGATCGACGCTCGTCGAGGAGGCTCCCGAAAGCTCGGCTGGTGCCTCAGGCCCGATACCCGCCGAGACCGTGCGCCAGGGTGAACTCGTCCGGATTAACGCGGTCGACTACGGGAGCGGTGTCGTCCGCCTCGTGCGAATCGGCACTGATCTGGTTTTACGCTTCGAGAACGTCGACATCGCGGGCGCGCCCGACGTCTACGTGTATCTCTCGGATCGGGCGGATGGACAGCCAGGAGCATTCGTCGAGCTGGGCAAGCTGAAGGCGACGAACGGCTCGTTCAACTACGCCGTTCCCGCGGGAATTGACGTCACGTCGGTACGGTCAGTGGTGGTGTGGTGCCGACAGTTCAGCGTCACGGTGACCTACGCCCTGCTCACCTAGTCACTCGACGCCCGCAACTTCACAGTCGCGAAACCGTGCTTCATGTAATCCTGAGCGACCGCGCGGTACGTGGCGGCTTCCGTCCGCAGCCGCTCGTCTTCCGGGACGCGCTCGCTGATTGCCTCGAGCGCGAAGTTGACGCCCCGCATGTAGGGCGCCAGATGCTCGAGTGGGACGGTGTGCGTCCCGTGTCTGTCGGCGAGCGCGGGCCGCGTGGCACCGGTACTGGATACAGCGCTCTTCGCGACGCATTTTGCACGGTCGCGAGTGCTTCGAGGAGATCCTTCGTCACGTCCAACCGTTACGCAACAACTTGCGGCGGGGTCAACCGATCGTCGAGGCTCTAAGTGGAACAATCGTCCCGGCGCTCGATTTGGATAACCCAACTGATGCGGTCTAGCTCTTCATAGCTGTAGCGGTGGCAGAAAATCCGGACCCCATCTTCACCTTTAGCCTCAACTTCCCGCGTAGAGCCGCTGCGCCTGCCGCTCCAAAGAGCCGGAACCACCCACTGGTCGTTGTACGTCTCGCCGGGCGCGATCGAATGAGGATTACTTGGAGTCTTGGAATCGGGATACACGTTGATTGGCACATTCGTTGTGTTGCGGTATTCGACCCGATGGGAAGCGTCGCCGCCCACGCACGCCACCCCAATCAGCGCGGCCGCGAGAGTGAGGTAGAGCGCGCGCAACATCAACTCTTGTGCTCGAGTTCGGCGCGAGGGTCGGCATCGATCTCCATCGAGTGGATGGGTGCCCTCAGCCAGCGTTCCTCCCTGGCGTGATCTGCGTGCGCGATCCCTATGAGCACTCGGTTATGCCCTGCGTGATCCGAATGGTCCAACGGAAGTTGTCCTTCGCGCGCTCGTATGAGTACGCGCGACAGAACACGAGTGATCCAGCGCTGTTGACCGCTCTGACTTTCGTCTCCTGCTTGTCGTTCTCGTCACGCGGCCGGAACCAATAACTAGTCTTCGTCTCTCCAGGCTGCAGCTCGAAACCGCGGTCGCTGGTCTGATACGCGCCGAGCTCGTACACCACGACCGTCTGGCCGGTACCGTTTTCGACAAACATCTCGTAGCCCGGATCTCCGCAGGCCGTAGCGATTGCCAATCCGAATGCGCCAACGACGAACAGCCAGCTCCGCATGATCGCGATGCTAAAAGGTCAGTCCCATCCCACCGATGTCTAGATGGTGGACGCATGGTTACGCCGCCCGCGAGCATGGCCAGTGCGGGCTCGGTCATCGAAGTGATGGCGCTTTTCGTTCTGTGCCGAGGGCCAGAATCGAACTGGCGACACATGGTTCTTCAGGTCATGTTCCGAGCGATAAATGCGAATTCGCGCCTAAAGATACTAGCGAAGACACATGGTTATGAGCGACAACAAATTGTTCAACAGAAGGACGGCGAGCAGGCTCTTCCATCCTCTTCGGTGACCGCATAGTTCGAACCTTCAGCGAGAAGTCTGCAAAGCGTTCCGAGTCTCGAGCTTCCGAACTACATTCCAGATCGCCACCGAGGGCGGACCGACCGGGTCTTGCATTGCAGAATCCCCGGTCCGTCCGCACTTGGCCAGATGATCGCTCCGTAGGTTCTGTACGTTAGGTCGCGGCGTCTCTCTGTCGGCCTTTGCCTGCGATCCGCAGGTCAAGCAGGGCGGCAAGGAGAACAAGACCTCCGCTCGCAGCCGCAGTCAAGATTCCCGGATCAACCCCATTGCCATTCGAGAGAGTAGTCACGAGCCACCAAGCCGCAGCGACTGCCAGAGCGATTCCAGAGATGCCGAGCACTCGCGGACGAATCCGTCCGGGTTCGGGCCAGGTCAGGTGTGCGACTGACACGAGTAGGAATCCGACTGGAAGTAGCAAGACCAGCGAAGAAAATGTCATAAGCGCGACGCCGGCGTAGTCGTCCAGAGCGCGCGCTCGAGCGTCGGCCGCAGGAATCGCACTTGCTTCGGCCAAGCCGAGTACCAACAAGCCGGTTCCTGGCCGCCGCGAGCGCCAGAGCGACGACCTTACGCACTAGCGATAGTTGTCATGCCACCAAGGCACGTAAGTGCCCCACCACCATTCGGGCCAGTTGTACGTGAACCAGATCTCAGGATTCGGTTCGGGCTCTTGCAAGGTGAAGCTCCACGAGCTCCCCGAGCCAAAAACTCGCGCTTGGCTGCGGAAGCATCCGAATACCCGCCGGCGAAGTTAGAGCTCGAGCGGCGGGTAGTAGGTCTCCGCGCCCAGCCGCTTGACCTCGGTAAGCCAATCCGTCGCGTAAAAGCGCTCGCGATCCGGTCCGGCCAGCGTCCAGGCCTGCCGCCGGTAGGTCCAGTTGTCAGGCTGCAGCTTCATGGCCTCCCCGAACCAGTAGGCCGCACGCTCGCTCTGGCCGCGCCGGTGCAGTGCGAGGCCAAGTGCGAACGAGGCGGCGGCGGACGAGACCTCCGGGGGAATGGGCCGGCTCCGACGCACGACCTCGTCACCGGGCAGCGCGAAACGGCTGCCCGCGCCGCGCTCCACCCAGTCGCGTAGCGCGGCGACATAGCGCTCCGCTTCGTAGCGGAGTCCGCGGACGACTCGGATCGACTCGGCGCGGAGTGGTGGATCGTCGGGCCGCGGCTCGCGGTCCGCGAACGCCGGCCGCCGAGGCCACGCAGGCTCCGGCGGGCGCACGATCGTCCCGGTCTCGTCGATCCACACGCCGCTCGGCACGTTCACGATACCGAGGAGCTCGTCGCACAGATGTCGTTCGTCGATGAGGGACGGGTGATCGGCCTTGGCCGCTTCGATCCATGGGCGCGCTGCGATCGCCCCTCCGCTGTCAAGCGCGACGGTCACGATCTCGAGGCCCTTCGGCCGCAGGACCGCTCGCAGCTCCTGCCACACGGGCAGGCTGAGTCGGCACCCTCACCACGACGCCCACGCGACCAGCAGAACCTTAGCGCCGCGCAGCGACGACAGCCGGAAGAGAGTCCCATCGACAAGCGGCAGCTCGAGTTCCGGCACGCTCGCGGACGCGAGCGCGCGGCCACCCGACTCCGGTCCGAGCGCCCACAGCCCGTTCTCCGCGTCATGCACGAGCGCACTCGAGGTCCGCTCCGCGAAGACACGGACATCCACACGCCCGTTCCCCGCCGCAAGGGGGATGCACCGCTCGCCCCGGCAGAGCCCCTCGGGTCTCATCAACCACCCCGTGAGATGCTCGAAGGTGGCCGGGTCGATAGAGAGCGATTCGAAAACGGCGGTAGCCATGCGCGGACGCTTAGGCTATCGCGTTCGTGATCATGACCCCGACTGCGACGGCGTAAGCGTGGCACGAAATCTCGAGATCCTTCTGGACGGCGGCAGATTCTTCGAAGCACCGCGTTGGCACGACGGTCGTTGGTACGTGAGCGACTTCCATCGTCATGTGGTCCAGACCGTGGACGAACATGGCTCGGCTGAGGTCATCCTCGAGGTGCCGGAGCAGCCATCGGGTCTGGGATGGCTTCCCGACGGATCGCTTCTCGTCGTCTCGATGAAAGACCACCGCCTCATCCGGCGCTGGCCCGATGGACGGGTGACGCAACACGCCGATGTGTCGCGCTGGTGTGGCGGTTTCCTCAATGACATGGTCGTCGACCTGTCCGGCCGCGCCTACGTCGGGAACTTCGGTTTCGCGCTGGATCGCAAGTCGCGACCGACGCCGACCGTGTTGGTCCGAGTCGACCTCGACGGCTCGTCATCGGTGGTCGCTGATGATCTGCTCTTCCCAAATGGCGCGATCATCAGTCCAGAGACTCGAACACTCATCGTCGGCGAGACGTTCAGGAGTCGCTATACCGCGTTCACCATCGCGACGGATGGCTCATTGACCGATCGCAGGGTCTGGGCCGATCTCGCGTCTGCCACTGACCCGCCGCCCCTCCGTCCAGATGGGTGTGCCCTCGATGCCGAGGGCCACATCTGGTCAGCGGATGCGGGGTCGGGTCGTTGCTACCGCATCGCGCCAGGTGGCGCGATCGTCGATCGCATCGATCCGCCCGCCGGCCTGCGCTTCTTCGCGTGCATGCTCGGCGGCTCCGACGGCCGCACGCTGCTGGGCTGCGCCGCCCGCGGGTATGACGAGGCGATCGAGTCCGAGAGCCGCGACGGGGTGGTCACCATGACGAGAGTCGACGTGCCGCACAGCGGACTGCCGTAGGGGCCGCTGAAGCGCAGGTATTTTTCGGCCACCATTGTGCCGGTGCTACGGTAGCGAGCGGGCGGTTGAGGTGAGCATCGGGATCGCGACGGAGCGCCCGTGGTTGAAGCACTACGACCTCGGCGTGCCACACACGCTCGACTATCCCGCCATTCCCCTCCAGCAGTTCCTCACCGACACCGCCGCGCGTCATCCGCGGTCGATCGCGACGATCTTCGGCGCGGTCGTCAGGCATCGACTCATCGAAGGGTCGCTCACCTACGCCGAACTCGACCGGCTCGCGGACCGCTTCGCCGCGGGCCTTCAGTCGCTCGGCGTCCGCAAGGGCGACCGCGTCGCGCTCCTACTGCCCAACTGCCCGCAGTTCGTCATCGCCTTCTATGGCGCGCTGCGAGCGGGCGCGGTCGTGGTCCCGTGCAACCCCTTGTACACCGCCCCCGAGCTGCGCCGGCAGCTCGCGGACTCCGGGACGGAGACGCTCGTTGCGCTCTCGCGTCTCCACGCCGTCGCACGCGCGGCGCGCGATGGGACAAAGGTCCGGAACCTGATCCTCACGAACATCAAGGAGTACTTCCCGCCGATCCTCCGGGCGCTGTTCACGCTCGCGCGCGAGCGCCGCGAGGGCCATCGCACGACAGTCGACCGTGCCGCGGGCGAGCGGTTCTTCCCGGACCTTCCGCGCGACGGTGCCGCGCTTCGGCCGGTGGACGTCCGACCCGAGGACACCGCCATCCTCCAGTACACCGGTGGCACGACGGGTGTGCCAAAGGGCGCCGTTCTGTCGCATCGCGCGCTCGTCGCGAACGTGCTGCAGTCGCGCTCGTGGAACCCGACGCTCCTGGAGGGGCTCGAGCGCGGGGTGGACGTCATGCCGCTCTTCCACGTGTACGGCCTCACCGTGATCATGGGCGTCTCGGTCGCGACCGGCAGCGCGATGGTGCTCATCCCGCGCTTCGACCTCGAGCACGTGCTGCTCGCCATCCACAAACACCGTCCGCGTTCGTTCCCCGGCGCCCCGCGGATCTACGTCGCGGCCGCGAGCGCGCCCGACCTCGCTCGATACGATCTTCGCTCCGTTGAGGTCTTCCAATCGGGGTCCGCGCCGCTCCCGGTAGAGGTGCAGACGAAGTTCGAGCAGCTGGCCGGTGGTGGTCGGGTGCTCGAAGGCTACGGACTCACGGAGGCGGCCCCCGTCACCCATACGACGCCGCGACAGGGCCTGCGCAAGCTCGGCTCGATCGGCGTCCCCATTCCCGACGTCGACGCGAAGATCGTGGACCTCGAGACCGGAACTCGCGATCTGCCCGTCGGCGAAACCGGCGAGCTCGTGCTGCGTGGTCCGAACCTGATGGACGGCTACTACGAGCGACCCGAGGAGACTGCGCTCGCACTGCGCGATGGATGGCTCTACACCGGAGACGTCGCGCGCATGGACGAGGACGGCTACTTCTACATCGTCGACCGTAAGAAGGAGCTGATCATCGTCTCGGGATACAACGTCTATCCGCGCGAGGTCGAGGAAGTGCTCTACGCCCATCCCGGGGTGCTCGAGGCCGCCGCGATCGGCGTCCCCGATCCTGAGCGCGGCGAGATCGTGAAGGCGTTCGTCGTGCTGCGCCCGGGCGCTTCCGTGAGGACGGAGGAGCTGCGGACACACTGTGCCTCGTCGCTGGCGCGCTTCAAGATCCCGGCCGATATCGAATTCCGCTCGGACCTGCCGAAGAGCACGGTCGGCAAGGTGCTGCGGCGGGCCCTCGCCGACGAGGAGCGGGCGGCGCGCGTCGACAGGGAAACAGCGGGGAGGCAGCGTTGAAGATCGACGAGCTGAAACGGGTCTGCGTGGTGGGTGCGGGCCTCATGGGTCGCCAGATCGCACTGAACGCGGCGCATCACGGGTTCGCCGTGCGACTCTGGGACGCGAGCGCGGAACAGGTGCGGGCAGCGGAGCGCTGGACCGACGAGTACATCGCAGGACGCATCGAGAAGGGCCGCTGGACAAAGGAAGAAGCGGCCACGGCGCGAGCGCGCCTGGGCTTCGCGGCGAACCTCGCGGAGGCCGCGGCGGAAACGGACCTGGCTATCGAGGCGGTCGTCGAGGACCTCGGGGTGAAACGAAAGGTCTTCGCCGAGCTCGATCGACTATGCCCGCCACGCGCGATCTTCGCGACCAATTCCTCGACCTTCGTGTCGAGCCTGGTGGCGGACGCAACCAAGCGTCCGGCGCAGGTCGCGAACCTCCACTACTTCAACCCGGCGATGGTCATGGAGGTGGTCGAAGTGGTGCAGGGCCCGCACACCTCCGCGGAGACGGCGTCGCTCCTGGTCGAGTTCGCGCAGCGCGTCGGCAAGCGGCCGATCCTGATGAAGAAGGAGATCGAGGGCTTCATCGCGAATCGGCTGCTCCGCGCGCTCGGGCGCGAGGCGACCTTCCTCGTCGACGAGGGCTATGCCTCTTTCGAGGAGGTCGACCTCGCCGCGGAGAAGGCGCTCGGCCATCCGCTCGGACCGTTCCGCCTCATGGATCTCACCGGGATCGACCTCGCCTTCATGATCCGCTCGGCGATCTACGCGTCGTCGGGTCGCGAGGAGGACCGTCCGCCGCGCTGCATCGAGGAGCGCTACCGCGCGGGCCACTACGGCCGCAAGACCGGCCGTGGCTTCTACCGCTACGAGTGAGCGAGCCTCAGCGGTAACGCTCGAGATAGCGGGGGCTCGCGATCCGCAGCTTGTCGGCGACCGTCGCCAGAAGATGCGCGAGCGTGCCCTCGGGTATGTCGCCCGCCCGGATGAGCAGCGCGAGCTCGCGGTTGAGGTCGCTCGCCCGCCGGCGCAGGTCCTCGAGGTCCTCCGGCAGCGGGTCCGCGTGGCCAAGAAGCCGAGCGAGCGAATCGACCTCGCGCCGCACCAGCGGCGTTCCGAGCGCGATCTCGCGCTCGAGGATGCCGAGTCCGTTTATGGCGACGAGCGCGCGGAATCGGAGCCGCGGATCGTCGATCTGCGGCAGCACTTCGGTCTCGATGAACTCGCGTACGGCCTGGGCAAGCTCCGCGGCATTCGGGCGATCCTGCATCAGCCCGCCCGCTCGAGGAGATGAAGGAGCTCGAACTCCATCTCGGCGGCGAGCCGCCCGAGGACGGCGAGCTCGACGCTCCGCTGCTGTCCCGAGAGGTGGCGGCGCGACTGGGTAAGCGCGCCGATGGCCCACTTCAGATTGCCGACGATCTCCCAGTAGTCGAGCGACGCGAGCGTGATGTGCCGGCCGGTGAGCGCGTTGTAGCGCTCGAGATACGGCTCGACATCGCCGACTCCGCCGAGGCGCAGCTGATCGACGCCGAAGCGCCACGCCCGCACCAGCGGCCAGGCGACATCTTCGGCCGGGTCGCCGCGATGACCGAACTCCCAATCGAGCACGTGACCGAGGCCCGTCGCGATGACCGCAAGGTTGCCGACCCTCAGGTCACCATGGAGGACGACCGTTTCGCTCCGCTCCGGCGCCCGCTGTCGTGCCCAGGCGAGCCCGAGCTCGATCGCCGGGTGCGCGTCCTCGAGGCGGTCGACCTCCTTCGTGAGCCGGCCGAGGACGTCGCGTGCTCCGACGCCGCCCAGGAAGGGCACGCGCTCCGCCGGGATCGCGTGGATCTTCGCAAGCTCCTCGGCCATCTGCGCCGGCAGCGCGGCGCGCGCACCGGCCAGCTCCGGCCGCTGCACGATCCGCCGCCCGATCGTCTCGCCCGACACGCGCTCGCTAACGAACGCGGGTCGGCCCACTATCTCCCCGAGGTAGCCATACGGCTTCGGGACGCGCACCCCGGCCGCGGACGCGACCTCCAGCAGGCGGTGCTCGTCCTCGAGCGAGAGCGTCTCCTGGTGGATGACGCCGCCGCCTGCGCGCCGCACCAGGAGCTGGCGCGTCCCCTGCGGCGTGCGGAGGTCGAGGGCCCAAGCCTCCTTTGACGCTCCGCCCGCGAGGAGGGCGAGTCGCTCGATCGCGATGTCCGTGCCGAAGATCGGGACGAGGCGCTCGCGCAGCTCGACCGAAATGGTCGAGGCGCCGTCCGTCGTCATGACGCCGTATGTCCGCCGTCCACCGCGAGGATCTGCCCGGTGATGTAGTCGGAGGCACGCGATGCGAGATAGACGATCGTCCCCTTGAGGTCCTCGTCGCCGCCGATCCGGCCAAGCGGGATGGTGCGCGCAAGCCGGTCGCCCCAGCGCTCGACGATCGCGCTCGACATCTTGCTCGGGAACCATCCCGGCGCGATCGCGTTCACGTTGATCTTGTGTCGGCCCCATTTGACCGCGAGGTCGCGGGTGAAGTTGACGAGTCCGCCCTTGCTCGTGTTGTACGCGATCGAGTCGAGCACCTCCGGCATCGCGCCGCCGAGCCCCGCGACGGACGCGATGTTGATGATCTTTCCGCCGCCCTGCGCGATCATGACGTTCCCCGCGGCCTGCGAGCACAAAAAGGCGCCGGTCAGGTTCACGTCAAGCACGCGTCGCCAATCCTCCACCGCCATGGTTGCGACGGGCGCAACCCAGGCGCGGCCGGCGTTGTTCACGAGGATGTCGATCCGGCCGAGCTCGGCTTTCGCGCGCTCGACCATCGCGCGCACGTCGTCGGCGCTTGTGACATCGCAGCGGAGGCCGAGCGCGCGGACCCCGAGCGCCGACAGATCCGCGGCGGTCTGGGCGCAACGCTCGGCGTTGCGCGCGCAGAGCACCACGTCCGCGCCCATCTCGGCGAGCGCGGTCGCCATCTGCCGCCCCAGTCCGCTGCCCCCACCCGTGACGATGGCGACCCTGCCGCTGAGGTCGAACAGCTCTTTGGTCTGCATCCGTTCCCCCTAGCCGACGATCACGCCGGCTGTACAGTCCGCCGGTGCCGGCTTTCGCGCCGTCTCCCGACGTGCAGCAGCGCCGCGAGCGCCTCGCGGCCTTCATGGAGGCACAGGTCTATCCCAATGAGCGCGCCCTCGCAGCCGAGGACGACGGGGCGGAAGCGCTCATGCGCGAGCTGCAGGGCAAGGCGAAGGCCGCGGGTCTTTGGGCGATGTTCATCGGCCCGGACGCCGGCGGGACGGGCACGGGGTTCCTCCCCTATGTCTACCTGAACGAGGTCATCGGTCGAAGTCTCGTGGCGCCGCGCATCTTCGGCTGCCAGGCGCCGGACACCGGCAACGCCGAGATCCTCCACGAGTTCGGGACGCCCGAGCAGAAGGCGCGCTGGCTGCGCCCACTCGTCGGGGGCGAGATCCGCTCGTTCTTCGCGATGACCGAGCCCGAGGTCTCCGGGTCCGATCCGCGCGGCCTGCGTGCGCGAGCCGAGCGCACCGGCGATGCGTGGGTGATCAACGCGCACAAGTGGTTCAGCTCGGGCGCCGAGGGCGCGGCGTTCGCGATCGTGATGGCGGTAACGAATCCCGACGCGCCGCCGCATGAGCGCCTCAGCCAGATCATCGTCCCTGCGGACACGCCAGGCGTTGAGATCGTACGGGCGATCCCGACCCTTGGTCACCGCGGCCGCGGTTACAACACCCACTGCGAGGTGCGGTTCACCAACGTCCGCGTGCCCATCGCGAACACGCTCGGCCGATCCGGAGACGGCTTCCGTATCGCACAGAAGCGGCTCGGTCCCGGCCGCATCCATCACGTGATGCGATGGCTCGGGCAGATGCAGCGCGCCTTCGACCTCATGTGCGACCGCGCGCTCGCGCGCGAGGTCTTTGGAAGCGTGCTCGCTGAGAAGCAGACGGTCCAGAACTGGATCGCGGACTCCGCCGCCGAGATCCAGGCCTGCCGGCTCTTGACGCTCCAGGCCGCGCATCGCCTCGACGCGGGCGATGAGGCGCGGGTCGAGATCTCGCTCGTGAAGTTCTATGCCGCGCGCGTGCTGCACGAGGTGATCGACCGCGCCATCCAGGTCCACGGCGCGCTCGGGCTCACCGACCTGACGCCGCTCGGGGCGATGTACCTCGCTGCACGCACCATGCGCCTGGTCGACGGACCGGACGAGGTCCATCGGATGGTCGTGAGCCGCGACGTCCTCAAGGCGTATCGGGCCGGCCGGCGCTGGGAGTTCATGTAGCTTCGACAAGCCCGGCCGCCCCCATCCCGCCGCCGACGCACATCGTGACGAGGCCGTAGCGCGCCTTCCGGCGCCGCAGTTCGTAGAGCACGGTCCCGACCAGGCGCGCGCCGCTCATCCCGTAGGGGTGACCGATGGAGATCGCGCCGCCATTCGGATTGAGCCGCTCGGGGTCGATCCCGAGGCGGTCGCGACAGTAGACCGCCTGAGAGGCGAAGGCCTCGTTCAGCTCGACGAGGTCGATGTCCTCGAGTGGGATCCCCACCTGGCGAAGGAGTTTCGGCACCGCGAACACCGGCCCGATGCCCATCTCGTCGGGCTCGCACGCCGCGACCGTGAACCCGCGGAAAACGCCGAGCGGCGGCACGCCGAGCGCGTTCGCGCGCTCGGCTGACATGAGGAGCGCCACCGACGCGCCGTCCGACAGCTGACTGGCGTTGCCGGCCGTCACCGTGCCGCCCTCTCTGAACGCCGGCGGCAGCTTTGCGAGGCCGTCGAGCGTGGTGTCGGGGCGATTGCACTCGTCGCGATCGACGGTGACCTCCTTCGTCGACGTCGCGCCCGTGACCTTGTCCGTTGTCTGCATCGTCACGGTGATCGGGACGATCTCGTCGGCGAACTTCCCCTCGCGCTGGCCCGCGGCGGTCCGCTGCTGCGAGACGAGCGCGAAGGCGTCCTGGCGGTCGCGCGTGACGCCATAGCGCTCGGCGACGACCTCCGCGGTCTGCCCCATCGGCATGTAGATGTCCTTCTTATGGTCGAGGAGCCACGGGTTCTGGAGGTTCTTCCGGTTGTAGTCGTTCTGGAGCATGGTGATCGACTCGAGCCCGCCGGCGATCGCGATGTCGTAGCTGCCGCCCTCGATCATCCGCGCGGCGATCGCGATCGCGTTGAGCCCTGACGCGCAGAAGCGGCTCACGGTCGATCCCGGCACCGACGACGGGAGGCCGGACATGATCGCGACGGTCCTCCCGACGTTTTGGCCCTGCGGCCCTTCCGGGAAGCCCGCGCCGAGGATGACGTCATCGATCTGCGCCGGGTCGACGTCGGGCACACGACGCAGCAGCTCCCGCACGCACTGCACCGCGATGTCATCCGGGCGGGCGAGGTTGAACGAGCCGCGGAACGACTTGGCCAGGCCGCTCCGCACGCTCGCGACGATCACCGCCTCACGCATCGGCGTGCCCATCCGCCTGCGCCGCCCAGCGCGCCTGGCGTTTTTCGAGGAACGCGGCGATGCCCTCACGCGCGTCCCGATGCGCGAGGAGGCGCGCGAACGCGGCTGTCTCGGTCCGCAGCCCGTCCCGAAGCGGAGCGCCGCTCGTCTCACGCAGGAGCGCTTTGATGACCGCGAGGACGTGCGGCGACTGCGCCGCGAGCGCGCGCGCGATCCCCGCAGCCCGGTCGAAGACATCGGCGGGCCCGACCGCCTCCTCCACCAGACCCCACTCCGCGGCGCGGCGTCCGGAGATGGGCTCCCCGCTGAAGATCATGAGCCGCGCGCGCCCGGGTCCGACGGCGCGTGGCAGGCGCTGCGTCCCGCCGCCCCCAGGCAGGATGCCGATGCGCACCTCGGGCAGGCCGATCTGCGCGTCCTCGGCCGCGATGCGGATGTCGCACGCCAGCGCGATCTCGAGCCCGCCACCCATACAGAAGCCGTGGATCGCGACGATGAGCGGCTTCGGAAAGGCTTCGACGCGGTCGGCGAGGCGCTGGATACCCTCCCCGCGCGTGTCGGCATCCGGCTCGAGGAGCGCCGGGAACTCCGAGATGTCCGCCCCGGCGCTGAAGCCGCGCGGCCCCGCGCCGCGCAGCAGCGCGACGTATGTCGTCGCATCGGTCGCAAGGGTATCCAGCGCCGACTCGAGCGCGAGGACGACCGCCCGGCTCATGGCGTTCACCGGCGGGCGATCGATCGTGATCGTCGTCACGCCGCCCGACCGCTCTAGGTGCACGAGCTCAGGAGGCAGCTGAGGGCTCCCGCGCCGTCGCGAAGCGCTCGCGGAGCGCCGTCTTGCGGAACTTGCCCGCCGCGGTCTTTGGTATCTCGGTCACGAACTCGAACGCGTCGGGCAGCCACCACTTCGCGAAGCTGGGTGCGACGAACGCACGGAGCTCGTCCGCGGTCGCCGTGCACCCGGGCTTGAACACCACGCACGCGAGGGGACGCTCCTGCCAGCGGGCATGCGGGACCGCGATGACCGCGGCCTCCGCGACCGCGGGGTGGCCCATGAGCGCGTTCTCGAGCGCGACCGAGCTGATCCACTCGCCGCCGGATTTGATGAGGTCCTTGGAGCGATCCTGGATCTCGACGTAGCCCCGCGCATCAATGGTGACGATGTCGCCGGTGCGGAACCAGCCGTCCGTCGTGAAACGGTCCGCCGACTCAGGGCTCCGGTAGTACGCGCGCGCGACCCAGGGACCGCGGACCTCGAGCTCACCCATCGACTTCCCGTCCCAAGGCACCTCGTGCCCCGCATCGTCCCGCGCCCGGATCTCGACGAGCGGCACCGGGTACCCCTGCTTCGCGCGGTAGGCGAAGCGCGTGTCCACATCCGCGTCCTCGAGATCGCTCATCAGGCTGGACACAACGCCGAGCGGCGTCATCTCGGTCATGCCCCACGCGTGCAGGACGCGAAGCCCGTGTCGCTCGTCGAAGCCGCGGATCATCGACTTCGGCGCGGCCGAGCCGCCGACCACGAGCAGGCGGAGCCGCGACAAGTCGTAGTCCCTCGGTCGTTCGTCGAGCCTGCGTAGGAGCCCGAGCCAGATCGTCGGCACGCCCGCCGTGTACGTGACGTGCTCTCCGACGAACAGTTCGCACAGGCTTTCCGCATCGAGGTGCGGGCCGGGATGGACCTGCGTCGCGCCGATCATCGTGCAGGTGAACGGCAGGCCCCAGGCGTTCACGTGAAACATGGGTACAACGGGGAGGACGACGTCCGACTCCAGGACGCCGACCGCCCCGGATGCCTGCCCGAGACTGTGCAGAACCAGCGCGCGGTGCGAATAGACGACGCCCTTCGGCCGGCCGGTCGTCCCGGACGTGTAGCACATCGCGGCGGCCTCGCGCTCGTCGAGCTCGGGGTAAGCGAACGCATTCGCATCCGCACCGGCGAGGAGCTTCTCGTAGCCGATCGTGCCCGCGGGCGCCGGCGCGCCGTGCTCGATCACGACGATGTGCTCGATCCGCACGTCGGCGCGGAACTTCTCGAGCAGCGGCAGGAGCGTGTCGTCGATGATGAGCACGCGGTCCTCGGCGTCGTTCATGATGTACGCGAGGTCACTCGGATGAAGACGCGGGTTAATGGTGTGCAGGACGTTGCCGGCGAGCGGTATGCCGAAGTACGCCTCGAGGTGCTCGTACTGGTTCCAGCACAGAGTCGCGACGCGGTCGCCACGCCCTAGGCCGAGCAGCTGGAGCGCGACAGCGAGCTTCTTCGCGCGGGGTACGAAGTCCGCGTACGTGTACCGGTGGAGGGTCTTGTCCGGCCTGCGGGTAATGATCGCCTTGTGGCCAAAGAGGGTCTCCGCTCGTCGGAGCATGAACGCGAGCGTCAGCGGGTATTCCATCATCAGACCGTCCACGTGGATGCCACTCCTCTCGTTCCGTGATCAGCCACCAAGCAGCGTCTGTGCGATCTCCGCGCGGTGGGCCGCGCCGGATCGGTCGAACGACTCTATCCAGAGCGCCCGCTTGTAGTAGCGATGCAGCGGATGGTCCCAGGTGAAGCCCATGCCGCCGTGCACCTGGATCGCGCGCTCGCATGCCGCGACCGCGGCCTCCGCCGCGTACGCCTTCGCCGCAACCGCGGCAAGCTCGGCCTGACCGTCATCCTCGGCGATGCACCACGCCGCCCAGTACGCCAGCGAGCGCGCGAGCTCCGTCTCCACATACGTGTCAGCGAGCTTGTGCGAGACC
>Ga0209474_10002656_pt1 | contig 16209 bp, 13 predicted proteins | sample GraSoiAngelo_145_FD_185902 | JGI IMG/M metagenome (GOLD analysis project Ga0209474, IMG submission 185902) | Grasslands soil microbial communities from the Angelo Coastal Reserve, California, USA - 14_1009_05_20cm (SPAdes) (version 2) | ecosystem: Environmental > Terrestrial > Soil > Grasslands...
GCGAAGCAGCCGGGATGGCCGACGTGCGCGGTCGGCAGCTCGCGCAGGTGCTCGGGCAGTGCACAGCTGAATTGCGCCAGGCGCGCGGGAGCCGCGTGCGGCTGCCGGTAGACCGCGGCGTAGGCCTCCGGCGTGGCGTAGCGGAAATCCGCCGAGATGTCGACTATGCGCGGCTGTGTTCCGGCGCGCTCCGCGGTCCTGAGCAGCGCGTCGATGAGCGCCGCGGAGGCTCCGTGCGGGGCGGCCGAGAACACGGCCGAGACGCGCGCCGCACTTACGATCTCCTGCGTCTGTGCCTGCGACTTGAAGCGCTCATCCGGGTAGGCGCCGCCCAGGTGCGGGAACGCCGCCGCCAGCGGCTCGCCTGGCTGGCTGTCGGACATCACCGCCGCGAGCTCGAAGCGCGGATGCGCGGCGATCAGGCGCAGCAGCTCGCCGGCCACGTAGCCGGTGCCGCCGAGCACCACGGCGGGGATGGCGCTCACTGCACCGCCGCCGGCGCGAGTCCGAGCGCCGCGATCACCCGGTCGCCGAGCGCCGCGCCGTTGCCGATGGCGTTGCAGGCCGGCACGCCCATCTGGGTGGTGATGATCTCGACCCCCACCTGGTTGTCGGTGGAGGGGCCCGTGACCACGCACGGCTCGATGAGGAAGCGCTCGCGCAGCAGCTTCACGCCCCAGGCCGCGACCGGATCGTTCGCCGACAGGATGACGGCGCTGAGTGCGGTGCGGATGTCGGGACACTCGAGGATCGCATCGACCCCGTAGGTGCCGAGGATGCCGTCGCCGAGCTCGAACACCACCACGTCGGGCTTGCCGGAGGCGAGCTCGCTCAGCATGGTGCGGGTGAGCGCCGGACCGTTGGTGCGTGTGGTGGTGACGACGCCCAGATCGGTGAAAATCGCGCAGCGGCGGGCACCCGCGTCCTCCATGGCGAGGATGTCGCGGCGCAGTGAGACGCCGGTCGCCTTGAAGGCATCGACGGTGAGGCCGCGGTGGCGCATGCGGGTGATCACCGCGCAGGCGGCGGCGGTCTTGCCGGCTTCCATGCAGGTGCCGGCGAGCGCCACCACCGGCACCCCGCGCGTGTCGAGCGCGGCGTTGGCGTCGAGCCTCTTGTGACCCACGCGGGCGGGTACGCCGATGCGCTCGCCCAGATAGGGAAAGTTGAGCGCGACGCCCAGCACCCGGCAGTCGAACGGCTTGCCCTTCTCCGGGTTGATGGAGTCGCACACCCCGAGCACGCCGCCGATGTTGAGCATCTGGATGACGTCCCCGGGTTGCAGCGTCGCGGGCACGTGACCGGAGTAGCCGAACAGCGCCTGGCGGTGGCCGAGCGCGCCGGCGACCACGTCGCCCTTGCCGAGCTTGGCCATGCGGCCGCTGGTCAGCTCGAGGGTGTTGTAGGTCGGCTTGTTGTTGAGGACCTCGACCACGATGACGACGCCTTCCTCGGCGGGAATGTCGGCGGCGATGCGCACCTCGTGCGACAGAGCGCACGCCTGGGTCACCGAGGCCAGCTTGTCGACCACCACGCTGCGCATGTCGCCGAGCATGGCTACTGCTCCTCGGAGAGCGCCGCCGCGCGCTCGCCGGCGCGGGTATAGAACACGCCCGGGAGCGCTGCGATGCGCGAGAACCCGAGCGAGTCGCTGGCCGACCACTCACCGGCCGCTTCGCCGTACACGCCCCGCGAGGCGGCGAGCAGCGAGAACGGCGACTGCACCCCCTCGACGAACACGCTGCCGCTGCGCAGCAGCAGGTGTGCCTCGCCCGTCACCCGCTGCTGCGAGCTCAAGAGCAGCGCCTCGATGTCGCGACACACCGGATCGAGCAGCTGGCCCTCGTGCACCAGATCGCCGTAGGGCTGCGCGAGGAGCTCCTTGATGCGCTGCTGCCGGCCGGTGAGCACCAGCTTTTCCAGCTCGCGGTGCGCGCTGAGCAGCACCTCCGCCGCCGGGGCCTCGAACGCCACGCGTCCCTTGGTGCCGATGATGGTGTCGCCCAGGTGAATCCCGCGGCCGATGCCAAACGGCGCCGCGAGAGTCTCGAGCGCTTCGATGATCCCGACCGGGGAGTCCGCCTTGCCATCGAGCGCCACCGGCCGACCGGCCCGAAAGCCGAGCACGTGACGCTCGGCGGGACGCGGGCGCGTGAATGCATCGCGGGTGAGGAGCCAGGCCTCATCGGGGATGCTGCCGGCGGAGGTGAGCGTCTCGCGCCCGCCGATGGTCACGCCCCACAATCCGCGGTTGACCGAATAGCTCGCTCCCGTGGGCGGCACCGGCAGCCCGCGCTGCTGCAGATACTCGAGCTCGTCCTGGCGCTTGAAGGCCTCGTCCCGCACCGGCGCCAGCACCCTGAGATCCGGCGCGAGGGTGCGCAGCGCCACCTCGAAGCGCACCTGGTCGTTGCCGGCGGCCGTGCAGCCGTGGGCGACGGTGTCGGACCCGAGCTTGCGCGCCAGGCGTGCGATGGTCTGCGCCTGCATGACGCGCTCCGCGCCGACGCACAGTGGATACAGCTGCCCGCGTCGCACGTTGCCCATGATGAGGAAGCGCAGCACCTGCTCGAAGTAGTCCGCGCGGGCCTCCAGCTGGTGATGCGCCACCGCGCCGAGCGCGCGGGCGCGCGCGCCGAGCGCGCGCGCGGCTTCCCGGTCGATGCCGCCGGTGTCGACGGTGACCGTGATCACCGGACGGCGCTCGTGTTCGGTAAGCCACGGCACCAGGAACGAGGTGTCGAGGCCTCCGGAGTAGGCGAGCACGATGGGCGTGGCGCCCGTGTGTGCAGCGGTGTTGGACATGATCAGACGCGGAACAGCGCGCGCAGGCGGCTGATGAGCTCCTGCTGCGCCCGCGCGTTGGCGGTGGCGATGAATATGGTGTCATCGCCCGAGAGGGTGCCGGCCACTTCCGGCCACTCGGCCTTGTCGATGGCCACGGCGACGCTCTGCGCGGCGCCGATGGTGGTGCGCAGCACCGTGATCGAGGGGCCGGCGCGCCGCAGCTGGCGCACGAACTGCGCCAGGGTGCCGAAGTCGCCGTTGGCGCGCGCGAGCTCATCCGGCGGCAGCACGTAGCGGCCGCTCGCCTTGAGCACCCCGAGATCGCGCAGGTCGCGGCTGATGGAGGACTGGGTCGCGCCGTGACCTTCCTTCTTCAGCAGACGCACCAGATCGGCCTGCTTGCGGACCAGGCCGTCGCGCAGCAGGCGCACGATGGCGCCGCGCCGCTCCAGCTGGTGGGCGTCGCTCAGCACTGCTGCGTGTGCCTGCGCATAAACATGCGCACATTGTGCATTTTAATGCACAAGAGTCAAGGGCGCGGGCCGGGCGACACCCGCGGCGCTACAATGCCCGCTTGGCCGGCGCCCGCGCGCAGCGCCCAACCGCGAAGGGATGAGCATGCATTCACCACGCCCCACAGGCGCGGCCCGGGCCGCGGCGCTCGCCGCCGCCGCCATGTGCGGCGCGCTGTTCGCCCAGGCCGTGAACCTCAAGCCGGGCAAGTACGAGTTCGTGTCCACCTCGCAGGTGACGCTGGCGCCGGAAATGCAGAAGCGCCTGCCGCCCGGCTACCTGGCGAGACTGCAGAAACCGCGGACGCAGCAGCAGTGCATCACCGATGTGGACCTCAAGCAGGTGGGCAAGCAGCTGTCGCAGGGGCGCGGCAACGACCCGAGCTGCAAGATGACCGAGCACAGCGTGGCGGGCGACAAGGTGAAGTTCGTCATGCAGTGCCAGCGTGCCACCACCCACTTCGAGGGCACGTTCTCCTCCGACTCGTTCCAGGCGGCCATCCGCTCGCAGACCGATCAGGGCCCGATGACCGTCAAGATGACGGGGCGGCGCATCGGCGACTGCTCGAAATAGCGCTCAGCCGGCGCCGCTACTTTTCTATGGAGTACACCAGGTCGGCGCCGCGCGCCTGGCCCACCTCGGTCCTGACGGTCCAGTGATCACCGAGGGTGTAGCGCAGCTTGAGCGTGTTGAGCTGCTGGGTGAGGCTGATGCCGTAACTCACGTACAGGCGCGGCGACAGGTAGCGGCCGAGCACCAGTGAGGTCTCGTTGGTGATGTCGGACTCGAGACTCACGTCCTCTATGCCGACGCGCGAACCGAGCTGCTGCGCCAGGATCGCGCCGCCCTGCGCCAGCGCCGCAGTGCCCGCGCCGCTGTTGCCGGTGGGGCGGTTCTGCGCCGACTCCAGCGACCCGCCGGCGAGGATGAGGGACACCACCTGCGACTGCGGCAGCGGCGGATCGGAGAAGAACGTCATGTGCGGCTGCAGCAGCGTGCCGCGGACGTTGACGCCGGCCTTGACGTCGGGGAATTCCTTGACGGCGCGCAGGTCGATGCCCGGATTATCGATCGGGCCGCCGGTGAAGATCAGGCGGCCGCGCTCGATGTCGAGCTTGCGCGCGTAGGCGGTGTACTTGCCCTCGGCCACCGACAGCTCCCCGGTCGCGCGCGTGATGGCGTCGTAGCCGCTGCGGATGGTGATGCTGCCGGTGAGCCGGCCGGTGAGTCCCGAGGTGTCGATGTTCACGCGCTCGCCGAGGCCGAGCGTGATGGTGCTCATCGTCTCCAGGCGCTTGGTCGGATCCTCCTCCTCGCTGCCGACGATCACTTCGTCCGGCGAGGCCCGCACGGCGCCGGCGATGTCTTTGGGCTGGATCTTCGCGTACGGCACCGTGACCTTGCCGGTCACCTCGATCCTGCGCCCGGCGACGTTGAAGTCCAGATCCGGGGAGGCGTCGATCTGCGCCTCCGGAACGTCCGCGACCCGCAGGTTGGTGCCCTGCAGATGAAACTTCCCGTACGGCAGCAGCGCTCGCCATTCGAGGTGGCCGCTGGCCGTGACGCTGCCCGCGCCGGCGTGCGCACCACCGTTGAAATCGAATCCCGCCTCGCTCAGGCGCGCATCGAGCTGCAGCTGGCGCAGGGCGAGGTTCACCTGGTAGACATCGATCTCGCCGTCGCTCACCTTGAGCGCCCCGGAAAGTTGCGGCATCCCGGCGGTGCCGGCCAGCCGGACATCCGCGTTGAAGTGGCCGGCGGCGCGGTCGATGTCCGGCTCGTACAGCGACACGAGGCCGAGCTCGGCCGTTTGCGCGTGCAGCTCGCCGCTGAGGGGCATGTCCTGCCAAGGCGCCGGCGTGTCTACTTGCGCTGTTCCCCGCGCCGGCGTTGCCACTTGCGCTGTTCCCCGCGCCAGCGGTTCGCCAGGTGATGTTGCCCGCGCGGTGGTGCGTTGTGCCTCGAGCCGGCCGTGCAGCGTGCCGACCTCCCCGTCGCCGAAATCCGCCTGGGCACTGACGAGCGCCGGGGTCGCGTTCAGCGTCACCGTGCCGGAGCCGATGCGGGTGTGCTCGATCCGGTGGCTCGCGAGCTTGTGGGCGAGCTCGGCATCGGTGAGCTCGGCCCGTAGCGTTCCCAGGAGCGGGGTGTCCGCGCCGCCCGAGAGGCGCGCGAGTGCGCTGACGGTGCCGAGATATTCGACCGCGGGCGTCATGCCGGCGGTGAGCGTGTTGAGCGGCAGCTGGTTCGTCATGACGGTCGCCGACCAGGCCGCCGCACTCCACTCCCCATCCGCGCACACGCTGCCGGGCGTGCCCACCAGGCACAGCCATTCCAGCCGCACGTGATCGGGCGCCGCGGTGAATGCCACCGGGCGCTCGAGCGACAGGTGCAGCGACTCGTGGCCGCTGACGGCGAGCGCGTTGAGCTCGCCGGTGAAGGTTCCGTGCGCGTAGGCCCCGCGCGCCGCGGCGCTCGCGCTGAGACCGGTGGCGGCGAGCGCCAGGTGCACCTGGTAGGCAGCCGGCGGACCGCTGAGAGAGAGCGTGACGCTCTCGAGCGTACGGTCCCGGTAGCTCAGCTTGCGCAGGCGCGCGTCGATTTTCGACTCCTGAGCGGATGCGCCGGGATCGAAGCTCACGTCCGCGTCGACCCTCTCGAGCTTGATGCCCTGGTAATCGAGGTCCGCGCCGTGGGCCGTGGCGACGATCACCGGATCGGCAAGCGTGCCGGCCACGGTCCCGGAGGCCTTGAGCTCACCGCGGGTGCCGGGTGCCAGCAGGCCCAGGTCCTCGGCGGAAACGGCGAAGCGCAGATCCATGCGCTGGTTGATGTGCCCATCCACCGCGACGCGCGCGGTTCCCAGCCCGACGCGCACCGCACTGAAGCCCCAGGTGTTTCCCGAGCGTGTCACGGTGCCGGAGCCGCTCGCCGCCACGCCGCGTAACTTGCCGCTCAGGGTGCTGAACGAGGCGGTGAGATCACCCGTGGCGTTGAAGCCGCGCCCCGATGCCCCGAGCGCGAAGCTGACGCTGCCGGGCAGATCCGCGCGCAGCGCGCCCGGGTTGATGCCGCTCACGTGACCCAGGACCGACCAGCTCGCGAGCGGGGACCACACCAGCTCCCCGCTCACGCTCGCGTGACCGCCGAACAGCTCGATCTGCGCGCTGTCGAACGCGAAGCTGTCCTTGCCGAGTGTCCCGCTCACTTGTGCCGGCATCAGCGGCAGATCGCCCACGCGCGCGCTGCCGCTCAAGCGCACGCGATACGGCAGCACGCCCTCGAGGGTGAAGGAGCCGGACGCGCTGCGCAGCGCCGGCTCAGGGCCCACGAGCGGCCAGCGCAACTCGCTCAGCTCGCCGGTGAGGTCGAGTCGCGGCCCGTCGATGCCGATGGTGCCGGCGCCGCGCAGCAGGGCCCCCGAGCCTGGGTGGCGCAGCTCCACGTGCCTCGCGGTCAGCACGCGCTGCGCGTAGCTGCCGGAGAACTGCGCCTCGAACACCCCGGCGCGCAGTCCGGTGGGATTGACGGGTCCGTGGGCACTGAAGCCCGCGCCGTCACCGGAGGCGGCGAGGTGAGCGGTGATGCCGGCGAGCGGAGTGCGCACGCCCCAGGCGCGCAGATCGCAATCCCGCACCACCGCATCGGCCGCCCAGTGCCACTGGCTGGTCAGGTCGTGCAACAGCCCGGTGACGTCGGCGCGGAACGGATTCTCGGTATGCGCGACGATGCTGAGGACGTTGAGATCGCCCCGGGCGCTGCCGGCGACCACCCAGGGGGGCTGCCCGGCCGGGCTCCACCGCACGCTGCCCTTGACCTCCATGCCGAGCGGATCGGTGGCGCGCAGCTCGCCGATGGCGCTGACGCGCGCCTCGTCTCCCAGCATCCCGTCGGCCTGGAAGAAGCGGATGACGCGGTGACGCAGGACCGCGGCGCTCTCGATGCCGGTGGCCCGCAGACGAAAGCCGTTGTAGACGGTGAGCGTCGCGCTGTCCACGTGCGCCTGCTCCGCGCTGATGATCAGCCAGCGCGGCATGAACACCGGCGGCCCGGGGATGCCCGGCCGGGTGCGGCGCTTCACCTCGATGAGCGCGCTGCGCACCGACCCGTGTGTGACGCGCAGGGTCTGCAGCAGCAGCGGCATGAGGGCGACGCGGCCCGCGATGCCTTCGAATTTCAGGTGCACCAGCTCGTGATCGATCTCCACGCGCTCGACCCTCAGGCCGTCGGCGACCGTGCCGCGCACCCCGACGATGTCGAGCTGCACGGGACCGACCCGGTGTGGCAGGTGGCGGATCACGAACTGCAGGCCGCCGGTGGTGTAGAGCGCCGACCAGACGAGCGCCGCCGGCGCCACGATGGCCACGACGACTGCCACGCAGGCGAGGACCAGCAACAGGCGGCGCAGGCCGAACATCGCTACAGCTTCGGCGAGAAGTTGATGTGCAGTCGCGGGCCGGGGCGCACGGACCTGAACACTTGCGCGGTGGCATCCCAGCGCAAGCTGCTCGACAGCGGTTCGGCGATATCCACCCCGAGCGTCATGACCGGCAGGCGCACCCGCAGGCCAATGCCGACCGAATACTGCAGCGAGCTACACTGCTGCTGCTGAGCGGCCGCCGGCGAACACTTGCGGGCGAGCTGCGCGAAGCTGTCGAAGGCGTTGCCATAGTCGAAGAAGGCGGCGATCCCGAAATTGTTGGGCAGAACGCGGATCACCTCCACGGTGCCGGTGATCACGTCCTTGCCGCCGACCTTGATGTACTGGTCGATCCGCTGGCAGCTGCCGTCGGGATTGCGCAGGAACTGCTTGGTGGTCGGGTCCTGGGTGCATACCGCCTCGGTCGGCGACAGATCATTGTAGGCGAAGCCGCGCACGCTGTTGTCGCCGCCGGCGAAGAAGCGGAACACGGTCGGCAGCTGGCTGAAGCGCGACACGAGGCTCGCGCCCACCTCATCGCGCAGCAGCAGATGCCATTTCTTGCCGAGCCGGAACACCCGCTCGGCCTGCAGGTGCAGCTGGATGAAGTTGGCATCCGAGCCCAGCGTGGCGTGCGAGCCGCGCAGCTCGGCAAAGAACGGGTGCTCGAACAGCGCCTCGCCCAGATACCCCTTGGGGACCGAAGCGAGGTCGACTCCCGGCACCAGCAGGCGGTCGGTATGCGCACCGGGGAGGAACTCCGCTCCGAGCGGCAGGTCGCTGGTGGTACGCATTGCGGTCACCAGCCACACGTGCTGCCAGCTGCCCGTGACCTCGGTGATGCTCGGACCCAGCGAGAAGGTATGTGTGGTCACGTCGGCGAGCTGGCGCTGCTCGACCGTGCCCGCCAGGGTGAGTTTCTCGACCGCCGGGTCGCCGATCGGCACGTTGTAGCGGCTCTGCAGGCTGTAGCGCGTCACCTGCGCCGCCTGCACCTCGACGCTGAAGCTGTGGCCGAGCGAGTTGATGCGCCGGTCCTCGAAGCCGAGCGTGCCGCGCGGGCCGGTGTCGGTGGCATAGCCGGCGCCGAACGAGTAGCGGTGTCGCCGGCTCGGGTCGGCGTGGATGCTCACCGGCACGATGTGCGTGCTGCGATCGGGATCCCCGGGCAGCACCTCGAGGTTGGAGAAGTACTGCGAGTCGTCGAGGGCGAACTGGGTGCGCAGCACCTGCGTGAGATCGAAGGGGTCGCCCTCCTGGTAGCGCAGGTAACGGCGTACCAGCGCCTCGCGGACCACGTCCTGGCGGATGCTGGTGGCGCCGAAGTGATAACGCTCACCGGTATCGAGCTCGAGCCCGATGTTCGCCCTGCGGTTGGGCGGGTCGACGACCAGCTCGTTGCGAATGAGGCGCGCGTCGAGATAGCCGTAGGTGGCCGCGGTGCGCTGCAGGTCGGTCTTGATGCTCTCGTAGGCGGCGTGCTTGAGGCGCTCGCCATCGCGCAGCGGCAGGTGCCGCAGGATGCGCTGGAACAGCGGATCGTTTTCCCCCGGCCCGTCGACGCGCACGTCGATGTGCGCGACCAGCACCGGTTTGCCCGGGTTGATGTTGATGGTGACGCGCCAGTCGTCGTGGCCCAGGTCGCTGACGCTCGACTCGACCCGCGGCTCGTAGTACCCGAAGGGTCTGAGCGCCGACTGCACCTCGCGCTCCACGCGGTTGTGCAGCCGCTCGATCGTGTCGGCGTTGAGGTCCGCGCCGCCCTTCTTGTAGCGCTCGAAACTCAGGTAGACGAGCACGTTGGCGCGCAGCTCCTCGTCGACGCCGCGGATCTCCACTTTCACCCCGGCGGCGTGCGCGAGCGGGCAGGCGAGCAGACACAGGGCAACCGCCGGGGCCCGCCTGTGCCGTCGACGAGCCTGCGGCAGGGGATTGCGCTGCGTCATCTCAACGGAATTCTAGAGCCTCGCGAGCGCTGCCGCTCGCCGCTGGTAGTGAGAGCGCGCGCCTGCGGCGCGGGTTCCGTGCCTCACGGCCACTGCCCGGGGTTCAGCTCGAATTCAGTTTCGCCGGCCGGTTCGCCGCGCGGGTCGAAGCGCCGCTCGGCGAAGTACAGCCGGCCGCCGGGCTCGAGCAGCACGACGCTCGAGCAGCGGGTGCCGTACTTGGGGTGCAGCACGAACGGCGCGGACAGGATCCGGTCCCACTCCGGCGGCAGCCCGCTGCCGCTGCGCGGCAGCGCGCCGTCCTCCGCCGCCTGCGTGCGGTCCTTGAGGAGCTCGAACAGCGCGGCGGGCGATCCGGACTGCGGCCGGGTGAGCCACGCCTCGAAGCCGCGCCGCACCCGCTGCAGTTTCGGCCACGGTGTGTCGAGAAGCTCGTTCGACAGACCGTAGATGCCGGGGGTGAGCGCTCGCGCGAACGGGCTGGCGCGGTTTGAGCCGTACCAGAGTGAATCACGGTCGGTGAGCAGCAGGTTGAATCCGGAGTAGCGCTGCGCCTCACCTTCGAGGGCGGCGAAGAACTGCTGCGCGCTCACCGCAAGCGCCGGCGCATTCAGGTAGCGCGGGATCAGCTCCCCGCGCGACGGCGCCCCGGGCCGCGGTGGCTGCAGCTCGCGAAAGTTGGTGACCACGCCGAAGCGCCGCTCACGGTCCACGGCGAGCCAGGCGCCCTGCGCACGCAGGTCGCGTCCGGCGATCAGAGCCGCCGGCGGCGGCCACTTCGCCAGCGCCGCGGCCGGGCGCTCGTGATACTCGTCACGGTTGGCGGCCACCACCAGGCGGTAGCGGGGATGGGCCTGCCATGCGAGCACCAGCAGGCACATGGCTAGCCGCGTCCCTTCAGCCAGGTCTCGATCAGGCGCCAGGAAATGGACTGCGAGGGCGGCGCCAGCGCCTCGCCCGCATCGATCTGCGCGCGCGTGAACCAGCGCGCGTCCTCCAGCTCGCCGCTCACGCGTACGCTGCTGCCGGCGGCCGCCGAGGCCTGAAAGCCGATCATCAGCGAGGAGGGAAACGGCCACGGCTGCGAGGAGTCGTAGCGCAGGCCGGTCACGACGACGCCGGTCTCCTCCGCCACCTCGCGCTCGACCGCGTCCTCCAGGCTCTCGCCGGGCTCGACGAAACCGGCGATGGTGGAGTAGCGCCGCGGCGGCCAGCTCGACTGGCGTCCGAGCAGCGCCCGCTCGCCGTCGCTCACCAGCACGATGATGGCCGGATCGATGCGCGGAAACAGCTCCTGCGCGCACGCCGCATTCGAGCACACCAGAATGTGGCCGGCGCGGGTCGCGATCGTGCCTGCGCCGCACACTCCGCAGTGGCGGTGACGCGCGCGCCAGATCGCCATGGCTCGCGCATAGGCGAGCAGGCCCGCTTCGTCCGCGGCCAGCAGCGGCGCGAGCGGCCGCAGCTCTTCGAACGCCGTGCCCGCCGGCGCACCGACCGCCTGTCCGGGAGGCAGATCGAGCAGCACGCAGCGCATGCCGCGAAACCACCCCAGCAGCACCAGGCTCGCCTCGTCCGCGGCGCGCACCAGCGGCGCGCCGTGCGCGAGGAAGGCGATGCGCGGCGGGCTGTCCGCATGCAGCAGGTGCGCGGTGCCGTGGCCGACCAGGTAGAGGGTCGCCGGATCGGCGCGCGCGGATGCGATCCAGTCCGGGTCCTCGCGCGCTTCCGCGCGCCGCTCGAGATAGGGACCGGAGAAGAAGTTGGCGCGATCGTGATCCATGAACGAAGCTCGCCGCATGGGCAGTGGCGGCGGATTCTATCCGGGACGTGCGGGAAATTGCGCGTCCTGCCGGACGGCGCGCGCTCATGCGTCGAGGCAGGCGCGTTTTTCCCGGGTGCCTCAGCAGGAGTGCATCGGGCTCGCGCAATGATGGCAGCGCCGCTCGCGCAGCGGAAAACGCTCGGTCACCAGCAGGCCCCCGCAGTCGCTGCAGCAACCGAAGCGCAGCTGGTCGCCGCGCGCGAGTGCGGTGGCGAGAAACACGGTGTGCTCGAAGGAGATCTGCGCCGCGGGCAGCAGCAGCCGGTAGGCCTCGAACGCCTGGCATAACAGCTCCCCGCGCGTGAGCCCCGGCAGTGCGCCGGGCGTTCCCGCGGCAGGCGCCGTCGGCACGACGCCCAGCAGCGACAGCACGCTCGCCAGCACCGCGGTCTCCTGCTGCAGGCGCAGCGAGCGGGTGAAATAGGCGACCTGGTGCGGGGACTTGCCGCGATGACGCGGCAGGTAGCGGCGCGCCTGGCTCATGTAGGAACGGTACAGCTTGCGGATGCGGTCGTCCGACAGGCCGGTCCAGGCGCGGATGGTCTGGGTGCGCGCCTCGTGCCGCAGGAAGCGCAGCGCCAGCTCCATGCGCGCTCGCTCGCGCCGGTAGCGATCGTCGCAGATGCGCATGGGAGTCGTCCGGCGGCCTAAGGGGTCGCTACATTGTGGGAAAGATGCGGCAAAACTCAACCCGCAAATTTGGTAAAAAAATACCAAATTCCACGGATGGCTTCGCGGCCCGGCTCCGTTACGATAGCGCCTCGTGACTGAGGGGGCGCGCCATGCTGTTGCAGTGCGAGACGCACGACGGGACCTGCGGCGAAGGCTGGGGTCTGGCGGAGCGCTGGCTGCACCCCGAGACGCTCGAGTCGCTGGTCGAGCTCAACGAGCTGTGCCTGGGATTGTTCGCGGAGCAGGCCGCGGTGCGCTGCGCCCAGCCGAGCCTGCTGTTGCGGCAGGTCGGGGAGCTGTGGCGCCTGCTGGATGCCGCGGCGCGGCGGCGCGCCGCCGCCTGTCCCTACCTGCTGGTGGACGCGGGCTTCGCCGACCCGCAGCGCTGGCGGCAGCCGGCGCCGCTGGGCGTGGGCGATGCCGGGGAGGCCGCCTACAGCACATTCTTTACCGTGGCCGGGGCGAACGAGGTTGCGAGGCTGGTGTTCACCTACGCCTGGCACCTGGCGCGTGCGCACGCCGCCGCGGCGCGGCTGCTGCTCGGTATGAGCGCGCCGTGCGCCGCGCTCATCGCTCACCTCAGCCTGCGCCAGGTCCATTCACTGGCGCAGACTCACCCGCACTGGCTGCGGCCGCGCTGGCCGGCGCGTGTGCAGGTGTGGCGCGAGCTGCTGCTGGCGGCGGCCTCCGGCGAGGCGCCGGTGCTCGAGCGCGCGCGCTTGCACGGGCTCACGCTGCTCGCGGCGGACGCCCGCGCCTCGCTGCCCGAGCGCTCCGATGCCGGCGCGCTCGCGCCGTGAGCCGCGCACCCGGCGCGGCCTATTTCGCGAGCTGGAACAGCGTGGAGGGCACCCAGCCCTCGTTGCCGAGCTCGTCACTCACCTTCCACCACAGGCCGTCCTTCTCGCCGCTCGGATAGAGCGTCATCCCCGGGTCGAGATCGCGCACCTTCTTCGACTTGATATTGGCCGCCTCGTACATCTTGCCCGGCTTGGCCATGGTCACCGACTGCGTGGCGTTGTCGGCCTTGGCGTTCAGAGTCATGCCCTTGACTTCATTGACGAGCTTGGTGAACGCGTCGAGGTAGGCCATGGTGACGACCTGGCCGATCTCGGTGTTCGCGTAACTGCTCGCCCCGGCCGCCGCGAAGCCGCCGAAGAAGGCGCCGCCGCCGGCGCCCCAGCCGAGGTCGGTCTTCTTCGAATGTCCCTGCTGCATGGCGAGCTGCTCGGTGGAGCGCACGTCGGTCAAGGTCAGCACGACATCCGCGGTCTTGCTCTTGAGACTGATGCCGCCGACCACGGCGCCCGCCACCCCGCCGAGCAGCCCCCCGACCAGCCCGCCGAGGTTGCGGCCGCCGGAGTTGCTGTTCTTGGTGACCACATCCGGCACCAGCACGTAGTCGGCCGCCTTCATCTGCCCCTTGCCGACGTTGGAGCCGCCGCGCATCTCGCCGCTGCCGGCCAGCGCCCGCTCCTGCTGCGCAGCCGCGAGGCCCTTGCCGCGATCGAGCAGCGTGAAGCATTTGGACTGGGACACGAACACCTTGATGAGCGCTTCGGGGGACTCGAGGTTGTACGCGAGCCACCACTTGTTCTCCGGCTCGGTGACCGCGAGCGTGCCGATCCTCTTGTCGCAGGTTGGAATCTGCGGTGGCGGCTGATCGGCGGCCCACGCGGTGAGTGTGGCGCCCAGGCTCGACAGCGCGAGCCATGGCAGAACGACGCTCTTTAGCCTCTGGTGCGGCAGCATGCACTCCTCCCAAGGAATCGTTGTTTTCGCGAAGCGACGCGCTTCGTGGGCTAGTGTAGGCCCAAGTCCCCGCCCCGGGGTAGACGCCTGAGGCTCGTGTCCGTTTTTGCCCGGTATGCGTCTGTCGCACCGCTGGCAGCGTCGTCCCTGATGCCACAAGATGTGGCCGCTTATCGCGCTCCGGGCGCGAGGTGTCGGCGCAGGAAATCCTCGAGCGCACCGAGCTGGTGCTCGACGGGCGCTTCGCGCGCATCGTGTCGACCGCCGATGCGCTGGCGTGAGGATCTCCACCGAGAAAAAGGCCCGGTCAGTAGATCGCGATCTCGCGCCGGCCGGCCGAGTCGCGCGCGCCGCGGAACATGCCTTCGGTGCTGAAGTCCATGACGATCTGCCCGTCGCCACCGACCGCGATGAGGCCGCCGTCCCCGCCGAGTGCCGGGAGTATCCCGTGCAGCATCTCGCGCACCGCCTGCTCGAGGCTCAAGGCCCGGTACTCGACCGCGGCGCACACGTGATGGGCGGCCACCGCGCGGATGAAATACTCGCCGTGCCCGGTCGCCGAGACCGCGCACACGCCGTTCTTGGCGTAGGTGCCGGCGCCGATGATCGGGGAGTCCCCGACGCGCCCCGGGCGCTTGTTGGTCATCCCGCCGGTGGAGGTGGCGGCGGCGAGATTCCCGTCGCCGTCGAGCGCCACCGCCCCCACCGTGCCCTGCGCGGCGGGGACCAGGTCCGAGACGCGCTCGCCGCGCTGCTCGGACCCGAGCTGTTCCTGGCGCTCCGCGGTGCGGAAGTAGAGGTTGGGCACCAGCACGAGACTCTCCTCCAGTGCGAACTCCTCGGCGCCCGAGCCCACCAGGAGCACGTGCCGCGACTTCTCCATCACCCGGCGCGCGAGCTCGATCGGATTTCGCACGTGCCGCACGGAGGCGACCGCGCCGGCGCGCAGCTGCCGGCCGTCCATGATCGCGGCGTCGAGCTCGGCCGCGCCGTCGCGGGTGAGGGCGGCACCGTGCCCGGCGTTGAAGCAGGGGTCGTCCTCGAGCACGCGCACCGCGCCGGTGACGGCATCCAGAGCGCTGCCGCCGCGCTCGAGCAGCGCAAAGCCGCCGTCGAGCGCCGCCTCCAGGCCCGCGCGGTAGCGCTGCTCGCGCAGCTTCGACAGCATCGCACGCGGCACCGCTCCCGCGCCGCCGTGGATGGCGATCGCGTACCTGTGCGGCTCCTGCGCGCTCTTACTGCGCATCACGATACATGGCGATGTCGCGCCGGCCGCGCGAGTCGCGCGCGCCGCGGAACATGCCGACGCTGTTGAAATCCATGGCGATGTTCCCGTATCGGTCCACGGCGATCACGCCCCCCTCGCCGCCGCTGCGGCGCAGCTTCTCGTGGATGAGCTCGCGCACCGCCTGCGCGAGCGTCAGGTGCCGGTATTTCACCAGCGCGCAGATGTCGTAGGCGACCACCTGACGGATGAAGAACTCGCCCTGTCCGGTGCCGGAGACCGCGCAGGAGTCATCGTCGGCGTAGGTGCCCGCACCGACGATGGGCGAGTCGCCGACCCGCCCGCGGTGCTTGTCGGTGAGCCCCCCGGTGGAGGTGGCGGCGGCGAGATGGCCCGCGCGGTCGAGGGCCACCGCCCCCACGGTGCCGCTGGGCCCGGGCGCGGCCGCCTTGAGCTCGCCGGCCTGACGCCGCGCCTCCTCCAGCTCGCGTACGCGCGCCGCGGTGCGGAAATACTCGCGCGGCACGAGCACCACGCCCTGCTCGAGCGCGAACTCCTCCGCGCCCTCGGCCACCAGCAGCACGTGCGGGCTCTTCTCCATCACCCGGCGCGCGAGCTCGATGGGGTTCCTGACGTGGCGCACGCCCGCCACCGCCCCGGCGCGCGGCCCGTGTCCGTCCATGATGGCGGCGTCGAGCTCCGCATCGCCGTCGTGGTTCAGGACCGCGCCGCGGCCGGCGTTGAACTGCGGGTCGTCCTCCATGGTGCGCACCGCGGCCGTCACCGCATCCAGGCTCGAGCCGCCGCGCTCGAGGATCGCGTAGCCCGCATCGAGCGCCGCCGCCAGCCCCGCGCGGTAGGAAGCCGCGTGCGCCGGGGTCATCTTCGCCGGGTCGATCACACCCGCGCCGCCGTGGATGGCGATCGCCAGCGGCCGCGGCTCGCTGGCGCGAGCCGGCCCGATCGCCACGGCCAAACACAGGAGCGCGAGCAGTCTCGGGCGCGACATCGTTTCCCCTCTGCGGCTATGATCGATGCCGCCTCCCGCGGCACGCGCGCGTGCCCCACG
>Ga0209474_10002658_pt1 | contig 16201 bp, 18 predicted proteins | sample GraSoiAngelo_145_FD_185902 | JGI IMG/M metagenome (GOLD analysis project Ga0209474, IMG submission 185902) | Grasslands soil microbial communities from the Angelo Coastal Reserve, California, USA - 14_1009_05_20cm (SPAdes) (version 2) | ecosystem: Environmental > Terrestrial > Soil > Grasslands...
GCCGTCGGTCGGCAGGCTGCCGCTGGGCGTCGAGCGGAACTTGAACACGGCGGCGGTGAAGTCGCGCGGCAGCGGCGAGAGGAACGTGGCGGCACGGCCGGCGCCGTCGCCGCGCGTGCCGTGACAGCCGACGCAGTGGGCGATGTAGACCTCGTGGCCGCGCTCACGGAGGTCGGCGCTGTCGGGAATCGTCATGTCGGACGTCGCGATGGCCTGCGGGTCGAAGACGTCGCGCCAGACGCCGCGGCTGGTGCCGAGCTTCTGCAGGTAGCGCACGAGCGCGACGAGGTCGGGCGTCGGCGCCACCAGCCGCACGTACGCGGGGCGCGTCTCGTTCGTCCTGGTGAGGGTTCGCGTGGGGGGGGACGTGAACGCGCCTTTGAGCGCTTCCAGGTCGAGCTGCGGCGTGCCATCGACGGGAAAGCCGTTCGGCCCCGGCCGCACGAAGGCGAGCCCCTGGGCGTCGACGAACAAGGTCACCCGCCGATCGGGGCGCAGCGTGAACCAGCGACGGATCCCGCTCGCGTCCAGCGTGAGCGCCGTGGCGTCGGCGCGGACCACCGCCTCGTCGAACAGCCAGCGGAAGCGCGGCATGATCGACTCCGGCACGACCGCGCGCGGATCCCAGTGATGCGCGTAGTGCCAGTCGTCGGAAAACTTCAGTCCGACCCGCGTGAGATCGGGACCGATGCGTCGCGTCGAGAGCAAGTGCGGTTGATCCCAGGCGTACTCGCCCGCCTCCGACAGCGGCCCCCACCGCATCTCCTCGCCGGCCACCGGCCGCACGTACTGGCTGTGGCAGTACCAGCAGCCCTCGCGGATGTAGACGGCCCGGCCCCGCGCCTCCGGCGGTGTGTAATCAGCGCTGTCGTAACGCACCCACTTCACGTCGCCCAGATCGGTGCGCACGGCGCGCGTCACGGCCCGCGTGCGCGACTCGGGCGCCAGCATCGGCAGCACGCCCTGCACGAACATCGCCAGCGTCACCAGGCCGAAGCCGGCGCCGACGGCGAGGGACGCGATCGACTTCACGCCGGCCGCCGCAGCGACGTCTTCATCAGGGCGAGGACGAGCAGCGACATGCCCACGTCCATGCTGAGTCCGGTCAGCGTGCGCACCCACCAGTAGGGCCGGATGGCGACGACGGTGTCGAGGAACTCGGCGCCGGCCATCAGCATGAACCCCTGCTGCAGTCCCTGGGCGCTCAGGACCAGCGCCATCGAGCCGATCCCGAGCGCGACGAGCCAGAAACCCCAGTTCGCCAGCCGGAACGCCGCCAGCGGCGCGCCGGCCAGGCGCGGCCACACGTACAGCACGGCGGCCATCGACCACAGGATGAACGTCCCGAAGATCGTCAGGTGCGAGTGGGCGACCACGAAATCCGTGAAATGGGTCGGCTCCTGCAGGCTGCGCAGCGCCTCCATCGAGCCCTGGAAGCAGCCGGCCAGGTACAGCACCGAGCCGACGATCAGGAACTTGGCGGGAAGATTCCGCCCGAGATCACTCCAGTGGCCGATCATGGTGCCGAAGAAATTCTGCAAGACGGTCCACACCGGGACGATCAGCATCATCGACGACACGATGGCGATCGTCTCGGCCCAGTCGGCGATCGGCGAGTAGAGGTAGTGATGGATGCCGACGAACGGATAGAAGAAGGCGAGCGACCAGAAGCCGATCAGCGAGAGCTTGTGGCTGTAGATCGGCGCCCGCAGGCTGGCCGGCAGGAAATAGTAGATGAGCACGTAGCCGGCCGGGGTGATCCACAGGCCGATCACGTAGTGGATGAAGAGCCCGTGCCAGGCCGCGTTGTTGATGCCGGGCAGGTGCCCGGGGCCCACCATCAAGAGGATCAGGTTGGCGTCGGTCCAGACGAGCGCGGCGATGAGGTACCAGAGCGAGACGTAGAGCGGCGTCTCACGGCGGTGGCGGATCGTCATCAGCATCTGCAGCGTCAGCGTGAGGAGCGCGCCGAACAGCACGACCACGTTGCCGAGCGGCAGCTCGCCGACCTCCCAGCCACGATTCCAGCCGGCCAGCACCAGTCCGAGCGCGATCACGAGATTGACGTTCCAGGCGACCAGCAGCGGCCACGACCACCGCTCGCGCCAGAGCCGCGTGCCGCACAGCCGCGGCACCACCCAGTGGCAGAGCCCGATGAACAGCGTGGAGAACGCGCCCCAGATCACGCCGTTGACGTGCACGGGGCGCAGGCGGCCGAACGTGAGCCAGGCGGTGTCGCCGAGGAACGCGGGGTCGGTGAACTTCAGCGAGACGAGGGCGCCCACGGTGGGGAAGATCAGCAGCCAGGCCATCCCCCAGCCCAGCCAGGCGCGGATCAGCGCGGGATTGACGAACGCGTCGTTACGCGCGGCGGCGTCGCCGCGGCCGACCTCCAGCGGCGGAATCTCTAGCCGAGCCTCATCGCGCGAAGGCGGGCGATGCGCTCCTCGGTCGGAGGATGCGTGGAGAACAGCCGCATCAGCGCCTGACCGCTGAGGGGGTTGACGATGAAGAGGTGCGCGGTGGACGGGTTGGCGTTCATGGGGATCTGCTTGGCGGCCATGTCGAGCTTCTCGAGCGCCTGGGCCAGCGGTCGGGCCCGGCCCTCGAGGCGGGCGCCGCTGGCGTCGGCCTGGAACTCGCGGGCGCGCGAGACGGCGAGCTGCACCAGCATCGCCGCGATGGGCGCCACGATGGCCATGGCGATCATGGCGATCGGCCCGGGACCCTCGTCGTCCTCGCCGCGGCCGCCGCCCAGGAACGCCGACCACTGCGCCATGTGGGCGAGATAGGTGATGGCGCCGGCCAGCGTGGCGGCGATCGTCGAGATCAGGATGTCGCGGTTGGTGACGTGGGAGAGCTCGTGGGCCAGCACGCCCTCCAGCTCCTCGTCCGTCAGCAGTCGCATGATGCTGTCGGTGACGGCCACCGCCGCGTGCTCGGGATTGCGCCCCGTCGCGAACGCGTTGGGCTGCTCGCTCGGAATGATGTACACGCGCGGCACCGGCACCCCGGCCTTCGTCGCCAGGCGGCGCACCATCGAGTACAGCGCGGGCGCCTCGGCCTCGGAGACCGGCTGGGCGCCGTACATCGCGAGCACGATCTTGTCCGACCACCAGTAGCTGGCGACGTTCATGACCAGGGCGAAGACGAGCGCGATGGCCATGCCCTGACGCCCGCCGATGGCGCCGCCGAGCACGACCAGCATGGCGGTCAGGACCGCCAGCAGCAGCGCGGTCTTGAAGACGTTGGACATGGGTTCGCCCTCCTTCGGGTCGCCGGTCCAAAAAAGCCTAACAGACCGGCTCCAGGGGGTCAAACATCCAGCCGGCGCAGCTCCTGGAGTGCGTCCTTGGAGCGTTCGTGTCGTTCCCAGAGATCGACGGCAACGTCGCCGTCGGACGCGGCGGCGGCCGAAGGAGTAGAATCGCGCCGGCGGAGACCTTCCACCCCACCTTTCTCAGGAGGCCAGTCATGCGAATCGGTCGAACACTCGTGGCGGTCGTCGGTGCCGTGCTCCTCGGCGTGGCGCTTGCGCCCTCCGCCGACGCGCTCGAGGTCGGGCAGCAGGCCCCCGACTTCGTACTGAACGGTCCCGACGGCAAGCCGGTCAAGCTCGGCGACCTGACCGCCAAGGGCCCCGTCGTGCTGTACACCTTCGTGGCGGCCTTCACCCCCACCTGAACGAAGGAAGTGGCGGGCTTCGACGCGGCCCTGCCGCAGTTCGAGGCCGCCGGCGCCCAGGTCGTGGGCGTCAGTGGGGATGCGTGGCAGGCGTTGGCGGCGTGGAAGGCACAGAACAACATCAAGCACCTGCAGCTGTCCGACTTCCGGCGCCAGATGCTGCCGGCCTACGGCGCGCTCGTGACGGACGAGCAGAGCCCGATCTTCCGGTATCCCAAGCGCGCCTACTTCATCATCGACCGGAGCGGCGTGGTGAAGTTCGCCAAGGTGCTCGACAACCCCCTCGACCTGCTCGAGCCCCAGGAGGTCCTGGCCGCTCTGAAGGCCTCGGGCCAGTAGTCCCAGTAGTGCTTCGAGGAGCCCTCCGGCTTCGCCGGGGGGCTCCGAACGTCCAGGGGGCTTGGGGGCCATTTCGTGGCCCCCATGTCGATACCACCCCCAATGCTTGACTTGCCGGACCCCCCTCGATATACTGAGCCGGTTTACTAAAAATCGTTTACTGACACAGACTTACGGCCTACGACGCTGGCACGTCGCGGCCGCCCGAGGGGAAGCAGCCGCCATGATCATCCACGTATCCGAGCTCGAGGAGCAGGGGCTTCGGATCGACGACGTCGACGCGCTCGCCACCGCGCTGCCGGATCCGACGTGGCGGCTCGAGTCGCTGACGCTGGAAGTCGAGGCCGACGGCGCCGAGGTGTTCGTGCGCGGCCGGCTCGCGGTGACGGCGCCGCAGACGTGCGGGCGCTGCCTGGAGGTGTTTCCGGCGCGCGTCGACACCCCGGTCGATGTGCGGCTCGTCCCCAAGCCGGCGGCCGCCGACAGCGTCGAGCTGGGCGCCGACGACCTCGACGTCGACTTCTACGACAACGACGAGCTGGACCTGGCCCACGTCGTGGAGAACGAGGCCACGCTGGCCATGCCGATGAAGCCCCTGTGCCGCGAGGACTGCCGCGGGCTCTGCCCCGCGTGCGGAGCCAACCGCAACGTCGCGCCCTGCACGTGCGCGCCGCGCCCGCCCGACCCCCGGTTCGCCGTGCTGCGTGACCTGGCCGCGCGGCCGGCCCACTGAACGCCTGATCCGGAGAAAGGACCCGCTTCCATGCCGCTGCCGAAACGACGTCATTCGAGAGCACGGGGCCGCAAGCGCCGCACGCATTACAAGCTGGCGGTGCCGACCCGCGCCGTGTGCCCGCAGTGCCGGGAGGCGAAGCTGCCTCACCGGATCTGTCCCCACTGCGGGTACTACAAGGGCCGCGAGGTCCGCGCCGTCGAGTCGGCGTAAGGGCGGCGGCACACGCCCGTGAAGATCGCCGTTGACGCCATGGGCGGCGACCACGGCCCGGCCGTCGTGGTCGAGGGCGCCATCGCCGCCGTGCGGGAGTTCGGAGTCTCCGTCATCCTCGTCGGCGACCGCCAGGCCATCGAAGCCGAGGTCGGCCGTCTCGGCGCGCGCTCGCTCGGCCTCGAGATCCGCCACGCCTCCGAGGTCGTCGGCATGGCCGAGAGTCCCTCGCTGGCGCTGCGGCGCAAGCGCGACTCGTCGCTGCGGGTGGCCGCCGAGCTGGTGCGCGACGACAAGGCGGCGGCGTTCATCTCGGCCGGCAACACCGGCGCGGCCATGGCGATCTCCATGTTCGTCATCGGCGTGCTCCGCGGCATCGACCGGCCGGCCATCGCCGCCGTGCTGCCCAGCCTGCGCGGCTTCACGGTCCTCATCGACGCCGGCGCCAACATCACGCCCAAGCCGTGGCACCTGTTCCAGTTCGCCATCATGGGCCACGTCTACGCGCGCGACATTCTCGGCCTCGAGGGCCCGCGCGTCGGTCTGCTCTCGGTGGGCGAGGAAGAGGGCAAGGGCAACGACCTCACCCGGGAGGCCTACGAGCTCCTCAAGGAGTCGCGTCTGAACTTCATCGGCAACATCGAGGGCCGCGACATCTACAACGGGCAGTGTGACGTCATCGTCACCGACGGCTTCACCGGCAACGTGGCGCTGAAGATCTCCGAGAGCCTGGCCGAGATGGTGGGCGCCATGATCAAGGAGGAGCTGAAGCGCGACCTGCGCTCCAAGATGGGCGCGGCGCTGGCCATCCCGGCCTTTGCCCGCTTCCGCAAGCGCGTCGACTACACCGAGATGGGTGGCGCCCCGCTGCTCGGCATCGACGGCGCCGCCATCATCTGTCACGGCGCCTCGCCGGTGAAGGCGATCAAGAACGCCGTGCGGGTGGCCGCCGAGTGGGCGACGGCCGGGCTCAACGAGCACATCAAGGCGGCGCTGGAGGCGGAGATCGCCCGCGGCGGGCGAGAGGGGGGCCGGGAATGACGCGGGCACGGATCATCGGCGTCGGCGCCTACGCACCCAAGCGCGTGCTGACCAACGCGGATCTCGAGAAGCTGGTCGACACGAGCGACGAGTGGATCGTGCAGCGTACCGGCATCCGCGAGCGGCGCATCGCCGACGACAGCGAGGCCACCTCCGATCTCGCGGTGAAGGCCGCCCAGCAGGCGCTGGAGCGCGCCAACCTGGTCCCCGAGGACATCGAGTTCATCGCGGTCGGCACGACCACGCCGGACATGATCTTTCCCTCGGTCGGCAACATCGTCCAGCACCGGCTCGGCTGCCGCCGGGCCGGCTCGGTCGACCTGCTGGCCGCCTGCGCGGGCTCGGTGTACAGCCTGGCGACCGGCGCCCAGTTCGTGCAGACCGGCAAGTACCGTCGCGTGCTCTGCATCGGCGCCGAGACGCTGTCGAAGATCACCGACTTCACCGACCGGGGGACCTGCATCCTGCTGGCCGACGCCGCCGGCGCCGCCGTGCTGGAGGCGACCGACGAGGACCGCGGCATCATCGACGTCGACCTGTACTCCGACGGCCAGTACTGGGAGCTGCTGTACCAGCCGGCCGGCGGCTCGCGTCACCCGGCCACTCACGACACGGTCGACAAGCGGATGCACTACGCGAAGATGCGGGGCAGCGACGTCTTCAAGGTGGCCGTGCGGATGTTCGCGGAGTCCGCCGAGCGCATCCTGACCCGCAACGGTTTCACGGCCGACGACCTGTCGCTCTTCATCCCGCACCAGGCCAATCTCCGGATCATCGAGGCGGCCTGCAAGCGCGCCGGCCTGCCGATGGAGCGCGTCTTCGTCAACGTCGACCGCTACGGCAACACCGGCGCCGCCTCCGTCTACGTGGCTCTCGAGGAAGCGCTCGCCACCGGGCGCATCAAGCGCGGCGACCTCGTGCTGATGGCCGCCTTCGGCGGCGGCTTCGCCTGGGGCGCCGTGCTGATGCGCTGGTAGTGCGAGCCGCAGCCGAAGGCGAGGCGAGCCTGTGATCGAAATGGTGCGAGCCGCAGCCGAAGGCGAGGCGAGCCTGTGATCGAGACGCGCGGATTGCACGGTTGATCGCGTTTATTTTCCCCGGCCAGGGGTCGCAGACCGTCGGCATGGGGCGCGCGTTCTACGAGTCGTCATCCGGCGCCAAGCGCGTGTTCGAGGAAGCCAACGACGCCCTCGGCGTCGATCTCACGCGCGTGATGTTCGAGGGGCCCGAGGCCGACCTCGCGCTGACCGCCACCACCCAGCCGGCCGTCCTCACGGCCAGCGTGGCGGCGGCCGCCGCCTGCGCCGAGCGCGGCCTCACGCCGGCGCTCGCCGCCGGCCACAGCCTGGGCGAGTACTCGGCGCTCGTGGTGGCCGGCGCGTTGCGCCTGGGCGACGCCGTCCGCATCGTGCGACGCCGCGGCGAGCTCATGCAGGCGGCGGTGCCGGTGGGTACCGGCGCCATGGCCGCCATCATGGGCGTCGGCCTGGACGTGGTCGAGGAGGTCTGCGCGGACGCCGCCAAGGGCGACGTGGTGGACATCGCCAACGTGAACTCCGAGCAGCAGATCGTCATCGCCGGCCATCGCGCCGCGGTCGAGCGCGCGGTGGCGCTCGTCCGGGACCGCGGCGGCCGCAAGAGCGTGCTGCTGCCGGTGAGCGCGCCGTTCCACTGCGCGCTGATGGCGCCGGCGGCCGAGCGCCTGGCTGCCGAGCTCGCCGGCGTGAGCGTGAGCGACCCGGCGATCCCGGTCGTGCGCAACGTCGACGGCGGCGTGACGCGCACGGCGGCCGACGTCGTGCCCCTCCTGCTGCGTCAGGTCGCCAGTCCGGTCCGCTGGACCGACTGCGTGCGACGGCTGGCCGCCGAGGGCGCCATGGCGTTCGTCGAAGTCGGGCCGGGCCGTGTCCTCACCGGCCTCGTGAAGCGGATCGTCGACGATGCGCGCGCCGTCTCCGTCGAGGATCCGACCGGGCTCGACAAGGCGCTGGCCGCCCTGGCGGCGGCGTGACGACGCCTCCGCTCGGCGGCAAGGTGGCGATCGTGACCGGGGGCAGCCGCGGGATCGGCCACGCCATCGCCGCGTTGCTGGCAGAGCACGGAGCGGCCGTGGTAGTCTCGGGCCGCGACGCCGACCGCGTGCAGCGCGCCGCGCACGAGCTGGAAGAGCGCGGCGGCTCCGCGCACGGCATGGTCGCCGATGCGGCGAAGCGCGAGGACGCCGACCGGTTGGTGGAGACCGCCAAGGAGCGCTTTGGCCGTGTCGACATCCTCGTCAACAACGCCGGCATCACCCGCGACGGACTCCTCATCCGCATGAAGGACGAGGACTGGGACCGCGTGATGGAGACCAACCTGCGCGGCGCGTTCCTGATGACGCGCGCGGCCGCCAAGCTGATGGTGCGACAGAAGAGCGGGGGGCGCATCGTCAACATCGCGTCGACCGCGGGCGCGATGGGCAACGCCGGCCAGGCCAACTACTCGGCGGCCAAGGCGGGCCTGATCGGGCTGACCAAGGCGACCGCCCGCGAGCTGGCGCACTGGGGCATCCTGGTCAACGCGGTGGCGCCCGGCCTGATCGAGACCGACATGGCGGCGGCCATCCCGGTCGAGGCGCGGGAGGCATTGCTCGCCCAGGTGCCGCTCAAGCGTATCGGCACCGCCCGTGAGGTGGCCGAGATGGTAGGATTCCTCGCCGGTGACGGGGCCGCCTACGTGACGGGGCAGGTCTTCCACGTGAACGGCGGGCTCTACATCTGAGAGCCGAGGTCGGGCCAATCTTCGTCCCTTGAGGAGACCGGTTCATGGCGAAGTCAGTCGAGGAGAAGGTGAAGGAGATCATCGTCGAACAACTCGGGGTCGACGAGGAAGACGTCAACCCGAGCGCGAAGTTCATCGAGGACCTGGGCGCCGACTCCCTCGATACGGTCGAGCTCGTCATGGCCCTGGAGGAGCATTTCGACATCCAGATCCCCGACGAGGACGCCGAGAAGATCGTGACGGTCGGCGACGCCATCCAGTACATCAAGGACAATTCCTGAGGGCGGCCTGATGGACGAGCGTCGCGTCGTCATCACCGGGCTGGGGGCGCTGACCCCGCTCGGCAACAACACCGAGGAGTTCTGGTCAGGACTCAAGCAGGGGAAGTCCGGGATCGGCCCGATCTCCAAGTTCGACGCCACCGACTTTCCGACCCGCATCGCCGGCGAGGTCCGCAACTTCGACCCGCTCAAGTACGTCGACAAGAAGGAAGCGCGCCGCCTCGATCCGTATCTGCAGTACGCGGTCGCCACCAGCGTGATGGCCGTCGAGGACGCCGCCCTCGATCCGGCCAAGGTCGACGGCACCCGCTTCGGCGTGCTCATCGGCTCCGGCATCGGCGGCATCAGCACGCTGATCGAGGGCGAAGAGGTGCGGAAGACGAAGGGCGCCGATCGCGTGTCGCCCTTCGTCATCCCCATGCTCATCGTCAACATGGCGGCGGGCCTGGTGTCGATGCGCTTCGGAGCCAAGGGCCCGAACTCGTCGGTGGTCACCGCCTGCGCCACCGGCAACCACGCGATCGGCGACGCCTTCAAGATCATCGAGCGCGGCGACGCCGACATCATGATCGCCGGCGGCGCCGAGGCCATCATCGTGCCGCTCACCATTGCCGGGTTCTGCTCGATGAAGGCGATGTCCACGCGCAACGACGAGCCGGAGAAGGCCTCGCGGCCCTTCGACGCCGGCCGCGACGGCTTCGTGTGCGGCGAGGGCGCCGGCATCGTCGTGCTGGAATCGCTCGAGCACGCGATGGGGCGCGACGCGCGCATCTACGCCGAGGTGGTCGGCTACGGCATGACCGGCGATGCGCATCACATGACCGCCCCCGATCCCGACGGCGACGGGGCCACCCGGGCGATGCAGGTGGCGCTCCGCGACGCGGCGATCGAGCCGGCCGCGATCGGGTACATCAACGCCCACGGCACCTCGACGCCCTACAACGACAAGTTCGAGACGCTGGCGATCAAGCGGGTCTTCGGCGAGCACGCCCGCCGGCTGGCGGTGTCGTCGACCAAGTCGATGACCGGCCACCTGCTGGGCGCCGCCGGCGGCATCGAGGCGATCGCCACGGCGCTGGCGCTGCATCACGGCCTGCTGCCGCCGACCATCAACTACGAGACGCCGGACCCCGAGTGCGACCTCGATTACGTCGCGAACCAGGCGCGCAAGGTGGACGTCGAGTACGCGCTGTCGAACGCGTTCGGCTTCGGCGGCACCAACGCGACGCTCGCCTTCCGTCGCTACCGCGGCTGATCCGGCGGCAGTGCCGCTCGCCGACGTCCCCGGGCTCGAGCGCCGGCTCGAGCATCGGTTCCGTGACCACGCGCTCCTGATCCGCGCCCTCACCCACGCCTCGTACGCGGCCGAGCATCCGCCGGAGGCCTCGCAGGAGCCGCTGGCGTTCCTGGGGGACGCGGTGCTCGGTCTGGTCGTGGCCGAGCATCTTCTCGACATCGATCCGGCGGCGCCGGTGGGGCGGCTGACGCCGCTGCGGGCGGCGCTGGTGGCTGACGAGACGCTGGCGGCGTGGGCGGCAGGGCTCGCGCTGGGGGCGCTGCTGCGGCTCGGCCGGGGGGCGGAGCAGGACGGTGGTCGCGCGACCGCCTCGATCCTGGCGACCGCGCTGGAGGCCCTGCTGGGCGCTCTCTATCTAGACGCCGGCCTGCCGGTCGTGCGCACGCTGGTCGGGCGCCTGGCCGGGTGGCCGCCGCTGCGCGTGTTAGGCTGAGAGCATGCGAGCTTGGTCGCTCCGCCGCCGGCGCACCGTGGTCCCGCCACTGCCCTCCGACGATCTCCTGGTGACCGAGGAAAACCTTCGCCACGCCCTCGAGGACGTGCTGAGCGTCCGCGAGCGCCAGATCCGCGGCGGCGTCATCGTCTTCCGCGGCGACCTGCGGGTCGATCGCTCGCGTGCGCTCGACGAGCTGCTCGTGCGCCTCAAGCCCTTCGGCTACACACCGTTCCTGAAAGCCGAGCCGGGCGGCGTGATGGTGCAGGCGTGGCCGCTCGGCGACTTGACGCAGGCAGCCCGCCCCGGGCTGGCCGTCGCGCTCTTCATCCTGACGGTCCTGTCCACGTTCGGGGCCGGCTACCTGTTCTTCACCGGATCGGAGACGTTCGACGCGCTCCGCGCGCTTCCGTTCCCGGCCTCGCTGCTCAGCGGCGCGCCGTTCGCCGTCACGCTGCTGACGATCCTCGGCGTCCACGAGTTCGGCCACTACTTCACGGCCCGCTACTACGGCGCCGCGGTGAGCCTGCCGTACTTCATCCCGGCGCCGATGCTGTTCGGCACGTTCGGCGCCGTCATCCGCATGCGCTCGCCCGCCCGCGACCGCAACTCGCTGTTCGACATCGCCGCGGCGGGGCCGCTGGCCGGCCTGCTGGTCGCGCTGCCCGCCCTCGTCGTCGGACTCATGTGGTCGCAGGTGGCCACCACGCCGGCCAACGCCGGCTTCGGCGGCTTCGGCTATTCGTTGCTGACGCGCCTCTTCGTCTACCTCCGGTTCGGAGCGCTGCCCGACGGCACGTCGATCGTCACCCACCCGATGGCCGACGCCGCCTGGGTCGGCTGCTTCGTCACTGCCCTCAACCTCGTGCCCGTCGGTCAGCTCGACGGCGGCCGCATCGCGTACGCGCTGTCGGCGCGCCGGCACCGCATGCTGGGCGTCGTCACCTGGGTGGTGCTGCTGACGCTGGGAGCCCTCACCGGCTCGGTCAACTGGTTCGTGTGGGCCGCGCTGCTGCTGTTCCTGGTGGGCTTCGATCACAGCCCGCCGCTGGACGATCTCACTCCGCTCACGCCGGCCCGGCAAGGGCTGGGGATCGTCTGCCTGGCGCTCGTGATTCTGCTGCTCCCGCCGATCCCGATCTGATCCGGCTTCCAGCCGGCGCCCCGCTCAGGGCAGGTCGAGCGCGAAGCGGATCGCGGCCTCGACCTCGGCCACGCGTCCCGGAGACAGCGCGGTGATCCGACGACTCAGCAAGGACTTCGGGATCGTCATCACGTCGTCGGCGTCGACCACGCAGCGGGCGGGGAGGCCATCTTCGCGGTCGAGGGGGACTTCCACGGGGATCGCCCGGATGGTTCGCGTCACCGGGGCGACGGTGATCGACGCCCGCACGGCATAGGCGGCGTCGCGGCTGAGAAGGACGACCGGCCGGCGTCCGGCGGGCGCCGGCAACTCGGCCCACCACACCTCGCCGCGCTTCATCTACCAGGCATCGCCCCGCAGTCGGCGCGCGAGCACCTTCGCGCCGAGCTTGCCCCAGGCGGGTCGTTCCGGCCGGCGGCGATACGCCTCGACGTAGCGGCGGTCGAGCGCCTGGGCCTCCTCGCTGCGAAGCCGTCGCTCGCACGCTGTCCGGATGTAGGCGGCGCGGCTCTCGGCGAGGTGGGCGGCGGCGGCGTCCACCGCCTCGAGCAGGCGAAGGTCCATCGGCACCTGGACGATCCGATAGGCGCGGGCGGCCCCGGACTTGGTGGTCTTGTTCCTCATCGACTTACGTAACGTGTACCACAACGCGACCCGGCGGGCAAGCGCGGGGGTGACACGCCCGGACGGGTGCGCTACTATCCGCCCCATGCCGGGACGGCTCGACCGCAAGACGCTGGAGACGCTCGTCCGGAAAGGCGAGATCGACACCGTCCTCACCGTGTTCCCCGACGGGTACGGCCGCCTGCTGGGCAAGCGACTCACCGCCCGGCACTTCGTCGAGCACGCGCTGGACGACGGCGTGCACGCCTGCATCTATCTCTTCACCGTCGACATGGAGATGGAGCCGCTGCCCGGCTTCACGCTGACCTCGTGGGAGCGCGGCTACGGCGACATGAAGATGGTGGCCGACCTCGCCACGCTGCGGCTGATTCCGTGGCTGCCGAAGACCGCGCTCGTGTTCTGCGACGTCTACGGCGAGGACGGCGAGCCGGTGGAGGAGGCGCCGCGGTGGGTGCTCAAACGCCAGCTCGCCCGGGCGGCGGCGCAGGGCTACGTGGTGAAGACGGCCGCCGAGCTCGAGCTCTACTGCTTCCGCGAGACGTTCGAGGAGGCGCGCGCCAAGCGTTACCAGAATTTGACGCCGTTCTCGACGTATCTCGAGGACTATCACATCTTGCAGACGACCAAGGAGGAGCCGCTCGTCCGCGCCATCCGCAACGCGATGGAAGCCGCCGACGTGCCGGTGGAGACCTCCAAGGGCGAGTGGGGCCGCGGGCAGGAGGAGATCAATCTCGTGTACGGCGAGGCGCTCGAGATGGCGGATCGCACCGCGCTCTACAAGCACGGCGCCAAGGAGATCGCCCATCTGCAGGGCTGCTCGCTCACGTTCATGGCCAAGCCCGACATGGGCGCGGCCGGCTCGTCGTTCCACCTGCACTCCTCGCTGTGGGACAAGGCCGGGCGCAAGGCGCTGTTCGCGGCCAACGGCAAGGGCCCGGTCGCCCGCGCGCCGCTGCCGCCGCTGTTCGGCCAGTGGCTGGCCGGCCAGCTGGCGATGGCGCGCGAGCTCGCGTACTTCTACGCACCCGGGATCAACTCCTACAAGCGCTATCAATCGGGATCGTTCGCGCCGACACGGATCGCGGCCGGCTGGGACAATCGCACCTGCGGCTTTCGCCTGTGCGGCGAGGGCAGCGCGTTCCGCGTCGAGAACCGCATCCCCGGCGCCGACGCCAATCCGTACCTGGCCTTCGCGGCGACCATCGTGGCCGGCCTCCACGGGGTGGGCGCCCGGCTGAAGACGCCGAAGCTCTACGAGGGCAACGCCTACCAGGACGCGACGCTGCCCCAGGTGCCGAAGACGCTGCGCGAGGCGATCGGCGAGCTCGAGCGCTCGAAGGTCGCCCGCGCCGCCTTCGGCGATCGCGTGCTCGATCACTACCTGCACGCGGCCCGCCTCGAGCAGCAGGCGTTTGATCAGGCGGTGACGGATTGGGAGTTGATCCGCAACTTCGAGAGAATCTGACGGCGATGATGATGGCCCATCTGCAACGTTTCGTCGGAGGGGGCCTCGGCGGCCCCCTCCGAGACCTCCCCCAGGATTGCGCGGGCAAAGCCCGCGCTCGAACGCATCGATCCGGCGCCCGCATCTGGACCCTTCTCATCGCCGTCAGGGGAGCGTTCTCCGTCAGGGAGCCGTCTGATGACTGATCGGCTGAGGGGGAAGGTGGTGTTCATCACGGGGGCGGGGAGGGGGATGGGGCGCGAGGCGGCCTTGCTCTTTGCGGAAGAGGGGGCGCGAGTCGTGGTGGCGGACATCGACGAGAAGGCGGCGAAGGAATCGGTCGCGCTCGTGGAGCGAGCCGGCGGGCAGGCGCTGGCGGTCACCGGCGACGTGGCGCTCGAGGCCGACGTGCAACGGATGATCGCCGACGGTGTCCGGCGGTTCGGCGCGCTGCACGTGCTGTACAACAACGCCGGCGTGCTGTGGAAGGACCGCGACCGCTCGGTGCTGGAGACGGACGACACGTGGTGGGATCGCGTGATGGCGATCAACCTCAAGTCGGTGTTCTGGGTCACCAAGCACGGGATCCCTCACCTGAAGTCGGCCGGCGGCGGCTCGATCATCATGATGGGCTCGGTCTCGGCGCTGGCCGGCTTCACGCGCGCGCAGGACGCCTACACGGCGGCCAAGGGCGCGCTCATCTCGCTGACGAAGTCGCTGGCGATCCAGTTCGCGCGTGACAACATCCGCTGCAACATCATCCACCCCGGCATCGTCGACACGCCGCTGCAGGCGCCCTACCTGACCGACGCCATCCGCAAGGAGTTCGAGAGCGGCATCCCGCTCGGTCGCATCGCGAAGCCGCGGGAGATCGCCAACGTCGCGCTGTTCCTGGCCAGCGACGAGTCCTCGTTCATGACCGGCGCCGAGCTGGTCGTGGACGGCGGATTCACCGCTGGATAGTGGGGGCCCCGATATGGCCCCCCCGCCCCCCAACTCTCGGAGACGCCCCGGCACCGCCGTGGCGCCCCTCGGCCACGCGGGCAGGATCTGATGGCGCGGTCGGTCGCGACGCCGGCGCCGCGGCTGGTCCAGGCCGACCTTGCGGTGGCGGCGACGGCTGGCGGCGTCCTGGTGCTGCTGGTGACGTTCGTGCTGTGGCCGGTGCTGAGGGTGTTGTGGCTGAGCGTGGCGGGCGCGGCCGGGCTCACGCTCGCCAACTACGAGGCGTTCTTCAGCAGCTCGCGGCTGGCCCGCATCCTCGTCAACAGCCTGGCCGTCGCGACCGTCTCCACGGCGCTCACCGTGCTGATCGCCCTCGTGCTGGCCTACGCGGTCACCCGCACGACGATCCCCGGCAAGCGGTTCGTCTCGCTGATGGCGCTCTTGCCCCTGATCTCGCCCCCGTTCCTGGTCTCGCTGGCGTTCATCCTGCTCTTCGGGCGCAACGGGCTCGTCACGCATGGGCTCGGGCTCGACTGGTCGATCTATGGCTTCACCGGCATCGTCGTCGCGCAGATCTTCACCTTCCTGCCGCCGGCCTACATCCTGCTGGCCAACGTGCTGGGCAACATGGACGCCGCGCTGGAAGAGGCCGCCGAGAACCTCGGCGCCGGGCCATTGACCACGCTGCGCCGGGTGACGCTCTCGCTGGCGCGGCCGGGGCTGGCCTCGGCGGCGCTGATCGTCTTCATCCTCTGCATGACCGACTTCGGCAATCCGATCCTCATCGGCGGGCGCTACAACGTGCTGGCCACCGAGATCTACTCGCAGGTCATCGGCATGAACGACTTCGCCTCGGCGTCGACGATGAGCGTCATCCTGATCGTGCCGTGCCTGCTGGCCTACGTGCTGAACACGTACTGGGTCGGCTCGCGCTCGTACGTGACGGTCACCGCCGGCGCGCGGGCCGCGGTGCGGCCGACGCCGCCGGCGCTGCGCTGGCCGCTGACGGTGGTGGCGGCCGGGTTCGCGCTGTTCACCGCGGTGATCTACGCGCTGATCCCGCTCGGCTCGCTGGTGCGCCTCTGGGGCAGCGACTGGTCGCTCTCGCTCAAGCACTACACCTTCGCGTCGACCGCGGAGGGGCCGTGGCCGATCTGGAACAGCGTGAAGCTGGCGGTGCTCGCCGGCGTCATCGGGACCGTGCTGGCGCTGCTCACCGCCTACGTGATCGAGCGCAAGCGTCCGCCGGGCGCCCGCGTCCTC
>Ga0209474_10002661_pt1 | contig 16180 bp, 13 predicted proteins | sample GraSoiAngelo_145_FD_185902 | JGI IMG/M metagenome (GOLD analysis project Ga0209474, IMG submission 185902) | Grasslands soil microbial communities from the Angelo Coastal Reserve, California, USA - 14_1009_05_20cm (SPAdes) (version 2) | ecosystem: Environmental > Terrestrial > Soil > Grasslands...
GCTTTGAAGCTCTCCTCATCGTGGTAGCGATGGTCGCCTTCCTGCAAAAGTCCGAGCGGCGCGATGTATTACCATATCTGCATGCTGGCTGGATTGCTGCGCTCGTTGCGGGCGCCCTCACTTGGGCTATTGCAACATATGCGATCGGAATTAGCGGAGCGAGCCGCGAACTGACGGAGGGATTCGGCTCGCTGTTTGCAGCGATAATCCTGCTCTCCGTCGGTATTTGGATGCACGGCAAGGCGCAAGCAGACCAATGGCAGCGCTACATCCGCGAGAAGGTCTCCTATGTGCTCTCGGGCCGATCAGCCTGGTTTCTATTCGGTCTGGCCTTCATCGTTGTCTATCGAGAGGTATTCGAGACTATCCTCTTCTATGCTGCGCTTTGGAGCCAAGGAAATCACGGAGCTATGCTGATGGGCGCTGGATCAGCCGTGCTTCTGCTTGGGGTTGTTGCCTGGGCTATGCTCGGGTACAGCCGGCGTCTGCCGGTTGCCAGTTTCTTCAGGTATAGCGCTTGGTTGATGGCCGCCTTAACCGTTGTACTCGCCGGAAAAGGCGTTGCAGCCCTCCAGGAAGCCGGAGTCATCGACATTGCGCCACTGACCATGGCCCCTCGTCTCGTCGTGCTGGGCGTATTTCCGACGCTGCAGTCGATTGGTGCGCAAATACTGATGCTGATTGCGATCCTTGTTGGTTTCGTCTGGAATCGTCAGCGCGCTGCAGCCTGATGGTCCGACCGCCTACGAGAAACGCTCGCCCCATGGAAGGCGACGGGTGCCATACCGAGCAGAGAAGGAACTGTTAGTCGAGAGAGCTGCGGAAGAGTTTGGTCACGCACCGAACGGGCGCATCCGCCCGAATGAGTGAGAGCAGTCGATCATATCAAAGCGCTTCGACGAACTCGACCATTCGACGACGTTGATCAGGATCGGGCAATGGGCCTCGCATTGCGCCGGCATTATCCGCCATGTGCCCCGCATCACCGGTTCCCGGAATCACCGCGGTCACACGCGGGTCGGCGAGCAAATATTTCAGGAAAAACTGTCCCCAGGAGTTCGCGAACACCCGCGCCCAGTCTGGCAATTCCTTGCCGTGCACTGCCCGGAATAATCTGCCGTTACCATAGGGCATCGCGGTTAGCACACCGGCTCTGATTTCGGCGGCCAGTGCCAGGATGGTTTTCTCAGCCCCGCGGTTATCGAGTGAATAGTCAATCTGAACGAAGTCAGGCTTCTCACGTCCCAGTACGGTCTCGAGCGCGGGATAGTCGCGGCGGAAGGTCGAGGTGATGCCGACGTAGCGGCACACGCCTTGCTTCTTCCATTCCCGGAAACGTTCGAGAGATTGTTGCTTGCTCCCGACGTTGTGGAGCTGCAGCAGATCGACGCTGGCAGTCTTCAGTCGGGCCAATGATCGCTCGAGTTCCTGGGAGTTGGGTGACTCGAGCTTGGTGGCGATGAACAGCTTGTCGCGCAAGCCTCCACTTGCGGTGATCTCGCCCAGCACGCTTTCGGCGTCGCCGTAGGTTGACGCCGTGTCAACGAGCCGTCCGCCATTTTTGACCAGAGCCTGCACGACTGCATCGGCCTTGCCCCGCGTCTTTTCATTATTGTCATCGAAAACATAAGCGGTGCCGAGACCAACGGCGGGAATGCGCTCGCCGCTGCCGGGGATGGGACGCGTGAGAAGCGGTGTCTCCGTTTCGGCAAAGGCTTTGGTCGATAGCAGAAATCCGCCGGCGAGTGCGGCAAAGTCTCGGCGGTTTATTTGGCCAGTCATTCGGATTGCCATGCCGACGCTCCTTCGTCAGGTGTTCTTCTCGCAAGACGCTCCTGCGTTCGCCCCAGCGCGGTTGAGAGAGCGAGCCATCCCGCCGCGATCGGCAGCGCGCATAGCGCGATGGCGCCAAGCTTCAGCCCCACCGCCTGCAGGCTGTCGTAGACCCAGCCATACAACGCGTCTGAGCCGCGATATATCACCACGTCGATCAGGTTCTTGGCTTTATATTTTTCCTCGCGCCCAACGACGGTGAAGAATACCTGACGTGCCGGATTCGCGATTGCGAAGTTCATCCAGCGTTGCGCGACCTGGAGTGTAACCACCACAGAAAGGCTCGGCGCAATCGCCAGTGCTACGAACCCCACTAGATAAATAGCGGGCAAAGCTGCCGCCGCGATACCTGTACCGAAGCGCTTGAGAAACGCAGCGGTGGCGAAGACCTGTGTCGCCAAGCTTAGCAGGCTCACCGCGAGATCGATACCGGCAAACAAGCGCGTTTGTGTTGCAGCGTCATGGATCGTCGCCGAAACGATGTTCGCCTGCGCGAAATAGGTAATCGTCGCGCCGAACGAGAGCAGGCTGACCCAGCCTGCCACACCCAAGAGATAAGGCGAGCGGATCAGTTCGGACAATCCTGCAAACGCGCTGCCGCCAACGCGCCGCCGTCGAGAGTCCACTTCCGTCGGCGGATTCGCCACGCGTTCAATTCGATACACGCAGAGAACAGCTAGTTCGAGCAAAGCGGCGGCCACGATCAGCAGGTTGACCGGACCGAGCGGCGCCGACAGCCATATGGTGACGACGGGACCGAGAACTGCCCCCGCGGTTCCTCCGGCGCCAATGAACCCGAACAGTCGTTTGCCCTGCTCTGAAGTAAACAGATCGGCCATGAATGACCAAAACACCGCGACGGCGAACAAATTGAACACGCTGACCCAAACGAAGAACACGCGCGCCACGATCACTTTTTCGACGTCGAAAATCAGCAACAGCCAAAACAGGAACAGGTTGGCGACGAAAAAGTGGTAGACGATGGGAATAAACCTGACCCGCGGCAATCTCGCCACCAGCGCGCCGTAAAGCGGCTGTGCGACGAGCAGACTGAGAAACGTGGCCGTGAACAGCCATGGCAGGTTCTTGACGCCACCGGCGACGCCCATCTGATCGCGCAGTGGGCGCAGCACATAGTAGCCGGCAAGCAGGGTGAAGAAGTAAGCGAAGGACCACAGCGCTGCCCCCCGTTCTCGCGTGGTAGCAGGCGTCATGCGCTCGAACCAACCCACGAGAGCTGTCCTCGCAGCCGTCATGGTGCCAGCGACAGCTTCTGCCTAAGCTCGGCCGCGCTCACATTCAGGCCATAACCCGGCGCGCCACGCTGGAAACGGCTCGCATCGGCCAGCTTGCCGACCTCTACCGGATCAAAACCGGCGTCGCGCACCAATCCCGCCGCTACCTGGAGTGCTTCCTGGTCATCACCGGCAATCGGCACCGCAAGCCTGGGCGCAGGGCGGTTCGCCTCGCGCTCAAAGATCATGTAGCTGAGCGTGTTGAATGCGCGCACCAGCCGCACCCCGGGCAGATATTTTTGCGAAGTAACTCCGATGCCATTGCGCTCGACCTCATTGGCGATGGCGCCGTCGCGGCCGGCCACAGCATTGTCGGCGTCGAGCACGATCTTTCCCGCCAACGAGTTGCCGTAATCTCTGCCGATCTGCGGGAGTGCGCCGTAAGGCACGGCTATGAAGACAACGTCACCAAATGCAATCGCCTGATCAACAGTGCCCGCCTGTGCAAGTGGGCCAAGGCGCCTAACGAGATCTTGCAATTCCTCCGGATGACGTGACGAGAAGAAGACTGGATGGCCTGCCTTGATCCAGAGGCCACCAATCGCGCCACCAATATGGCCCGCGCCGATAACTCCGATTTTCATCTTAGGACCAGAGGCCATCTGACCCGATGCAGTCGTGGGTTGGAGCATCCCTTGAATGATGAGGGCTCCCGCACTGACCAATAGGGCGCGGCGCCGGTGATCAACAGCAACGTGATTGAACATCGGCATACCAAATGCGAATTGCAGGACGAATCTTGTCGGTTTCCAGAGGTGCTCACGCATGAGTCGCTACCGTTCTCTAGCGCCAGCAAATCTATTTGGGTGCAGATGACGGAGCGGCGTTTCTCTTTGTTTCTGGCGGAGCAGCCGGTACGTCATCTCTTACGCTACACTGTTCGACATAACTATCTTCAGTCATACCGAGTTTCATCATCCCTTCCTTATCAGCTCTCCATTCATCGTCGCACTCTTTCAGGATTTTTCCGGAACTTAGTCCTGTTGTGAGTGGTGCGGAGGTGACAGCCGGGGCGGTCGAATTCGGATGCGTACTCTCCGCAAGTGCGGTGAAATGCTGGATAGTGATTCCTGCCAGCGCACCACAAACTAAGCAAAGGTGATTTTTCAACTTAGGCAGTGCCTGTAACCGTTCTATTCGTTACCCCCCATAAACCAACACGAATCTTTGGCGCCTGTTCCGCCGCGTTGTTTTGCGGCCGATCGGCATCCCTGCCCTGGCGCGGGCCAGGGCGCGATAAATCTTCAACCGTGTCAGATTGCTCGGCAGCGTGTCTTTTCGCTTCGAAAGCGGAATTCAACAAAAGTATCGAAACGTGCAAGAACCGAAATTCGGCACTATCAGCTCAATGGCCGCGAACAATTTGCCGGCAAGTCGAGCCGGTCGCACCACGGAGGCCTTCCGACAAAACGGTGGTGATGCGTTTAGCCGACAAGCGCGCGGTGGAGTACCGATCAGGCGGATGGCAGGAGCCGGTTGGCCTGGAACTCGGCGAAGTATTTGGCGAACATCGCCTCGGTATCCATCACTTCAGTAAAGCCGGCCTGCATCAGCTTGATCGTAGAAACAATAGCTGGCGGACCGGGCTCATTGCGGCCATAGCCCATGGTGTAGTCGGCGTACTCGAACGACAGGCCAACGAAGTCACGCAGATTGCCCGAGCGCAGCCCGTGTCGGACCCGGATCTTTTCCCATTCCGCCTCGCGCGGGCGGATGTCACGGTCGAGCGAAAGCGGCACGTGACCGCCCGGCTGCATGCTCAGAGAGGCGGCGATGGCCGGCCAGACGTTTTCCCAGACGAACACGTCTCCGTTGGTGATGTTGAAGATCTCATTGCGAGCGGTTGCTGCCTCACCAGCCCAGCCAATGGCGCGGGCCAGAAGGTCGGCGTCGATTGCCTGAGCCACCCGCGGCGCGCCGCCAGGGAAGGGCAGGTCGAGCCCTGCCTCGCGCCGCAGGGCGGCATAGACGCCAAGGGCGGGGATAACGTTCATGGCGCTGCCGGTGGAGTAGCCGACGATCAGCACCGGACGCAGGATCGACCAGGTCCAGTCCTTGCCCTGTTGCAGGGCGCGTAAGTGGTTTTCCTGGTTCCAATAGAAGTTCGGCTGCTCGTGCATTTCCGAACGATTTTCCCGCGCCGGCACCGAAAGCGGGCGGACATGTACGCCATAGGCCTTAGTGCCCTGCAGCAGCGTCACGTGGCGTAGATTCTTCGCGTGCCCTTGCGACGGGTCGAGCAAGTTGCGGAACATCCGCGCGTTGGTTTCGATCTGCTCGCGTTCCCGCCACCCCGCAACCAGTTCGGGGCGTTCGTACAGAGCGGCGTATACCAGATGCGTAACGCCGGGCAGGCTCGCGGCAAGCTGCTCGCAGGCGGCGGCGTCAGTTAGGTCCAATGGCAAAAAGCGCGCACCATGCGTAACGTCGGGCGCCCGCCGGGACAGGGCGATGACGTCGCAATCGGGATTGGCGCCGAAATACCTCATCGCCGCATAGCCCACGAGTCCACTGGCACCCGCGATCAGGACCTGCTTGCGCGACATGGGTTAGCTCGTGCTGTGGGGGCATTGGAATGCGAGGCACCGGTTCTCGAACTCATGGGCGCGACTTCAGCTTGGGCGGCCTACGAGAGCCGACTCCTGACTACCAGCGCGGCACGATGATAAGGTGCGCAAATGGACAACGAACAGGCCAGCCCTAGGTAATTTGCAGAGATCGCTTTTTCCGGCAACCAGATTTGCCGGCGACTGTTGGACGGGTTGGACATTGGTCCTTGACGGCCAATCCATGGCAATGCTCACTTTGGGATCAGAACTGATTAACTCCATTGCGGGCATGTCAGCAAGAACGAAACATGGATCTTTGGGTAGCAATGTCCGAAAAATTTAATCGCGGCGCTGAGCGCGCACTCCTTCGGGTCGAACACCTGACGGTTCAATATGGGGCGCTGGTTGCGCTGCGCGACGTTAGCTGGTCGGTAAGTGCTGGGGAAATTCTGGGCATAATTGGACCGAATGGTGCGGGGAAAAGTAGCTGTTTTGCTGCCGTTACCAATACGGTTGCACATGTGGGTCAAACTTTTCTCGAGGATAGTGATGTTTCGCAAACACGAACTTATGATCTGGCGAGCCTCGGCCTTCGAAGGACCTTCCAGCACAATTCGTTTTTCGGCGAATTGACGGTTTTACAAAATACAATTGCTGCAATCTCCCGTGAGTTCCCAGTAAGTCTCGCGGCCTCTATCTTTCTTCCCTGGCGTGAAAGCGTTTCGCGCCGCCAAGCCACGCAGGCCGCTTCGCAGTCTCTGGAATTCTTTAGTATTGCGTCGCAGTATCATGACAAGCTCCCCGGTGACATTCCATATGGCGTACAGCGCCTCCTATCGCTTGCGCTGGCGTATGGCACCGGTGCGAAAGCGTTGCTGCTCGACGAGCCTGCGGCTGGATTGGGCGGTGGCGATATGAAGCAACTAGCGCAAATTCTTGTAGAGCTCCGCAAGCGCAAAGTCGCTTTGGTCATCATCGAACACCACATGGATCTGATTATGTCGATCGCCGATCGTATCGTGATGATCGATCAGGGCGTGATGCTTGCCACAGGCACGCCGGCGGAAATCCAGAGCGACCCGAAAGTACGCGAAGCCTATCTGGGGCGTGACGAATGACCGCTGTGCTTCAATGCGAAAACCTGACGGTGCGATACGAAGGCAATGTTGCGCTGACCCATATCAGCATCAGTGTTTTCAGTGGAAAAATGGTCGGACTTGTGGGCGCTAATGGCGCGGGCAAATCGACCCTCGTCAATGCTCTCGCGGGTTGGTCGCGCGGGCGGCCCATCGTGACAGGCAAGGTAAGCCTCAAAGGACAGCGCATCGAAGCTTTGACTGCTCATAAGCGGGTTCAGCGCGGCCTCACTTTAGTGCCCGAAGGCAAAAACATTTTTGCTGAACTCACTGTCGACGAGAACCTTGCTTTGGTCCGCCCGCCGTCAGACGCAGCGGGTCGGCACAACTTTCGAGTTTCGGATGTATTCGATTTCTTTCCTCGGCTGGGGGAGCGGCGCAATCACAAAGGAGCGGCGCTGTCGGGTGGGGAGCGGCAGATGCTCGCGGTCGGGCGGGCTCTGCTTGCCGGACCGCGCGTCCTGATCCTCGACGAACCTTCGGCTGGTCTCGCACCTCGATTGATTTCGGATCTCTTATCCCGCATCAGGTTGCTTGTGGATGGCGGTCTTCCAGTGCTGCTCGTCGAGCAAAATGTGAAAGCGGCCCTGAAGGTAGTGGATCATCTTTATTTGCTGGAGCGTGGACGGATCGTCGCGGACGGCCCAGCTGATGTCATGTGTGCCGATCAGCGCATCGTGGAAGCTTATTTGGGAACGCTCGCCGCAGGAAACTCTGCATGAACATAACCCAACAGATCGTCAATGGTCTCGTGCTTGGCTCGGGGTATGCTTGCATCGCACTTGGCTGGACTATTCTGCTCGGCGTCGCCCGGCTCGTAAACTTCGCGCACGGTCAGTTGTATATGCTAGGCGCGTTCGTGACGTGGTTCGCGATGACGAAGGCCGCCCTCCCGTATCCGCTGGCTATCCTTGCTGCCATTGTGACGCTCGCGATTGTCGGAGTGCTGATGCAGAGCGTTATGATGGGACTCGTAATGACTCAAAATTTGACGAGCTTGATGATCGTGACGCTCGGTCTGGGGTATGTTCTACAAGGCGGCAGTGCATTGCTTTTCGGGGGCAATCCTCAGACGCTGCCGGGCACGCTTTCACGCGCGAAGGTCGACTTAGGAACACTGTGGTTTACCTGGCAAGACGTTTTGGTACTCCTAGCTACATTCGTTCTTTACGCTGCCGTCTGGCTGTTTACGAAAAAGACGCGGTTCGGGTCCATTATAAGGGCGGTCGCCGAGGACCCCAAACTGGCCGAACTCTTCGGCATCAACGCGAAGGTCGTCTATCTTCTTGTGTTTGTCTTCGAATGCTCCGCGGTCGCCCTTGGAGCTGCGCTAGTGGCGCCGCGCTCGCCGATACTGACCAGCATGGGATTCAATGAAGTTATCATGACGTTTGTGGTCGTTGTACTCGGCGGCATCGGTTCGATCGGCGGTGCTCTAGCTGCAGGCCTTGGGCTTGGACTCTTCATTGCCTTCTTCGGCGCATTCATCGCGCAGGCTTATACGACAGCGGCAGCATTCGCCATTCTGCTGACCCTGCTCGTCATTCGTCCAGCGGGTTTGGCAACGAAATGACCGCGATTGGGTCCAGTTCATCAATGGCAAAGCCGCTTCTGCGAGCGACTGGTGTCGTTTTGCTTACAGCAATGGCATTCCTGCTTCCGAGATTACTTGGCGGAACATCGATTGCATATTCGACATTGACGACAATCGCGATCTTCGCGGTGATGTGCTATGGCGTGGATATTGTGCTGTCCTATCTTGGCGAAGTGAGTCTTGGACACACCTTGTTTTGGGCCGCGGGCGGTTACGCTGCTGCTAATCTTTCCGTCAAATATGAGCTGAATGGCTGGGCCACAGCACTTGCCGCGATTGCGATTTGCATCGCGGCGGCGACATTTTTGGGAGCCGTAACCTTGCGGACGCGCGAATTCGTCTTTTCGCTTGTGACCTATGCTGCGGCAGTCGTGGCGTATGAAATCGCATTCAATTGGGACGCCATCGGCGGTTCTGACGGCGTTGTTGGTATTTCCGCATTAACGCTGCCCTTTGGTTTTGCAACTTATTCAGGGGGCACGCAGGAGGATCTTTGGCCGATTGCATTCATTCTTCTGCTGTTGACTCTCATCTTCATCGCTCGATTTCGTCGCTCCAGGCTTGGTATCACGGCGCTCATGGTCCAAATGAATCCAGCACTCGCTACCAGCCTTGGTATCGACCAGCAAAAAGTCCGTTTGGCGGTGTTTGTCATTTCCGCGCCGGTTACTGGACTCGCTGGATGGCTGTATGCCTATCAGCGTGCCTATGTTGGGCCGGATATGTTCGAAACGTACTTTCTAGTTATGATGCTGACCGCGGTTGTGCTCGTCGGGCGACGGATTTTACTCGGCCCTCTAATCGGCGTGGGGATACTGATCACCCAACAGAACCTGCTTTCGCTCGGCGGGGATTGGAACAAGATCATTCTTGGATCCGTACTTGCTGTCGTCCTGATTTTTTGGCCGACAGGACTGGTTGGACTTTTCAGCCGTTTTGGGAAGAATGCAACATCAGCCGTGCGTGAGGCTGCTAACAAGTTCAAATAATAACAGTGGGAGAAACACAATCATGAACAAAACAATCACGCTGGGTGTTGCCCTAGTTCTCGGTTTAGCCGCACCGGCGCTCGCACAGCAGGATCCGATCAAAGTTGGCACGATCTTTCCATTGAGCGGCGGGGCTGGACCGGATGGACAGTCTGTCACCAACGCCGTCAAGCTTGCCATCGAGCAACTCAACCAAGCCGGTGGCTTGCTGGGCCGCAAAATCACTCTCATTTCAAAGGACGACGAAAGCACACCTGCGGTCGGTGTTAGTCGTGCTAATGAAATGATCTCGGAAAAAGCCGATGTCGTCATCGAAGGGTGGAATTCCCCGGTTACGCTCGCGATGCAACCCGTTTTGGCCCGGGCAGGCATTCTCGATATCACCGCGGTGTCGAAGTCCGACGTGATCTTGAGCGGTAACAGCAACCCTCTTGCTATTCGCATCAATAGCTCAAATGGTTTCGATGCGGCCGTGATTGCAAAATATGTCGTCGAGACTCTGAAAGCAAAGAAGGTTGCGTTCCTGACGCAAAATGACGTGTATGGAAATGGCTTTCAGGCTGCAGTTGAAGCTGAATTCAAGAAGCTAAATTTCGCCGGTGAGGTCGCACTAACCGAAAAATTTGCTTTCAAGGACACTGATTTTCGGGTTCAGCTCACAAACCTCAAGACGGCAGATCCTGATGCCATCATCGTCACGAATTCATCAAACTCTTCGGGTCTGCCGGCAATGGTAGAACAGTATCGTCAGGCGGACGTAAAATCCACCTTTGTCGGCGCGGTCGGCATCATGTTGCCCACAGTGTTCAAGGTTGCTGGAGACGCCAATAACGGCATTGTATCGGCAGATATCTACTTCTGGAATCTACCGCCATTCAGCGCCATTCCGGAAAACACTTCATTCGTGGCAGCATTCAAGAAGTCCTACGGCGTCGAACCGGATAAGAGTGCGGCCCTGGGAGCCGCAGCGCTTCAGGTCTGGGCGCGCGCGGTCGAGGCAGCAAAGACTCTCGACCGCAAGACGGTTGCAGAAGCGATTCGCGGCAAAACAATAAAGGGAACGGTGTTTGGCGACGCAACCTTCTTGCCTAACGGCCAACTGCAGCCGCGATATGTCGTGTTCAAGGTCATCGACGGGAAGACTGCGAAGCTAGAGCCGTTGCCGCAAAACTGATTTTCTGGCGGTATCCTGTCCAGCACGTTGTACTTGGCTGCTCGACAGCCGAGCAAACCTTCTGAGATGAAAAGTAGAGGAGTGGGCGCCCCTGCTGCCTCGGTGAATGAAGCCGGTCGCGTCGTTCGGCATTTCACCATGTAGAACGCTCGTCGGCTGCAGCTCTTTTATCCCAGGAGAGTGATCGGATGCGCGGCGACTTGCAGGCGTCCATCAGAATTGACGTGCTCGCCTAGTCGTTCCGCGCATGCATGAGTTTCTCGAAGCACGAGCGGAGATGTCCGATGACGAAAGATGGTTTGCGCGGGCGCGCCGCGCTGGTAACCGGCGGCTCGCGCGGCATTGGTGCAGCCATATCGAGAGCATTGGCTGAGGCCGGCGCCGCCGTAGCCATCAATTATCGCGAACGCGCCGACAGCGCCAAGAACCTGGCCGACGAGCTGCTCAAGACTGGCGTTCGCGCCATCACCGTGCAGGCCGACGTCTCCCAGCCCGACGCGGTCGCCAAAATGGTTGATTTCATCAAATCCGAGCTGGGCGCAATCGACATCCTGGTCAACAACGCCGGCATCGCGATAACGCGCGGCATCGACAATCTTTCCGAACCCGACTTTGATCAGACGATCGCGGTAAATTTGAAGTCGGTCTTTCTTTGCACGCAGGCGGTATTGCCGACGATGCGCGCCAAGAAGTGGGGTCGTATCGTCAACATTTCCTCGGGAGCGGCTCGCGGAGCTGGCGCCATCGGCCCACACTACAATGCATCCAAGGCCGGGGTTGAGGGATTGACGCGGGGCTATGCGGCGCGCGTCCTCAAGGAGGGGATCACGGTCAACGCTGTTGCGCCGTCCCTGATCGAAACAGACATGATGAAGGGTCAGGAGGACCTGGTCCGCCGGATCCCATTGGGTCGCTTCGGTAGAGCCGACGAGGTCGCAAAAGCCGTGATGATGCTCTTAGACAATCCCTACATGAGCGGCCAAACCATCGCCATGAGCGGCGGCATGAGCTTCAACTGACATTGAAGCAGGCTTTGCTTCCAAGCTGACATTTCACAAGGATCATTTCTGTTGGCGCCCCAACCATTTGAGCTCAAAGTTTCCGATGCGGCCATTGCCGATCTGAAAACCCGCCTCAGTCTCACCCGCTTCCCTGATGCAGCCCCTGGCGAGCCGTGGGCCTACGGCACCAGCGTCGATTACATTCGTGACTTGGTGTTCTACTGGAACGACAGTTTCGATTGGCGCACTCAAGAAGCCACCCTAAATGAATTTCCGCAGTTCAAGGTGGCATTGCACGACATTGACCTGCATTACCTGCACGTTCCTGGTGTCGGCCCAAAGCCATACCCTCTCCTTCTCATGCATGGTTGGCCCGGCTCAGTGTTTGAATTCCTCGACATCATTCCCCGACTGACCGATCCCGCCCGGTTCGGAGGCGATGCCAAAGACGCATTTACGGTTATTGCACCTTCGCTGCCAGGATACGGGCTCTCCTTTCGGCCTGGACAGAAACGGTTCATTCTTCAGGATGTCGCGGCTTGCTTGCACGATCTGATGACCGAGATTCTTGGATACGAGAAATTCGCTGCACAAGGTGGTGATTGGGGCGCTGGCATCGCCTCGCTGATTGGACAAAAATACCCATCATCGGTTTGCGGCATCCACCTTAATTTGCTTTACGTGCCACGCGAGAAGACCACAGCGACTACGGAAAGCGCGGCGCGATACAATGAGCGGCTTGCGCACTTCCTCAAAGAAGAAACCGGGTATCAACTAATTCAGGGCACTAAACCGCAGACGTTGGCCTTCGGGCTCACGGACTCTCCCGCAGGTCTTGCGGCATGGATCGTCGAAAAATTCCGCACTTGGTCAGATAACGATGGTGTGCCGGAAAGCGCCATCAGCCGTGACCGCCTGCTCGCGAACATCGCTCTTTACTGGTTCACTGCGGCGATCGGCTCCTCGTTCTGGCCGTACTATGGTCGCCTACACTCAGGCTTATCGATCTCGCCAGATCACCCGATCACGGTCCCTACGGGCTATGCCGCTTTTCCGAAGGAAATAATCATCCCGCCTCGCTCACTTGCTGAGAGGACCTACACGAATATTCAAAGATGGACGGAGATGGAAAAGGGTGGACATTTTGCGGCTATGGAGCAGCCGGCCGCGCTCGCCGCTGAAATTCAGAGCTTCTTTCGGCAGCTTCGCTGAGCTTGCAGCCGCACATTCGAACATTCGCGCGTTAGATGTTATGATATAAGCTGGTTATCGCCCCTTGAAATAGCTCGGCTGTTTTGCCCGGTTTAAAATCTTGTCAAGTAGCGAAGCTTGACCACCACTGAGCCATTAGCCGGAACTATGGGTAAAGGTGGTGGATTTTACGGTGATAACCATTTGCAACTGTAATAGAACCATCCCCACGCCAGACACGGGTCAAGTGCGGCAGGTTTCGCTGAAGGCAATAGATCACCTGCCAGGAGACGATCAATCATGCCGTTGACCGCGCTCATCTGCTTGCCCCTCCTGGTGTGATAATTTGAATTAGTATAGCCCCACCAATCCCAACACTCGTTAGGATTACCAGGGCCTGATTTCGCCTGAGGGTACAGAATGATGATATTGTTGGACTCAGCCCATTCGTTGTAACCGGCGTGCGTGTAAAACTGATCGCCGATCTTGTCTTCATTCTGTAAGCATCCTTCGAGGGCAACGTGCAGCTTGCAGGAAGCGCCTTCACTGCAAGCTTTAGGGACATAAACGTGCCCATGGTCGTCCATTTGGGCGCTAACGTCTCCTGCAAAGAATGTCGTTTGATCGAACGCCTTTAAGTTCTCTTTGGACGCCGCGCCAGGTTGCTTCAATGGGCCATGGATTTGCTCCAGGATACGCCCCACAACATCGAGGCCACATTTGTTTATGTAGGGCGAATCGGATGTACTGCAGTTGTTTCCGTAATTACTCGTGACCATCGCGTGGCCGGCAGGTACGTCATAATCTGTTTTGATATTGTTCGAATTCACCCCTAACTTTGTGTAAAACAGTTCAACGGCTTTTACGATTGGTTGGGGCACTTTGGTGTCATTTGTTCCAGAGAAGAGATAGATCTTAGCGGTTTTGATACCTGCAGGATCGTCAATTTGGTCCTCATTGAACGCCTTCTTTGTGTCCGATACGAGGGACTCGACATAGTCAGGACTCGGAGGTCCGTTGTACGGTTGTCCGAACTCCGCTCCTATTTTGCTGCAGTATTGCAAAGCCTTAGAAAGATCGTCTTTCGCGCAGTGATACGGTGATGCAGCCAGTAGACCAACCCCGTGGATTTTTGAGGAATAGGCAACGTGGAGTTGGTGCGCGAAGTCGGCTCCCGAGGATATTCCGGAGACCGAAACGCTATCTGGCTGAATGTTATATCTCTGAGGAGATTGCGCCTGGCAAACGTAGGGGCTGGATGCAGCTGCAATCGCCATACCCACTGCTGCTCGAACATATTTCATTTGTAAGGGCTCCGCTTCCGGACGAATGGCCGCCAGTCCCGTCAAGCAGCTTAGCTCTGAACGGTCGCCATTCTGGACCTTGCATAAAAGATCCATCGCCTCCGCGTGTGAACGTGTTCAGCGAGGCCAAACCGAACGCATTTTTGCGATGCGCTGGAAATTTACTCTAGCGTTGTCGTTCGCGCTTAGAATGATAGCACCTCGGTTGCATGACGTGAGGCTTGCTGCACGATGGTCCGGAAGCTCCGAAGAAGTCGCCCCTCCGAGCCATCATAGATAAGGCTGCCCGCGTGCCGGTCAAAGTTCTAGCAGCCTTCCCACAGCCATTATGCTTCTTGAGGGCTCTAAGCTGCGGCGACGTGGCCTTCAGATCTTCTCGATATCGGCCGGCGGGCGACCAGCGTGCAACCCATCCCGAGCCGAAGCCGTCCTCATCACCGTCCCAAAACTCCTCCGCTCGTCGACCAGGCCATCGGCCAGAGGCCGGTCGAAAGCAGCCCGGGTAAGGCGTTTAGCTTGGGCTAGGCCCTCGGCCCCGCGGCTCGCCAGTTCGGCGGCAATCTCGAGGGCACGAGCAAGCGGGTCGTCGACTACCTCATGGACCATTCCAATTTCGTGGGCAGACGGTCCTGTCACGGTCAAACCGCGGAGGATCATCTCCAGTGCTTTGGCCTCGCCAATAATCCTGGGCAAGCGCTGGGTGCCACCGCCGCCCGGGAAGATGCCAATGCGCGTCTCGGGCAGTCCAATTGCCGTTACCGCCGTCCCGGCGACGCGCAGGTCGCAAGCCAGCGAAAGCTCAAAGCCACCACCCATGCACAGACCATTTATCGCTGCGATAACCGGTTTCTCAACTGATGCAATCAGATCGGTGAGCGCATGGAAACCTGGTGGCCGCTGACCTCCCGGTGATGGCGCGCGTGGCGGTACGCTTTGCACTGCGTCTGCTGCATCAGAAAGCTCTCCAACGTCGTAATGGCGGATGAAGATGCCCGGCACGCCGCCTGTGATGACGATGACCCGCACTGCCTCGATTTCAACCGCAGCGGCTACTGCCGTGAACATCTCGGTTGAGCCGACGCCAGTCATAGTCCCTAGCGGAGGGTTGGAATAGGTGATCACGCGAACCGCGCCGCGATCTTCGGTGGTTACCAGGGACATGAGCCTTCCTCTTTTGCGACCGGATTGCGCCCACGTTCACTAGCCTTAGCCAAACAACGGTGCTGCCCGGTCAAAGGCCGCCGGCCTCAGGCGGCTCGACTAATGAAATCTATAGCACGCCCGTTAAGCAGCGGGAGCCGTGACCGTTTGCTAGCGAACATCGCTCTTTACTGGTTCACTGGGGGGATCGGGTGTCACCACCGTCACTGAGGTTTAACACGGACCAAAAAGCTCTCAGCCCCAGTTCGACCGAAGTTCGGTTATGTGCCGTGGATCTGGGCTCAACTCATTACGTTCCACGCGCTTTACGATGTCCGTCAGGACGGCGTTGGCATTGCACGAGAGGCCAACCTTTTCGCCCTCGCGCACCACGAAGCCGTTAAGGAATTCGATCTCCGTGCGTCGACCTTTCTGCATGTCCTGGCCCATGGAGGGACGCTGCGCGGAGGAGGTCTGCTTGGCGTCCTTAAAGCGCTGTTCGTCGCAGGCGCGCATCGCCGCCTCGTCGCCCTCGCCCGCACGCGCAATCGTCTCGGGCGGCAGGTGCAAAATCTCCTCCAGAAGATAGCCGAGCGCTTGCCCGACGCGAATCGCTTCGCTGCCGAGCCGAGTGGAGAAGCGCCGGATCGGTTCGCTTTGCAACATCTCTCGGCCGGGCAGACCCGTGCAGGCTGAGAGTCCGTTGCCCATGACGTTGGCGACTAGTTTCGACCAGCGCTCGCCCCACAGATTGCCTGTTACCTTGGAGCTATCAGCGTAGCCGACCAGGCGGCAGATTTCCTCGGCCCGATGCGTGGTGCGGCCGTGCACCTCGCCCGCGCGAAATACAGTGTGCGCGGCCCCGCCCTTGCCTGCGCCGCGATGGATGTGCCCGGGTTGAGGCAGATTTACGTTGATACTGCTCGCAATACACCCAAGCGTCTTGCCCCAACCGACAATGCCGGCGATCGTCT
>Ga0209474_10002662_pt1 | contig 16176 bp, 9 predicted proteins | sample GraSoiAngelo_145_FD_185902 | JGI IMG/M metagenome (GOLD analysis project Ga0209474, IMG submission 185902) | Grasslands soil microbial communities from the Angelo Coastal Reserve, California, USA - 14_1009_05_20cm (SPAdes) (version 2) | ecosystem: Environmental > Terrestrial > Soil > Grasslands ...
TTGTCCGCTTCTTGAAAAGACGCGCGATTAGCTCAGTGGTAGAGCGCTTGCTTCACACGCAAGAAGTCGCAGGTTCGAACCCTGCATCGCGCATTTTCTTACCTTTCGCTGGAAACCTGAAGCGCCATATCAGGATAGAGCGGTCGCCGCGGCGACAAGTCGCAGGTTCGAACCCTGCATCGCGCATTTTCTTACCTTTCGCTGGAAACCTGAAGCGCCATATCAGGATAGAGCGGTCGCCGCGGCGACAAGTCGCAGGTTCGAACCCTGCATCGCGCATTCGCCGTCTGATCTCTGTATGTTCTACACCTACGTGCTGAGATGTCGTGATGGCAAATTATACGTCGGTTCGGCGCTTGACCTGCGTAAACGAATCGCTCAGCATCGCGCTGGCCGAGTGCGCGCAACTGCGCATCGATTGCCAGTAAAATTAGAGTACTATGAGGCGTGTCGTTCTGAGCTCAAGGCTCGGCTTCGCGAGAAGCAGCTCAAGACTGGATTCGGACGAGCATATTTGAAGCGGCGTTTGGAAGGTGAATCGCGAACCCCGCCTGCAACCCTTCGCGTAGCGATGCGGGCGCGGCTGCATCGCGCAGCATTCTTTTTGTTTGCCCGCGAGGGAAATAACCTGCAGAAATATCATCCTTATGGGCCTGGTGCAGCAAGTTCTCGAAGTTGTTAAAAAACGTAACCCCAACGAGCCGGAGTTTCTTCAGGCTGTGACTGAAGTGCTGGAATCGATCCGGCCAGTGATCGAGCGGCACAAGAAGTATCGAGACGGAAAGATCCTTGATCGCCTTGTCGAACCCGAGCGCATGATTCAGTTCCGAGTTCCCTGGATCGATGACAAAGGCCAGATTCAGGTTAATCGCGGATTCCGCGTTCAGATGAACAGCGCGCTCGGTCCTTATAAAGGAGGCCTGCGTTTCCATCCGACGGTCTGCGCCAGCATCGTTAAATTCCTCGCGTTCGAACAGGTTTTTAAAAACTCGCTCACGGGTCTGCCAATGGGCGGTGGTAAAGGTGGCGCGGATTTTGATCCCAAAGGGAAATCCGACACGGAAGTCATGCGTTTTTGTCAATCGTTCATGACCGAGCTATTCCGCCATGTTGGTCCGCACACCGATGTACCGGCCGGCGACATCGGCGTGGGCGGTCGCGAGATCGGATATCTTTTTGGCCAATACAAGCGTCTGGCAAACGAATTCACAGGCGTATTGACGGGCAAAAGGCTTAACTGGGGCGGCTCGCTGATGCGCCCGGAAGCCACGGGATACGGCGCAGTTTATTTCGCGCAGGAAATGCTTAAAACGCGCAACGAAACAATCGAAGGAAAAACTTGCATCGTCTCCGGCGCCGGCAACGCCGCCCAATTTACCGTTGAAAAATTAATCGAGTGCGGCGCCAAGCCGATCACCATGTCTGATTCAGGCGGCTATATTTACGACAAGAACGGGATCACGGAAGAAAAACTGGCTTGGGTCAAAAGCATTAAAAACGTCCGGCGCGGTCGCATTGCGGAATACGCGAAGAAGTTTCGCGCCAAATATGTGGCTGGTCAGCGTCCTTGGAAGATCAAATGTGATTGCGCGTTTCCCTGCGCTACCCAAAACGAGATCACCGGCGAAGACGCAAAAAAACTCGTGGAGAACGGTTGCTATGTTGTCTCCGAAGCGGCCAACATGCCGACCGTGCCGGCGGGCGTCGATCTTTTCCTCGAGAAAAAAATTCTCTTCGGCCCTGGTAAAGCGGCGAATGCAGGTGGCGTGGCGACATCCGGTCTGGAGATGAGCCAAAACTCGATGCGATTACCATGGCCACGCGAAGAAGTTGATTCGCGTTTGCGCCATATCATGTTCACGATTCACAAGAACGCATGGGAAACAGCCGAGGAATACGGATACCCGGGCAATCTCGTAGTTGGCGCGAACATCGCTGGCTTCGTGAAGGTAGCTGACGCAATGCTCGATCAAGGGGTTGTGTAGATAGTTCAGCCGCAAGAACGACGCCGAAAGCCTTCGGGGTGGGAAAACATGATAACCGGAAATCGTCTGTACAATTTCGCTGTAGTTAAATGCAGGCGCGTAAAACTCCGCCGAAACCGAATATTATTATATGAAGATGAGCATTGTTGATCAAGCAACTGCGAACAAAACAGAAATCAGATCGAGACGATTGATTCTGTTGGTTCTTTTGCTTTCGGCCCTGTTCTGGGCAGGGGGCTGCGAGGGCTATTACACTGCGTCCCCAGGTTATTACGGACCCAATTATGGTTACGGTCCCGGACCATACTACGGCGGAGGGTCGGTCGTGGTCGCGGTTGAGGATCGGCCGTATTATGTTCGTGGTCCCGGGTACTGGTCCGGCCGCGTGTATTACGTTTGGAGGCCAGGACATTGGAGGTATCGATACGGCCAGAGAGTCTGGATACACGGCCATTACGTCGCGCGAGGATACTAAACTGGGTCTGGGTCGGCTCCGCAACAGTCGGACGAAGCGCGCATGTGTAGCAGATCATGAGCGTTAAGAGCGGTCCGCTAAGTCGCAACGCGTCACTTCCGTACCCGCCTGAACTTGTTAGGCGGCGCTAGACCGATTAGCTCCTTGGTCGCCTGTTCGAGTGGATCTTCTGGCTTCTGCGAGGAATCCGCGGTCGGGCGATTCGAAAGCTTGAGCTTCGACAAGGCGACGCCGTTCTTGAGATTGGTTGCGGAACCGGACGAAATTTCCCATACCTTCAGGACGCCGTCGGATCGAATGGCCACATTTTTGGTGTCGATGTTTCCGAAAGGATGCTGGCTCGGTCGCAGGCGTTGTGCGAGCGCACCGGCTGGAAGAATGTGACTCTCGTTCGCACGGACGCGCTCGACTATCGCGCGCCTCGGATACTCGATGCTGTTTTGTTTGGTCTCTCATATGCTGTTATGCAGAATGGCAAACGAATATTGAATCATGCCTGGTCACAGCTTCGTGCTGGAGGCTGCGCTGTGATTGTAGACGGCAAAACCATGCCCGGTATCGCGGGGCGTTTGCTTCATCCATTGGTGATTTTGGAGACGAAAGCCACCGTCCTGGGTGACCCTGACCACAATGCTTGCGCAGATCTAAGAAGCCTCACCGACGAGGTCACTGTCGAAGAAGAGTTATTCGGTGCCTACTTTATTTGTCAGGGCCGAAAAGGAACATGATGGGTGTTGCCTACTTCACGTCAGGCCGGAGGTCGGGAACAAAACCGTCGTAATTCCGCATCTGCACCACGGGCAACGTACGTTCTGGCTACTATTCCTTGGGCGCTGCGCCGCCACGTCAGCGGGGCTACCAAGCCGTGACCAGCCCGCCCAGCAAACCGAGAAAAGCGCCAACGAGCGTTTCCAGAAGATCATGGCGCTTTAGATAAAGGCGCGACCAAAAAACGAGGAGAGCCACCGCCGAGGCTACGGCGCCGACAACCGGATTGACCACAAACAGAATGACCGCGCTATAGAAACCAAAAAGTGCATGCAACGACAGCTTGATCCGAAAATTGATTAACGCAGCAATAATCAGAAGAAACAACGTCATCGTGGCCCCGCGCAATGCGAAAGCCGGCGCGCGGGATAGCAAAAGTACGAGCACGGCAACCGCCGAAATTGAAATCGCCCGCGGATAAAATCGGACGCGTTCAGCGTGAATGGAAACATCTGGATCGCTCCACCGGCCTGATTGGAATCCGCGAAACAGTAAGAGTGCCATCGGCAAAATTACGGTCGCCAACAGAGTCAGTGAAAGTGCCAACCCGGCGCGGTTAGCGAGGCGCAAGGCAATGATAATGCCCACGGAAAGACTGATGAAAACCAACGGGTGCCCAATCCAAGAAACCCATCGTGCAAAGACAACAGTCGGCTTGAGGTCGATCTTGTCACGATTCACTTGTCACTTGTTACTTCCAATAATGCGCCCGCTTACTTCACCAAACCCGACGCGGTAAGCATCACCCTGGCACCAGCCACTAATTGCAAGAATATCTCCGTTTTCGAGCCATTTGCGCGTTTCGCTGTTGGGCAGCTTTAAGGGATGCGCGCCGCGCCAGGTCAATTCCAACATGCAGCCGCGCGATTCTTCTGTCGGGCCGCTGATTGTTCCGCTCGCCAGCAGATCGCCGGGCTGCAGATTGCAGCCGCTAATTGTGTGATGGGCGAGCTGTTGGGCAATGCTCCAGTACAGATTTTGAAAATTGGTCCGCGAGATGACGTGCGCCGCATTCATCGATGAAGTTTGCAAGCTCGCTTCGAGTTGAATGTCGAACGTGAAATCATCCTTTGCTCGCAAGTATGGCATCGGCGCGGGATCCTGCATCGGAAGCGCTCTTCGGAAAGGCTCAAGGGACTCCAGCGTCACCACCCATGGTGAGATGCTGGTGCAAAAATTCTTCGCCAGGAACGGGCCGAGCGGCTGGTACTCCCATGCCTGAATATCCCGCGCGCTCCAATCGTTCATCAAAACCAGGCCGAAGATATGATCGACCGCGCGATCAATCGGCACCGGTTCGCCTAACGAATTTCCGGGGCCAATCAGGAACGCCATTTCGAGCTCGTAATCGAGACTCTTTGTCGGACCGAAAGTCGGCACCGAAGCGTCGGGCGGTTTGACCTGGCCTTTTGGCCTCCGCACATCGGTTCCGCTGATCACAACCGAGCTGGCGCGGCCGTGATACGCCACAGGCAACCATTTCCAATTTGGCATCAGCGCGTTTTCCGGCCCGCGCAACATTGTGCCCACGTTGTGCGCATGGTGATAGGACGAATAGAAATCGGTGTAATTGGCGATGCGCACGGGCAATTTCATGGTGACGCTCTTTTGCGCATGAAACACCCGCGCCCTGAGCCTCGCGTTGTCGCGCAGAATCGGCGTTTTAGATGACAGAAGACGTTCAAGAACTGCGCGCGCCTTGCGCCATGCCGGACGACCGAGAGCGAGGAACGCATTCAACGAGTCTTCCGAAAAAGGTTTTTGGCCCCGAAATTCCGGTGAGCGGAAATGGCCGAGTTCTTCGAGAGCAGAAAGATCGACAATCAAATCGCCAATGGCGACACCGGCGCGCGGTTTGCCTCCTTTCGGCTGAAAGATGCCGAAGGGAAGATTTTGGATGGGAAAATGCGAATCAGGCGAAACGTCGATGAATGATTTGAGTGACATGATGGCTGGGACGCCGCACCGCGGCGTCCGAATAGCGCAGCGCGCAGTCCGTACCCTACAGCAAATTCAGTGCGCGCAAATCTTCGCGTGGCTCATCGAAGCTGCAACTGCCAAACGATACAACAAATCGCCGGCGATATTGCAGCCGTTTGGTCTCGATCCGCCATTCGCGCCACCCAAAAAAATCGTCAGTGAAGGAAAACGACTCTACGTTTTCGTCTTCGAGCATCGTCGCGGTTTGATTCGTATCCCATCGATGCTCGGCAGCAAGCGCCGCCGCCCCCAGCACGTTCAGGAAACCATGCATCTTTGTTTGGACTTCCTCTCGGTATTGTCGCAGTGGATGATGAAGACCGGCTGTAAACTTGATCGGCAGTTGATGCGTAGACGGGGTCACCATTGCCTTGGCAATCTGCATTGAAGTTGGAAACGCATCCGCAGTCACTCCGCCGGTGCGTAGTTTGTAACCGAACGTCGCCAAGTCGGCGTCAGAGTTAAATCCGGCAAGCAACGCGATAGTCTGTTCCGCTCTATCGGGGGGCGCTTCCCAGAAAACCGGCAAATCGCCGAGAATCGATTTTGCCTCCTGCAGTGACGCGACGTCGATGTCGTGCGGCAGAAACATCTCAAGGTGACTGATTGATATTAGATCGACGTTATGTCTCGATAACGATCGAATCGCCGCCTCCGCATCATCGAGCGCTTCAAGAAAAGCATCAGCGCTCGCACTCTTTGGTCCGAGCGCAGCAACCCGCAGTGGGTGTTGAGCATCAAATTGCGAAAGCAGTTGTCTGGTCGCATCGAATTGTTCAGTAGAGAGAACGAAACCGCCAAGCATCCATGCGTCTGAAGAGCGGACATACTCCGCCTGATTTCTCAGCGCTGGGCCGAGGCCGAGACTACAGGGTGGAAACATTCCCGCGTAATCAATTGAATGCGCGAGCAAAGCACGAAGCGAAGCGGGTGACATGGTGGTCAGGTATCTGGCTAATCGCAGGAGGCAAGTTCCGGGGCCATGCTGAACGACGCACGCAGCACACCGCCAGGCCCGATTATTTGAATCCCTTCCTTATTTTCAAAGGCCCGTTGTTGATGATGATCGGTAAGCCCCCAGCACGGTTCGATGCAGAGGAATGGGCCGCCATCGGACCACAAAGTCAGATAAGGGACGCCCGTTAAATCGACGATGACCCAGCGGCCGCTGGGCGGATCGACATAGGAAAACTGACGCCTCGGAACGTCGAGAAGCTCCAGAATGATGGAGCCAGGCAGTTCTGTTTTCGAAAACGGCATTTCGCCGCCAGCGAACTCGATATCTCGCGTCTGTTCCGAAAGATAATTGCCCGGCGAGAAGTGACGGCGGTAAAGTCCTCTGGGCATTTGAAGGTGGAAACTTTCGAACGAGGTTGCCGCGAATCCCGGATGCAATCCAAAAGAAACGTGCGCATCCAGGTCAGGCTCCTGGTTTCGAAACTCGAAAAGCGTGACCACTTTGTTCGCGTCGATCCTGTAGGTCACGGTCACGCTGACTTTTAGCGGATATTCATCTGCCGAGAAATCATTCGGTGTTATCCGATATTCCAGTGAGGCGCCGCTTCCCTGAAGAGAAGCCCCGGCGAAATGCCACGTTTTGGAGCGGAGGAAACCGTGATTCCCGCCTTTGATTTCACGCTCCCGGTACAAACTGCGTCCATCTTTAAGCCGATGGAGATAGTAACCCATCACCGTTGCATGATTCGCCCATCCCTGAGGGGGCGCTGAAAGGTCGTCGTCGCGGTAAAGAAAACCGGTCCATTCGCCGGCTTCGTTAACTCGGGCGAGACTGACTAATTCCGCACCCAGGCGGGAAACGACAATTCGAATGCCGTTCTCCTCATCGGTCAGGATATCGAGGTGCTGATTTTCTCGCTGATCTTCAGTATGCGAAAACTTCATGGTAGTTGTAACATGCGGGTGTTGTAGCCACGGCGCTGTGCGCCGTCTGTGGGCGTGCCGGTTTCCAAACAATGCAACGCCCCACAGGGGCGTGGCTACAACAAAGACTCACGGAAACAGGCCGCGCATCTTCTTAGCTTTGAGGACGCGTTCGACGCCGATTGCCATGGCCGCGGTGCGATGAGAAATTTTGTGCGCTTTGGCGCGTTTGATCACCTGGGCAAACGAATGCTCCAAGATGCGGAAGAGCTTGTCGGTCACTTCCATTTCTGTCCACAGATAGGATTGCAGACCCTGCACCCACTCAAAGTAAGAAACAATTACGCCGCCGGCGTTGCATAAAATGTCGGGAATCACGAAGATTTCGTCCCAGCGTTTTTCCAGAATCAGATCCGCCTGCGGCGTAGTTGGACCATTGGCCGCTTCGGCAAGGATACGGCATTTGAGTTGCCCTGCGTTCTTTCCGTTAATTACACGATCGACTGCTGCCGGCACGAGGATATCGCACGGCATCGTGAGGAGTTCGTTTGGATCGACATGATTATCTTGGGCGAACGCCCGCAAAGTCCCTTTCTTAAAAACGTGCTGTTCGGCGGCTTGGATATCTATTCCTTTCGGATTGTAGATCGCCGCATGTGCATCGCTAATACCAACTACTTTGACACCACTCTTGTAGCCGAGGGAAAGAGCGGCCACTGAGCCAACGTTGCCGAATCCCTGCACGATCGCCGTGCATTTTTCGGGATCCATTTTTAACATATTCATCGCGCGCTCGACCAGATAAACAACGCCGCGCCCGGTTGCTTCACGCCGGCCTTCCGTTCCGCCGATAGCGACCGGTTTGCCGGTCACGATTTCACTCACGGAATAGCCTTGATGCACCGAATAGGTGTCCATGAACCACGCCATGACTTGTTCGTTCGTGCCCATGTCAGGACCCATGATGTCGGTGTGTGGCCCGACAAACGGAATCATCTCCTGCATGTAACGGCGTGAAACCCGTTCCAATTCCGTCCGTGATAATTTCGCAGGGTCCACGGTGACTCCGCCTTTTGCTCCGCCGTACGGCAAATTGGACAATGCACATTTCCAACTCATCCACATGGCCAGCGCTGCCGTCTCGCCCATGGAAAGAGATGGAGCGAAGCGCGTTCCTCCTTTTGTTGGACCCAGAGTCAAGTGATGCTGGACGCGGTAGCCTTGGAACGTTCTTGTGCTGCCATCATCCATATGCACAGGTAGCGTCACGGCGATGGCGCGCTTTGGATACATCAGGCGCTCGCGATCGTTCTTGTTGATGCTCAAATAATCGGCAATGACCTGAAATTGATCACACGCCATTCGAAACACGTCGTCGTCGTAAATACTCATGAAATAAACACGCTAGGCCGGTCGGCCGCCAAATGCAGATTGCTATTTGCGCTGGGCAAATAAAGCCGTCAACCCCGAAAAGCCGCAACACCATAAGATCGACAATCTCCTTTGCAACCCGTAGCGTCCGTTCGAAAAAATCAAACAAAATGAAAATTGAAACCCTGGCTGTCCATGCGGGCCACAGTATTGATCCGGCGACCGGCGCGGTTTCGTCGCCGATTTATCTTTCAACCACATTCGAGCGAGATGCCGAGGGTACGTATTCGCGCGGGTTCATGTACACGCGCAACAACAATCCAAACCGCCAGGCACTCGAGGAGGGAATCAGCACACTCGAAGGCGGCGCGGCGGCGGCAGCTTTCGCCTCGGGAACCGGAGCAAGCATGTCGATCTTTCAGGCGCTGGCGCCAGGTGATCACGTCCTCGCGCACGTGGATGCTTACTACGGAACATCGCGACTACTGCGCGAAATTTTCCATCGCTGGGGACTGGATATTAGCTTCGTCGATATGAGCGATCTTCGGGCTGTTGAAAAGGCGGTCCGCCCAAAGACAAAACTCGCCTGGATGGAAACCCCATCTAATCCGCTGTTGAAAATTGTCGATCTTTCCGCGGTAGCGCAGATTGCCCATGCAGTGGGCGCGACCTGCGTTTGTGATAATACATGGGCACCAACGCTGCAGCGTCCATTCGACTTGGGTGCGGATTTAATCCTGCATTCCACGACAAAATATTTCGGCGGTCATTGCGACGTTCTCGGAGGAATCGTCGTCACGAATGTTGAAAATGATTTTTTTCAACGTATTCGCAGTATCCAATACGAGGGCGGCGCTGTCCCCTCGCCTTTCGATTGCTGGCTGATTTTGCGTGGCACGCGCACGCTGCCGTGGCGAATGCGCGCGCATTCGGAAAACGCCATGAAAGTCGCCGATTTCCTTTTTCGGCACCCAAAAGTTGCACGCGTCCACTACCCAGGGTTGCAGTCCCATCCGGGACATGAGATTGCCGCAAAGCAGATGTCGATGTTCGGGGGGATGCTTTCGCTTGAGGTCAAGGACGGACGCGACGTCGCAATCTCAGTTGCCGCTAAAACAAAAATCTTTACCCGCGCGACCAGTCTCGGCGGAGTGGAAAGCCTGATCGAACATCGAGCATCGATTGAGGGCGCGGGAACAACTTCACCTGAAGGATTGCTGCGATTATCGATCGGTCTCGAGAACGCGGACGATCTTATCGAAGACCTCGATCAAGCACTCGGTTAATCCGAACAGCAGCTCCCGCATGCCGTCGTATCATTAACACCGGCCTTCACGCCTGTGCTGTTACGCGCAATGCAACAAGCCGTTTAAACGGCTTCCACTCAGCTGCTCGTGAACAACCGGCTTAAAGTCGGTGTTAACGAAATCGTCGCCGAAAGATGTCCACGATCTCCTGCACCTCGCCCACCCGAAGTAAATAAGCGCAACTAAAGAAAGCAGCGGCGCCGATCGCAATTGCGATCAGGAGCCCGCATAGCTTTGGGAAAAAGCGCAGCTGGGACCACGCACCAAGCCACCAGTAATTTGCCGCCCAGCAAACTAGTGCCAGCACTGCGCCGGCCAGACACATTTTTCCCAGGCCAATTAGTAGCTGCCGCGTTTCCAACCTGCGCACGTGGCGTCGCATCAACGCGTAAAGCGATAGAAAATTGATCGTCGCAATGAGGCTGGTCGAAAACGCGAGGCCGCGATGTCGCCACCCCAGCCGAAATGTAAAAAGCCAGTTCAGAAAAAGATTCGCGCCGATCGCAATGAAACTGATGATCATGGGCGTGTTGCGCTTGCCGATCGCGTAAAACGCAGGCGTTAATACCCTCAGCACTGCATAGGAAACGAGTCCGACTGCGTAAAATTCCAGTGCGCCGGCAGTCTCGCGCGTCATTTCCGCGTTAAACCGTCCGTGCTGATAGATCACGCTGATGATGGGTGACGCAAACATTGCCAGTCCGATCGCCGATGGAATCGTGAGCAAGAATGCGAGTCGTATCCCCCGGGCCAGAATCGTGCGGAATTCGTCCATGTTTCCAACGGCCGCGCTTCTCGATACCAATGGAAGCGTAACGGTTCCAATTGCCACCCCGAAAAGTCCGAGCGGCAACTGCATCAGGCGAAATGCAATGTTCAGCCAACTGACTGGACCGTTACCAAGGCTCGCTGCAAATCCGCTGTTGATAAGCACGTTGACTTGCACGGCGCTGGCGGCGATCACGGCGGGCCCCATCAGCGTGAGCACAGCCCGGACGCCTTCATCGCGCCACTGAAAATCGGTGTGATATTTGTAACCAACGCGCCAAAGAGAAGGGAATTGTCCAGTCAATTGCCAGGCTCCGCCGACCAGTGTCCCAATTGCCAATCCAACGAGCGAGCGCGCACCAAAATGCGGATCCAGCCACCAGCCAATTGCAACCCCGGCAATAATTGAACCGAGATTAAAATAACTCGACGCCATGGCCGGCGGGCCGAATACGTGCTTGGCATTGAGCATGCCCATCACCAACGCGGCAAGCGACACGAGCAACATGAATGGCCACATGATGCGCGTGAGCAAAATAGTCAGCGCGGTCTTGTCCGGCGACCAGCTTCCCCATGTTAAAAGGTCGACGAGCTGCGGCGCGAACACGATACCGAGCAGTGTGACTACGCTCATGAAAACGGCTGTGAGCGTCGCGACTTTGTTCGCCAGACGCCATGCTGATTCATCGCCATCGACGGCGATTTTCTTTGAAAACGTGGTGATGAATGCCGTCGATAGCGCGCCTTCAGCGAACAAATCACGCAGGAGATTCGGCAACCGAAACGCCATCAAAAACGCATCGAGATTTTTTCCGGCGCCGAAAAGACCCGCAAAAACCGTTTCGCGAATTAGGCCAAGCACCCGGCTCGACAGGATCGCCATGCCCACCACTCCTGCCGCGCGCGTGCTTCCTCGCCGATCTTCGGCCGCAGTCATCGGCGAACAAAGAACAGCGTCCGAGGATTTACGAAAGTAAAAACTTCACGGACAAGGTCATCTAACCACGAATTGACAGGAATCTGGGGACCACGGATGGCACGGATGAGACTGTCGGAGCACCGAGAAATTCTGGGGAGCACGCCCGTCTCGAGTGTTGGTGAAGGCGTCCTCGCCTCCGCGGACGTCTAATCCCAAGCCTGTTAAGATCAACTAAGGGCAAGAGTTCGTCGCCAGACACGACGACCAGCACCCGAGATGAGCGCGCTCTCCAATCCAAAACGCTCTGTAGCCGCGCGCCTCGGGTGCGTTGCAAGGAAACGGCGGTCAGTGCCGTGGCTACAACACTATCCGTGATATCTCTGTAATCCGCGGTTTAAAAGACAAAAGAGAAAGCGCCGAAAGGATTTTACTCCTCTCGGCGCTGATTGTCTCTGGGGGCGAGTTGTCTGAGGCGTTACTTCGTACTAAACGTAAATGATATATAGGACCCGTTTGCTAGGTTGATGCGGAATGTATATCTGGTGTTTGTGTCCAGATTCCCGGTAGCCATGTTGAAGATCCAGATGCCATTGCTCCAGCGAAAGGCAACGTCCGGAATGTCCGTATAGGTAGTTTCGTTAACGTTATTAACCTGGCCCCGCACCGCGCTGATCAGTGTTATCGAGCCGTAGCCGGTCGCAAACACCGCCGTCTGGTCGGAGATCGCATTGCCATTGGCATCGCACTCCGTGAACTTCACCGGAACAGTGCTGCCGCGCTTAAACACGCTAGTGCCGTCGGTGTTGATTGGCTGCAGGATGACGCCTCCTGGGTTCGACCCAGTGCAGGTGCCATAGCCAATCGCGAGGTACCCATTCATGTAGCCAATCGTGTAGTTGGCTAGCCCCGTGCCTGCTGCTGCGCTCGGCGTAATTGTGTACCCCGCCGGCGTAGGCAGGGCGCCGGCCGGATAACCTACGCAAGCCAGCGTGATTGAAGTCACCGTGTCGCTGTTGAGCAAGCCACTCACATTGAAGTCAACCGACGGCGGGGTCGTGTCAGGTGTGTAGGTGGCACCGAACAACTTGGTGCGGTCCGTCGCGGTAATCGTCAGAGATGCTGTGTTGATGTGCAAGGTGCCATTGTTGTAACTGATCGTATAGTTGCCCAGCCCTGTGCCGACGGCGTTGCTGGGCACGATCGCATAATCTGGCCCGGGAGCCGTTACGGTCGCAGTCGCTGCAGCGCCGGTCGACATCAGCGTAACGCTTGTCACACTATCACTGTTGACGAAGCCACTCGTGGTGAACTCCGTTCCAGCAAAGTTGACCGTTTGCCCGTAGGTCTTGAGCCTGTCGTTGGCTGTTACCAAGGCACTCTTCGTATTGATGTGCAGGGTGCCGTTGCCGTAACTGATGATGTAGTTGCCCAGCCCACTGCCAACGGCATTGCTGGGCACGATCGAGTAGTCTGGCCCTGGAGCGGTCACCGTTGCGGTCGCCGCAGCGCCAGCAGACGTCAGGGTCACGCTCGTCACATTGTCACTGTTGATGAAGCCGCTTGCGGTGAACTCCGTTCCAGCAAACGTGACCGTTTGCCCGTACGTCTTGTTTGCGTTGTTGGCCGTGACTGAGGCGCTCTTCGGGTCCACATGGAGCGTGCCGTTAAGGTAACTAATATTGTAGTTGCCCAAGCCGCTGCCGACCGCGCTGCTGGGCACGATCGGGTAGTTTGGCCCTGGAGCCGTTACTGTCGCGGTTGCCGCAGCGCCACCCGACGTTAGCGTGACGCTCGTCACGTTATCACCATTGACCAAGCCAGCGGTGATGAACTCCGTCCCGGCAAGGGTGACCGTCTGGCCATAGGTCTTGCTCGTGTTGTTGGCCGTGACCGAGGCGTTCTTCGGGTCGATATGCAGCGTGCCATTGGCCGGGGTCACACTATAGTTGGGATTTGCGCCCAAGGTTACCGTAATCGGGTAGTCGCCCACACTTGAGAAATTCGCCGCTGTGGTCGCCAGAGTGTAGTGCAACGTGTCCCCATTCACCGTGCCTATAACCGTTGCTGTCAATGTCGGGTTGTCGTCGCCATAGGTCTTGGTCTTGTTGTCAGCAGTGACAGAAGCTGCTTTCGGATCAATGTGCAGCGTGCCATCAGTAGGCGTGACAGTATAGTTCGGGTTTGAACCAAGCGTCACAGTAATTGGATAATCGCCTACGCCGGAGAACTTCAGCGCTGTAGACGCTAGAGTGTAGTCCAGCGTATCGCCGTTTACCGTACCCGTGACTGTCGCCGTTAACGTCGGATTGTCGTCGCCATAGGTCTTAGTCTTATTCTCAGCGGTGACAGAAGCTGCCTTCGGATCGATGTGAAGCGTGCTATCAGCAGGCATGACAGTATAGTTCGGGTTTGAACCAAGCGTCACCGTAATTGGGTAGTCGCCTACGCCGGAGAACTTCAGTGCTGTAGACGCTAGAGTGTAGTCCAGCGTATCGCCGTTTACCGTACCCGTGACTGTCGCCGTTAACGTCGGATTGTCATCACCATAAGTCTTAATCTTATCATCAGCGTGCACCGTAGCCCTACGCGGGTTGATCGTGAAGCTCGCACCCGTGTTGGTGATGTTGTAGTTGCTTAGGACTGCCTCCGGACCAGGTGTCGCCGTAATATGATAGGGACCGCCCAACACCGTCTCGCCCGGATCACGGCTGTAGGTTGCAGTTACATTATCCGCAGCCAGGAACCCGCTGCCACTGCCAGTAGTCAACGGATTGGGATCATTATCACCATAGGTCTTGCTGTTGTTGCTCGTCGTCCAAGTCGCACTCCGCGGGTTGATGGTGAAAGCTGCCCCCGTATTAGTGATGTTGTAGTTCGAGAGCACGGCAGCCGGACTCAGCGTCGCCGTGATGTGATAGGGACCACCGAGCACCGTCTCGCCCGGATCACGGCTGTAGGTTGCCGTTACGTTATCCGCAGCCAGAAACCCGCTGCCACTGCCACTGGTCAACGGATTGGGATCATTATCACCATAGGTCTTGCTGTTGGGCTGCGTCGTCCAAGGCGCGTTCTTCGCGTTGATAATGAAGTCCGCACCCGCGTTGGTGATGTTGTAATTGGAGAGCACCGCCGCTGGGCTCAGCGTCGCCGTGATGTGATAGGGACCGCCCAGCACTGTCTCCCCTGACGCACGGCTGTAATTCGCTGTCACGTTGTCCGCAGCCAGGAACCCGCTGCCACTTCCCGTCGTCAACGGATTGGAATCATTATCACCATAGGTCTTGCTGTTGTTGCTCGTCGTCCAAGTCGCGTTCCGCGGGTTGATGGTGAAAGCTGCACCCGCGTTGGTGATGTTGTAGTTGGCGACCACATCGGCCGGACCCAATGTCGCCGTAATATGATAGGGACCGCCCAGCACTGTCTCGCCTGCGACACGACTGTAATTCGCTGTCACGTTGTCTCCCGCCACAAAGCCGCTTCCGCTGCCAGTGGTTAGCGGAACCGGATCGTTGTCACCATAGGTCTTACTGCTGGGATTCGTCGTCCACGTGACGTCTTTCTTATTGATCACATCGGTGATCGGCGTCGCGGCGATGTTGTTGTAGTTGGCAGTACCGGTAAACGTCCACGTATCGTTGTAGGTGTTTGCCATGACGTGTGTGGTGCCGCTCAGGTCAACGGTACCGACCGCGGCATCCGTCTCACCGCATACACCAGTGATCGACGCAACACTCGCCGTGTGCGAGGCGCCGTCATACGTCACCGTATAGGGCGTGACCGTCACCGTTGCGTTTGCCTTACCTACCGTTAACTGTGCACTGCCGCTGGTGGCGCCGTAGGAGGTGTCGCCTGCAAAGCTGGCACCAACCCCCGAGGCATACGTATTTGCGTTAACCCCGCAAAGACTGACACTAGTTAGCGTTGCCACACCGCTACCATTGGTGGTCGCGCTACCGACAGATGTGCCATTCCGTGTGAAGCTGATGGTCTTGCCGCTGACGCCAGAAGCGCCCGAGGTCAGCGTCGCAGAGAAGTTGACCGTTCCGCCGTAAGTGCCAGAGGCTGCAGTCACGGTGAGGTTCGTCGCCGATGGAGTCGGGGTAGGCGTAGGTGTTGGAGTAGGCGTAACCGTCGGCGTTGGCGTTGGCGTGGGTGTTGGCGTAGGCGTGGGTGTTGGCGTAGGCGTGGCGCTTGCGTAATCCACGAGTAGGACAGGCGCTTTTGTCTTATCAGTTGAACTATTCGCCTCAGTTGAGTTGTACGTGACGTCGCTATTGTTTTGATTAGCTCCGGGATCGCTCACGCGCCAACCGAAATTGCTGAAAGTGCCGGCTACGAACGCTGCAACATCGCTGGTCACAGTCCAACGCATTAAGCTGGGGGCGGCCGTCACTGTCTGAGAGTTGGTGGCGCTCCCGGCGACAGCTGGTTGATTGTTCCAGTTGATGCTTGTGTCGGTCCAAGTGGCAGTCACGCGATACACATCATGGGTTCGGTTCAATGCGTTGCCACCCTCCGCGGAAATGCCCAGTCGGAGCTTGGCGGAATTGATGGTTCCGGAAATCCCGGAAAGGTCGAAACGGAGAAACGTCCGCTGCTCGTCAGTGCCGCTTTTCTTGGCCACAATAAGCGTGGTTCCTGCGGCGTTCTGGACAGTGCTCGGATTCTTTAGATCGACATAATTATCTGCCAGGGCACCGATGACCACGGCACGGGCGACAT
>Ga0209474_10002663_pt1 | contig 16173 bp, 11 predicted proteins | sample GraSoiAngelo_145_FD_185902 | JGI IMG/M metagenome (GOLD analysis project Ga0209474, IMG submission 185902) | Grasslands soil microbial communities from the Angelo Coastal Reserve, California, USA - 14_1009_05_20cm (SPAdes) (version 2) | ecosystem: Environmental > Terrestrial > Soil > Grasslands...
GATCGCGCCGTCCCGCACCAGGGCCATCCCGCTCGCCGTCGTCCGCAGCGCCCACCAGCCAAGGCGGCAGACCGCGAGGTTCCTCAACGACTTCGCAAACGATTCTGCGTCATTCCGAGGATAGGCGTACAGTGTCTTGGAGCGGGTGGGCGATCGAGCAGCGCGACCGTTTTTCCGCATCGGAACCTCGAAACGATCGCTCTCCAATATCGCCCAGGGCCGCAGTATCGGCGCATCGCGGAATCGACGGCAGCCAAGAAGACGACAGATGCCGCGTCGCGATCGGCGCGCGGCGGGCTGCGTACGTAGAGAAACCGACACAGGTAGCCGATCGAGCCGCGTACTCCCAGGACTCAGGGCGCGCGCGTCGATGAACGGCGCGATCATCGAGAGCAGCTGGATCGACATGAGCCTGCACGGAATACTTCGGCGCCTCACGTCATCCTCAGTGGTGCGGCGGCGCGATCCGCGCGAAGTCCGCCCCCTGAGGTCAGGTCAAATGAGACAGCGTTCAGTTCTCTTCCACCTCGTCGCGGGCACGCTCGTCGCTTGCTCGTCGGGACATCGCGAGGCCGGCGATTCGGGTCCGGAGCTTGCTCTGACCGCTGCGCCTGCCGCCGTCTTCGTCGGCGAACGTATTCAACTCACTGCGGTCTTCGCCGGCGAATCCGCCAGCATTGACGGAATCGGCCCGGTCCAGAGCGGTATCCCCGTAGAGACGCCGCCCCTCTCGCGCACGACGACGTTCACGGTGCGCGTCGACCGAGGTGACGAGCACCTCGAGGCGCGAGCCACGGTACAAGCGAGCTACCGCAACCGGATTCGGGCGCTCGCCAATGCGCCGACCGCGCATACCAATCACGTTGCCACCGCGCTGCCCGACGGGCACGCGATCGTCATGGGCGGCAATACCTCGGCTGCGCTCTCGGTTCCCGACAGCACCCGGAGCCAGATCTTCGATCCCGCGAGCGAAGCGTTCACGTCCGGGCCCGACCTGCTGTTTTCCGCCGAGGCCCAGGAGTTCACCTCCATCGCGCCGCTGCGGAGTGGCGGGTTCTTGCTGGTCGGGACCGGCATCAACGGTGCCGGAGGCCAGCTTCATCCGGTGATCACGCAGGTGTTCGATTTCGCCGCGGCATCGTTCAGCCGGGTCGGAGACGCGGCGACGCGCGGTACCTCCCACCGGACCGCGACGCCGCTGTCCGACGGCGGCGTGCTCCTCAGCGGTGGTTTTGGACGCACTGTGACCGGGCTCAGCGATGTGGCGGAGCGCTACGACGCGAACGCTGCGCAATGGCGGACCGTTGGCTCGATGCTCCACGTCCGCGTGGGGCACACGGCGACGCTCCTCCGCGATGGACGCATGCTCATCGCCGGAGGGCTCACTTGCTGCCAGGAACCGAACCCTTCACCGGAGTTCTGGGCGAGCACGGCCGAAATCTACGATCCCGCCACGGACGCGTTCACCGCGACCGGGTCCATGATCGCCGGACGAGGTCTCCACGCCGCTGCGCTGCTGCCCGATGGGCGTGTCTTGATCTCGGGAGGAGACGGAAACGATCCGGCGCCGTTTCCCTTGGGCACGGAGATCTTCGATCCAGCCACCGGACAATTCAGCGCGAGCGGCGATCTGCAGGCGCCCCGGGATTCGCATTCGGCGGTCAGTTTGACGGACGGGCGCGTCCTGGTGATCGGCGGAGAACGTCCTCCCGACCTCGCGGGAAGGGTCGGCGTCGGCGTTCCTGCCACCGAGATCTTCGACCCGGCGACAGCGCGATGGAGCGCGGGTCCCATGCTCGGTGCGGCCTTCTACGCCGCCACGGTGACGATGCTGAGCAACGGCAAGGTCCTCATCTTCGGCGGCCAGGACGCCGGTGGCTTTCCGCAATCCGCGGCGGCGCTGTTCGAATGAGGTAGGCGCGACCCAAGCTCCCACTCCAGTCCGTCGTGCGCCACGCCGCGGTCCATGACGCAGCAGACCTGGTCAGCAAGCGATCGGTGCTAGAAGTCTCCATCATGCGACGAGCAGATGCGGCCGGCGCAGTGGGTCGGAGATGACGTTTGCCGCTCTGGGCTTGTCGAAGAAGTGTCTCGTCGCCCTCGAGCGGGAAGGCTTCGAGGCGCCGACGCCCATCCAGGCACAGGCCATCCCTCCTGCGCTGCAGGGCAAGGACGTGGTCGGTTCGGCGGCGACCGGCACCGGCAAGACGCTGGCATTCGTGCTCCCCATCCTCGAACGCCTGGAGGGAAAGCACGGCACCCGCGCGCTGGTGCTGGCACCGACCCGGGAATTGGCGCTGCAGATCCACGAGCAGGTCGAGCGCTTCCGCCACGGACACCATCTCCGCAGCGCCGCGGTGATCGGCGGTGTGGGGATGGCGCCGCAGAGGCAGGCGTTCGCGAAAGGAGTCGAGATCGTGGTGGCCACGCCCGGCCGGCTGAACGATCACCTGGATTCAGGGACTGCGCGGCTCGATCAGATCGAGATCCTGGTGCTCGACGAGGCGGACCGCATGCTGGACATGGGCTTCTTGCCGCAGCTGCGGCGCATCCTCAAGCACGTGCCGCCCAAGCGGCAGTCGCTACTCTTTTCGGCGACCATGGCCGGCGAGGTGGCCGACTTCGCCCGCGAGCACCTGCGCGAGCCGGTGCGGGTGGAGGTGGCGCGCATCGGGACCACCTCGCAACGCGCGTACCAGCAAGTCTTCCTCGTCGGCCAGGAGGAGAAGACGGCGCTCTTGCTCGCACTGCTCGAGCAGGACCAGCTGTCCACGCTGGTGTTCACCCGCACCAAGAGACGCGCCGACCGGGTGGCCCGATCGCTCCTGCGCGCCGGGCACAAGGTAGCGGTGATCCACGCCGACCGCTCGCAAGGGCAACGACGTGCGGCGCTGGAAGGGTTTCGTTCAGGAGAGCACCGGGTGCTCGTGGCCACCGACATCGCGGCGAGGGGCATCGACGTGGCCGAGATCGGACACGTGGTGAATTTCGACATGCCCCACATTCCGGAGGACTACGTCCATCGCATCGGCCGCACCGCGCGCATGGAAGCGAGTGGGCGAGCTTCCAGCTTCGCCTCGCCGGAGGAACACGACCTCTTGCGCGGCATCGAGAAGTTCACCCGCAAGACGGTGGAGCGCGCCGCGGTGCCGCGGGAGCACGATGCGTTCCGGGACGAGTTGAAGCGGCGAGCGGAGATGCCGCCTCCCCGCCGGGAAGTGCAGCGGCACCAGCGGCGAGATGGGCGTCCGCACCAGGCCAGTGGCCGTGCTCACGCGCCGCGACACCGAACGGAAGCCGCGGCGCAACCCCCGCAAAAGCTCGGCTCCTGGAAGCCGCGGCGGCGCCGCTAACGCCTTACCATCGCCGTGGTGGAGCAGGCGGCGGCGGTGGCGGCGCGACCAGCTCCATCATCCGCACATGTACCAAGCGCTCGATGGCTGCGCGCACGTCGCTGCGTTGAGGCCCGCAGCCGTCCAGCGAAGCAGCGATCTCCGGGATGGTCCGAGGCGCCTCGAGCAACTCACCGAGGTAGAGGCCATCGGTCGGCTCCAGCGCCAGCCGCGCAGCCCACTCAGCCCGGGCGTCGTCGAAGGATTTGCGGCCCGCCTCGACCCGCGAGGCGACGATATCCTGGCGGTAGCTGTGTCCGGCGTCCCGGCCTGCCGGCGTCAGCCGGAAGCGCTGCGAGCGGCTCCACTTGGTCCGCGTTGTGCCCGACTCGTTTTCGCTCATGGTGTTCCTTCCACCGCAGGAACACCGCGGCTGGTCGGCACAGAGTGTAACCCATAAGCGGTAGTTCGGCTCGCGAAGTCAGTGGTGCGAGCACGCCGGCGCGCACACCAGTACCCCTAGGCCGGGCACGTTTCGGCAATTGCCCTCGATCTGTTGTTCGTGGAAGCCGAACGAGCAGGCGTCATTTGCGCCGTGGTTTGCACACGCGTCCACGGCAGCCTCGAACGGCGAAAGAGGGTCGCCGCCGCTGATCGAGAGTCCCGCATCGCTGGCGGGGCCGCCGTCTATTGCAAGTCCACCATCCGTCGGCAACCCGCCGTCAGTAGGCAATCCGCCGTCTGCAGGTAGCCCCCCATCCGTCGGCAACCCACCGTCGGTCGGCACACCGCCGTCGGTCGGCAGTGGTACGCCGCCGTCGCACCGGTTGCCTCCGTGATCTTCGCCTTCATCATTATCGTCGTGCGCGCACTTGTCGTTCTCGACCTCGGCGCAGACGAGGCGCCCATCGCGCAGCAGCTTGCAGACGCCGGATTCACCTTCATCCGAAACGACGCACGCCGCTCCATTGGCAAGTCCGTCGCAAGCGTGGAATGGCGGCGGCTCACGATGGACACATCGAATCCCCATCGCGGCGAACTCGGCGATCGCCTGGTCGATAGCCGCGAAATTGTCACGCGGCGGCGCCTTGCCATCGCCGCTGCAGGCGAGCGCGAGCGTTGCTATCGAGACGATCGAAAGGCGGCGCATGAGCGCATCTCCCCGCAAGCGGTAGGAGATGCTGCCGCGATCCGCCGCGGCAGGCAAGTCGACTGGCATCGCATCAATAAGGCGGTTCTGCGATTCCATTGCGGGTTCCTCCGGGCGCCGCCGCCACGAGGAGGAGCGAAGTATGCGAGAAGTCGGCGGTAATTTCGGGATTCGCCGATGAGCTCGCCACCGCTCTGCCGCGCTGGTGCGCTCTTGCGGCTGCGCGCTATCGTGCTTGGCTGGTGAGTGCGATGCAATCGTCCCCCGGGTCTCAGGAAGCGACCTCCGCCGGGGGACCCGCGGCGCTGAACGCCCTCGCTGCACTCGCGATCGCGCTAGCACTGCACATCTCCAGCGGGATGTACGACGATCGCGCGCTGGCGCTCGCGGGTCTGGGCGTCGCAGCCGCGGTGATCGCAGCGGTCTGGCGAAAGCGCGGAGCAGCTTCCGGGAGTCCGCTCCCGGCGCAGGCGATCCTCGGCGCTGGCGCTGCCGCGGGACTCGCCACGCACCTGGTCGCCAACCCGACGTTCTACGGCGACCAGAGCAAATTGCTCGGGTTTCGCTGGCTGGCCGTAATGTCGCTGGTGATCCTGTCGGCGTACCTCTGCGTGCACCTCCGCCCATCGCTAATCCGAGCGCGCTTCTTCCTGCTGCTCGCGTGCTTCGTCCTCATGGGCATTGCAGTAATCCGCGCAAGCCCCCAGCCATGGATGGACGTCTGGATCGTGCAGCAAAAAGCGCCGGCCGCGCTGCTGCGCGGCGCCAACCCATACTCGGTCAGCTACCCGAACATCTACGGCAATCTGTCGCAGCAATTCTATGCGCCGCAGGTGGTCGCGGGGAATCGGCTGCTCGGGTACCCGTACCCTCCGCTGGCAATTCTCGCCGCGCTGCCGGGGGTGGCGCTGCTCGGTGATGCGCGCTACTCAATGCTCGCGCTGATGGCGCTTGCCAGCTGGATGCTCGCCCGCGCTTTCCCGACGAGCAGCACTGCGGAACTGGCCGGGCTGTTCGTGCTCTTCCAGCCGCGGACCTTCTTCGTACTCGAGCAGGCGTGGGTGGAGCCCGTGATGCTCGCGTCGTTCGCACTGGTGCTCTTCGCGCTCCGCCGGCCACTGGTCGCAGGGCTCGGGCTGGGGCTTCTCCTGGTGAGCAAGCAGTACTCGCCGTATCTCGCGGTGCCGCTCGCGTTCGCCTTGCCCGCTCGCGACCGGCTCCGTTCTTTGGTCGTCGCGGCCATGGTGGCGGCCGCCATGATGCTGCCGTTCGCCCTCTGGGATTGGCGCGGCTTCTTCCGGGGCGTGATCCAGATGCAGATCTGGCAGCCGTTCCGGCCTGACTCGCTGTCGGTCGCGAGCCTTGCTACGCGCCTCGGCTGGGCACACATCCCGGCGTGGGTCGGTCCGGTCGCGGGTGTGGTGGGGCTGGTCGCCCTGCTGCGTCCGGGCATCCGTATCGCGCAAGCGTGCAGCATCGCCGCTGCGTCGTTCGCGCTCGTGCTGGTTTCGTACAAGCAATCGAGCGCCAATTTCTGGTGGCTGTGCGGTGCGCTCTCCTGCCTGGCGGCGGGCGCCGAAGCCGGCACGACGGAGACCGCGACATCAGATGAAGCAGCATCCGTCATGCTGCCGCCCGCGGACCACAGCAGCGCGGATGTGGACAAACGGCGATCGCCGTGACGTGCACGCGGGTGGGGAACTCCGAGAAGTTGGCGGGCGCCTACGCTCTGCTAGGTTCATCGAGATCAACGAAAAAGGGGGGGACGATGCGCCGCGTTCCAGCAATTCTCTTCATTGCGCTCGCCGCTTGTGGATCGCCGCCCCCACTGTTCGGCGGCTTCATGCCGACCAACGGCGCGGCAGTCATCCTCGCGCCCGCGACCTGCAACAACATTGCGTTCCTGGGTCCCACCGCGATCTCCGGCATCCTCCTCGAGCTCTCGAGCGGCTCCGACGCCTGCAACGTCCTGACCCAGGTCAAGCAGTGCGGCACCGGCGCGGGATCGACCACGCTTCTTGCGGGTGCGTTTTCCGGCATCCCCGGAGGGAGCACCGTCGACGCTGCAGGTCCGGGCACCTATCCGTGGCTTGCGAACCCGCCGAGCGGCGCGTTCAAGGCATCGATCACCTCAGCGGCGCAGGTCGATGCGGTCTGCACGTCCGCTTCTGGCTCCCCGACGCAGATGTCAGGCGGAAGCATTGCCGTCTCGACCGTGACCGCATCGAATGTCAGCGGTTCGATGGACGTGCATTTCGAAAACGGCCAGGCTTACACGCACCCGTTCGACGTCGCCGTGTGCCAAGTCTCGATCGACGTCTGCTCGGTCTTCGGCCTCTGTGGAACGCATTCGTGCGTGCAGCCGTAGCGATTCCTGGACGTTACGGCCTTGGGCAAGCGTAGACGCTGCGCAGTTGTTGAGCTTCGCGAAGATCTTCGAAGGATCCCCGTGCTTGAGGGCGATGTCGTCTGCGGACAGTCCTTACAGGATGGTCTGAAGATCGTGCGGTGACATTTGCTGATCCATCGTCGTGTTCCTTCGAACCCGAGGCCGCCACCGAGTCGTGCTAAACCCTGCGCCACGGAGGCCGGACGTGTCAAAGCTGCGCTTCAGGATCTCGATGTCGCTCGATGGTTTCGCCGCCGGTCCCAGCCAGAGCGTGGACAATCCCCTTGGAATTGGCGGTATGCGCCTGCACGAGTGGGTCTTTCCGCTCGCCGTCTGGCGGGCGATGCACGGCCTCGAAGGCGGCGAGGTCAACGCGAGCAGCGCATTGGTCGAGGAGTCGCTTGCGAACATCGGCGCCACGGTGATGGGACGGAACATGTTCGGCGGCCATCCGGGTCCCTGGAAGACCAAGGAGCCATGGAACGGCTGGTGGGGAGTGAACCCGCCATTCCATCACCCGGTGTTCGTGCTCACGCATCATGCCCGCGAGCCGCTCAGGCTGGAGGGTGGGACGACGTTCAACTTCGTCACCGGCGGCATCCAATCGGCGCTGGAACAGGCGCGGCGCGCTGCGGCGGGCAAGGACGTGTCGCTCGCCGGCGGAGCAAACGTGGCCAACCGCTACCTGGCGGCGGGCGTGGTGGACGAGATGGAGATCAACCTTGTACCGGTGCTGCTCGGGAGCGGGGAGCGGCTGTTCGAAGGGCTCGGCGACGACCTGCACGGGCTCGAGCTCGTGCGGACCGTCGCCGCTCCCAAGGTGACACATCTCAAGTTCGCCAGGCGGTGAGCCCCGGCGAGCTACCGCTGTTCGAGCACCGAGAGGATGTTCCCCGAGGGATCCCTGAACCAGGCGATTCGCGGCCCCGACCCGTCGTCGGCGATGCCCTTCGCGTTCGTCTTGATCGGGCCCTCCTTGTAGATCTCGAACCGCACCCCGCGCTCCACCAGCCCATCGACCGCGCGTTCCACGTTCTCGACGGGGAAGTTGAGCACGGTGAAGGTGGCCGGAGCGTGGTCAGGCTTCGGATAGACCATGACGTTCAGGCCGCCGGCGAGGTTCAACTGCATGAGGCCCTTCATCCCCGGCACGTCGGAGACATCGACTCCCAAGGTCTGCGTGTAGAATTTCCGCGCCGCTTCGAGATCGCGTACCGCGAAACTGCTGAACGCCTTGCTGTTCTTGAGCATGAGCGACTCCTCCGGTGCAGGAAGGTACGCACGCTTACGGACCTTGACTGCGGCAACCGGCCGGTCAATTGCCCCCTGGCGTAGACTGGCGGCGGTGCTCCGGCTTCTGGTCTGCGCCGTCCTGCTCCCGGTGTCCGCGCTCGCGCTGGGGCAGCGCAAGCCGGTCTTGCCCCAGATCGACCTGCCGCATTCGTACTACCACCGAGAGCTCTATCTTCCGCAGCTGACCTCCGGGCCTGCCGCGGTGGCGTGGTCGCCCGACGGGCAGTGGCTGGTCTACGCCATGCAGGGCTTTCTCTGGCGGCAGCGCGTGAATGGTCCGGTTGCGGAGCAGCTCACCGACTCCGATGGCACCGACCACCAGCCCGACTGGTCCCCCGACGGCGCCCGGATCGCTTTCGTCCGCTACGACGGCAGCGCGATGGAGCTGATGCTGCTGGAAGTTGCGACCGGCGCGGTGACGCCGCTCACCTCGGGCGGCGCGGTGAACGTCGATCCGCGCTGGTCGCCGGACGGAACGCGCCTCGCCTGGGTCTCCACGGCGGGCACCGGCCACTTCCTCTTGCACACGGCTTTTGTCCGCGACGGCCGCCTTGCGGAGATTCGCACCGTCGTTGCCGACCACCGGAGCGCGATGCCGCGCTACTACTACAGCCCGTTCGATCACGCGATCAATCCGGCCTGGACGCCGGACGGGAAGTCGATCGTCTTCGTCTCCAACCGCGAGGTCCCGCACGGGACCGGGGACATCGTGCGTTTGGCCGCCGACGGGTCAGGCTCGATGGAGGTTTTGCGGCGCGAGGAGACCAACTGGCAGACGCGGCCGGACGTCTCGCCCGACGGCACCCGGCTCGTCTACGCGTCGTATCTCGGCGGCCAGTGGCACCAGCTCTGGCTCTTGCCGCTCTCGGGTGGCGGGTATCCGATCCCGCTGACCTACGGAGAGTTCGATAACGTGGGCCCACGCTGGTCGCGGGACGGCCGGCAGATCGCTTTCATCTCCAATCGGACCGGCACGACCAGCTTGTGGGTGGTGGACGTGGTGTCGGGCGAGCAGAGGCAGGTGGTGCCTCGCGAACGCCGCTTCTTGGCGCCGCGGCGCCCGCTGACGGTGAAAGTGCAGGACGAGGCGGGCCGTCCTTTAGCGGCGCGCCTGTCGGTGACGGACGCGCGCGGCCGCTTCTTCGCTCCGGACGGCGCCTGGATCCACGCCGATGATCTCCTCATCCCCGAGCGCCAGCGCATGGAGACGCGATATGTGCACGGCGCGGGCGAGTGGAGGATGTTCGTTCCTCCCGGACCCCTCGAGATCAAGGTCGCGCGCGGGCCGGGATACGCGGTGGTGCGGCGCAAGGTCGACGCGCAGGCCTCGGTGACGGTGACGCTGCCGCGGCTGGCGTTTCCGGGAAAGTGGTGGAGCGGCGACCTCCACCTCCACATGAACTACGGCGGGCGTTACCGCAACACGCCCGCGCAGCTAGTGCAGCAGGCGCGCGCCGAAGGGCTCGATCTCGTCTACAACCTGGTCGTCAACAAGGAGCAACGGGTCCCGGACATCGCCGCCTTCCTGCCCGGACCCGACCCGGCGTCGACCGGCGGCGTGCTGCTGCTCCACGGCGAGGAGTTCCACTCCAGCTATTGGGGGCACGTGGGCCTGCTCGGACTGCAGCGGCTGATCCTGCCCGGGTACAACGCGTATCCGTTCACTGCCGTGGCGAGCCCTTGGCCGCACAACGCGGCGGTGGCGGACATGGCCCACGCGCAGGGCGGGGTGATGGGGTACGTGCATCCGTTCGAGAGCGACGTCGATCCGTCGCGGGACGAGCGGCTCACGAACGAGCTCGTCCTCGACGCCGCGCTGGGGAAGGTGGACTACTACGAGGCGGTGGGTTTCTCCGATCACCTGAGCACCGCAGCGGTCTGGTACCGGCTGCTCGATTGCGGCCTGCGACTGCCGGCGGGCGCCGGGACCGACGCGATGGCCAACTACTCGTCGTTGCGCGGACCCGTCGGGTTGAACCGCGTCTACGTGAAGGCGCAGGGAGCGCTCAGCCGCGAATCGTTTCTCGCGGGGCTCAAAGCGGGCAGGACCCTCGCCACGAATGGGCCGCTGGTGGGACTGCGCGTCGGGAAGGCCGAGCCTGGCGATACCGTGAAGCTCCCGGCAGGCTCTGCGCTCCAGTACCATGCGTGGCTCCGATCCAATGTTCCCGTCACGAAGCTCGAAGTGATCTGGAACGGCCAGGTGGCGGCGCGGCACGACGTGAATGGAATGTCTGCCGACGTCGCCGGTGAGATCGCCGCGAACGAGAGCGGCTGGATTCTCGCGCGCGCCTGGAGCGAGAACGGCAACGAAGACGTCCTCGACATCCACCCCTACGCGACCACCAGCCCGATCTACGTCACGGTCCGCGGGCGCCCGCACCGCTCGCGCCCAGCAGCGACGTGGGCGCTGCACTGGCTGGACCGACTGGAGAAGACGACGCTCGCGAACCCGGACTACCGGACGACCCGCGAGCGCGAAGCGGTGCTGCAGGACATCTCGCGCGCCAGTGGCATTTACAAGTCCTGCTCCGCCGAACAGAACTAGCGGCGCGCGGGTCGCTGCGACCGCGACGATCGTCTGAGCCCGGAGGGGACCATGACATCCCAATCTCTGCTGTTCGGTTTTGGCATTCTCATCGCTGCACAGGTGGCGCAGGCGCAGCCTGTGCCGCAGTCGCCGCCGACGATCGGTTCGCCGAACACGGTCACCGCCGATCCGCCGGTCGCGCGCCCGCGCACCACGCCCTGCCGCACGCGCCTCTTCACCGATGTGAGGTTTGCCGACTTCTCGCCCAAGTCGTTCGCCTACGCGCCTCCGTCGGCCTGTCCCGGTCCGTGGCAGAACGTGGTGCTCGAAGCCGACTGGTCGGTCGAGCCCGGCCGGCAGTTCGACCGCACCGCCAATCTCTGGATCGGCGGCGTGAACGTCTACTTCGGCACCACCGCCGAGCCGACTCGCCCCCCGAACGCGATCGGCCGCTCCTGGCACGTCGAGCGCGACATCACCGACTACACCGCGGCGTTGCTCGCACCAGCGGCCGGACGCGCCGATCTCGGCAATCTGATCAACGACACGTACACCAGCGCGCTCTGGGGCACGGCGCAGATCGCTTTCTACCCGTTCAACGGCAAGGGCAACGACGATCGCCGGTCGCAGGCGCCCGACCTCGTGCTTCCGCTCTCGTCCAGCGCGACCGGCGGCACAGTGGCCTTGTTCAGCCCGTCCGACGCGCTCGCCGCCACCTTCCACCTGCCCACGAACGTAGAGCGCGCGTTCCTCGACGTGATCCTGGAGCACCAGGGAGCGAACGACGAGTTCTGGTACACCTGCGTGCCCAGTGCGCTCTCGGCTGCCCTGGAGAGCTGCAGCGGTGGGGCGTTTCGCGAAGGGCAGGTGAGCATCGACGGGCAGCCCGCGGGCGTAGTGCCGATCTTCCCCTGGATTTTCACCGGCGGCATCGACCCGTACCTGTGGCGGCCGATCCCGGCCGTGCAGGCGCTCAACTTCGTCCCTTATCGGGTCGACCTGACGCCGTTCGCGGGCGTGCTGAGCGATGGTCAGCCGCACACTCTCGCGATTCGCGTCGCCAACAACAGTCAGTACTTCTCGACCACCGCTACGCTGCTCGTTTTCCTCGATCACGGTTCGAAGCGGGTCACCGGACAGGTGACGACGAACACCATCGGCGCTCCGATCCCGAGCATCACTACGCAGGGGATCAATCCGCAGGCGGACCCGGTGACGGGAACGGTGACGACCATCTCGTCGCGGAGCTTCGTGCTCGCCGGGTGGGTGCGCACCTCGCGCGGGAAGGTGCAGACCGAGATCCGGCAGACGATCGACTTCTCCAACGTCCAGGATTTCGTCGTCCCGAGCGGCGCGTCGACGTTCTCGCAGAAGATCGCGCAGCTCACCAGCATCTCGTCGGTCACGAAGGTCCGCTTGGGCGATCGCTCGCGCGAGACCGTCGTGCGCATGGCGTGGCCGCTGAAGGTCGAGATCGTCTCGCCCGACAACTTCAACAGCGGATGGACCACGAATATCCATCAGTCCTACGATCGCGCCGATACCGTCTCACACGACGGCGACGTGGAGTTCGGCAGCGTGGTCTCCAACTCGGGTGACTGGGCCGACGACTACCCGACCACGACGATCCAGTCCGGAGCTCAGCGCTACTTCTCCGCCGATTCCGAGGGCCACTGCTACAGCCGCTCGATCACGGCAGCCGGCGGCGTGCTGACGTCGATCAAAGATGGCAAGGGCTGCGACGACGACTGAGTCTCAGTGGAGCAACGGTCGCGCCGCGACGCGGTCGTTCGTCAGGCCTCGCTCGAGCTGAAGTACCGACTCGGGCGTGTATCGCCCCCGCGGTGACTCGATTGACCAGTCTGTGAGAAGCCGCAGGTCGAACGTGCCGCGGTGACCCTGGCGCAAGCTGGCGATCCTGAAGGGCTGGTTGAGGAGCGTGCCGTCCACGCTCTTGGCGGTTGCCCCATGGACATCGAACCAGAGGTGCTCCGCTCCGCCGCAGGTGTGGTCGTCGCCGTCGCCGTCCGTGGCGAGTCCGAGCTTGACGTGGAAGTCCCACTTCCGGTTCTTCGCGTACCTGCTCTGGAGCGCGAGGAACGAGGGAAGCCGCTCGCGCGCCAGCCGCTGCATGCGCTCGGTCTCGGCGGACGACACGTAGAAGATCGGGTCTGCCTCGATCATGGGGATGTAGCAGCGCGGCGTTTCCAGCCGCTCCGATGAGTCCTTCGCCGGGGCGAATAGGATTCCTCTCTCGCCGCCATGGTCGGCGTCCCGGTCTGTCATGCCGCCCAGAGTCACATCGACCTGCTGCAGCCCAGCCTCCCAGGGGAGCCACACGAGCGGAAGGTCATTACCCGCGTGGAACCGGGTATGCGGCGGCGGCACTCCGCAGTCGAGGAAGAACCTCGCGACGCTGTTGATCAGCTCCCCGAGCGCAGCCGCGTCGCGACGGCGGACGCCCACGACGTCCAGCTCTATGCAGCCCATCCGATGCAGACCGTGGGTGTGCAACCACGTCCCGCGACCCTTGCGACTGTCGTCGAAGACGGAATGAACGCTGAAGAAGCTCGTCGGGGCGGGAGGGACGCTCGCGGACGCCGCGTCCCGCAACCAGTCGCCGGTCCTCGCGTGGAACGCATTCACGTCGAGCATCGCGACCGCCTCCGGAGCGAGCGCAGCCAGCAGCCGGAGTTGGGCGTGCAACGAGTCGAGGACGTCACGCCCGAGCTTGCAGCTGACGGACACGAAGAACTGGCTGGCGAAGGCTGCGTCGAAGTTCCCCCCGCGGAGGCGCGCGAGCTCGAGATACCTGGGCAAGAACTCTGTTGCGTTCACCTCCACGTTGAACCGGCGGATGCCGCTCGGCTCCTGGAGCACCGCGCGGATGTGGCTCCCGCTCGCGTTCTGTCGCAACGTCACGGGGAGGCAGGCGCGCGACAGATTGCACTCGAGCTCATCGAAGGTGGGCGGCGGATCGGCGGCCGGGAGCAGTGCAATCAGCTTCGACAACGGAGGGCGGGCGACTCGGTACATGAATTCCTCGATGAGCGCGGGCGGAATCCCGCGGTCATTTCGAGTGTACCGGCGGGGGCCGACACGTACATCGGTCGGTCTACCGGCTCCTAGGTTGCGTCGCTTCTGGCTGGCGAGTGGCAAGGCGGGGGACGCATCGTCCGCCGCCTTCGCACTCTCGTGAGGTAGCTGCCAAGCAGAGCGCTTCCTCGGTCGCATCTCCCGACCTACGCCGGATTCCACATCTACGTGTCATGCCGGATGCTGCGCGCCCCGCGCTCACCGCAGAAGGAGACACCATGATTCGTCGAGGAGCGATCCCGGTCCTTTGCACCTTGCTTGCCGCCGCCACTGCGACGCAGGCGCGCATCACCCGCGTCGTCATCACCCGCGTCGAGAGGCCCACCTTCGGCGGCGCGAGCTTCGGCTCCGTCGGCCAGTTCGAGAAGCTGGTCGGCACCGCGTACGGCGAGGTCGATCCGAAGGACCCGCACAACTCCATCATCCAGGACATCGCGTTGGCGCCGCGCAACCAGCGCGGCATGGTCGAATACTCGGCCGACGTCTACATCATCAAGCCCATCGACATGTCGAAGGGCAACGGGATGATCTTCTACAACCAGCACAACCGCGGGAACAAAGGTGGGTTGAACACTTTCAACCTGAACACGGTGGGAGGCAACGAGCCGGCCAACACGCCGCAGGGCGCCGGCGACGGCTTCTTGCAGAAGATGGGCTACACGCTGGTGTGGAGCGGCTGGCAGCCGGACGTGCTCCCCGGCGGCGGACGTCTCACGGCGGTGGTCCCGGTGGCGAAGAACCCGGACGGCTCCGGAATCACCGGCATCCTCCGCTCCGAGATCAAGCTCGGCCCCGGCGCGACCGCGCCGATGACGACGCTCAACCTCTCCAGCAGCCACTTCACCGGACTGACGCACGCGAGCTACGAGCCGGTGAGCCAGGACAACAAGACTCCCGCCGCGGACGGGTTCCTGCCGACGCTGACGCAGCGGCGCCACCGCGACAACCCGCGCGTGCCCATCGGCAACTCGCAGTGGTCGTTCAGCGGGTGCTCGCTGGTTGCGCCGGGCAATTGGGTGAGCTGCCAGATCACCTACCCCGCCGGCTTCCAGCCCGGCGTGCTCTACGAGCTGATCTACCGGGCGAAGAACCCGACCGTGCTCGGGCTAGGCTGGGCGGGCGAGCGCGACGTGATCTCGTTTTTCAAGCACTCGGCGCGCGACGACGACGGAACCGCGAACCCGCTGTTCGTCGGCGGCAGGACGCCGCTGGCCGTCGTCGAGGGCAGCTCGCAGAGCGGGCGCAGCATCCGCACGTTCATCCATCTCGGCTTCAACGAGGACGAGCAGGGGCGCATCGTTTTCGAGGGCGCCTATCCGCACATCGGCGGGGGGCGGCTGCCGATGAACTCGCGATTCTCGCAGCCGGGCCGCGCGTGGGGCTACACCGTCGACTACCTCTATCCCGCGTACGAGTTCCCTTTCAGCTACATGCCGACGCACGATTCGATCACGGGTCAGACCGACGGCATCTTGATGCGCTGCCTGAAGTCGAATAGCTGCCCGAAGATCTTCCACGTCGCGACGGCGCTCGAGATCTGGGAGGGGCGGCAGTCGCTGGGCTTCACCGATCCCTCCGGGAAGCGCGATCTGGGCGAGCCTGGCTTCATCCACACGTACATCATGGCGAGCACGCAGCACGGTTCGGCGGGCTTCAACTCCGTGAGCGGCCCGGCATTCGGCGACTGCGAGCAGCAGCAAAACCCGAACCCGCAGGCGGAGACCATGCGCGCGCTCTGGGCCGCGTTCACCAGCTACGTGAAGGACGGCAGGCAGCCGCCGGCGAGCAACATCCCGCAGGTAAAGGACGGCACGTTCGTCCCGCCGGAGCAGGTGAACTTCCCCACCATTCCCGCGAACAGTTACCTCAACGTCTCCCCGGACGGGCCCGCCAGCCCGACGAATCGGCTCGCGGTGCGGTGGCAGCACAAGGCCACGCCACTCGGCGTCCGCGATTACGGCCCGCAGTTCAACGGGCTGGACGAGAGCGGGGTCGTCACAAAGGAGCCGCCCACCGAGGGCTCGGACCGCTACGGTGTGCGCGTGCCGCAGGTGGACGCGGACGGGAATGACCTGGCGGGGGTCCGCTCGGTGACGGAGCAGGCTCCGCTGGCGACGTACACCGGCTGGAACATGGGCGCGCAGGGGCGGTTCGAGGACGGACTCTGCAGCCTCTCCGGCACGTACGTGCCGTTCGCGTACCACAAGAGCGACCGGGCCGCCGCGGATCCGCGGCCGTCGATTGAGGAGCGGTACGGGACGCATGACGGCTACGTGAACGCCGTGAAGGCCGCGGCGGCGAGGCTCGTGAAGCAGGGATATCTGTTGCAGCAGGACGCGGACCGGCTGATTGCGCAGGCGCAGGCCGGCGGCATCTTGCGGTA
>Ga0209474_10002664_pt1 | contig 16171 bp, 12 predicted proteins | sample GraSoiAngelo_145_FD_185902 | JGI IMG/M metagenome (GOLD analysis project Ga0209474, IMG submission 185902) | Grasslands soil microbial communities from the Angelo Coastal Reserve, California, USA - 14_1009_05_20cm (SPAdes) (version 2) | ecosystem: Environmental > Terrestrial > Soil > Grasslands...
AGCTTCTTCATGGTTGCCTCCGTGTGAGTACTCCTACTGCCGTTGCCGTTGGATGAACACCGCTCCGATGATCACCAGGCCCTTCACCGTCCCTTGCAGGTACGGCGAGATCCCCACCATGTTGAGTGTGTTGTTGATGACGCCGAGCGTGATCGCGCCCACCACCGTACCCCAGACCGTGCCTCGCCCGCCGGACATGCTCGTGCCGCCGATGATCACCGCGGCGATCGCATCCAGCTCGTAGTTGACGCCGAGCGTGGACGAGCCGACCGAGTTGAAGCGCATGGCGATGAGGACCGCGGAAACCCCGACCATCGCGCCGGTGAGGGTGTACGCGGCGAGCCGCGTCGTGTCCACGTCGATGGCCGAATACAGCGCCACCCGGGAATTCGAGCCGACCGCGCGCGTGTAGCGTCCGTACCTCGTTCTCCCGAAGATGAAGGCGAGCGCCGCGGCCAGCCCGACGAGGATGAACGCCGGCAGCGGAATGCCCAGCGGCGCGGAGGATCCCAGCTCCCCGAAGACCGAGGATGCCGAGCGGAATTCGCCCGCGTTCGCCATGTAGAGCGAAAGCGAACGGAACAGTGCCATGGTCCCTAGCGTAACGATGAAAGGGGCGATCCTCCCCTTCGTCACCAAAAGCCCGTTCGCCAGGCCGCAGGCGAGCCCCGCGAAGATGGCACAGACCACCGCGGCCGCGACCGCCGTCCCCTCGGGCCAGCCGGCCTCGAACGAGCCATTCAGCACCAGGATGGCGAGGCAGCCGACGAAGGCGGCCATCGAGCCGACGGAGAGGTCGATTCCGCCGGACACGATCACGTAGGTCATCCCGAGCGCGATGATCCCGGTGTACGAGACCTGCCTGATGATGTTGAGCAGGTTCTGCCATTGCAGGAAGAAGGGGCTGAGCAGCGCCGAGACGACCGTCAGGATCGCGAGCGCCACGAAGGCCGCATAGCGCTCCTTGTCCACGCGCCGGAGGAATGACAAGGCCGCATTCATGAGTTCGTGCCGGTGGGCAAGCCGGTGGCCATATACATGATCTCGCGCTCTTCCAGCGCGCGTCCTTCGAGCTCACCGGCGATACGGCCTTCGCGCATGACGAGCACGCGATCGCACATGCCGATGATCTCTTCCAGCTCGCTCGAGATGAGGACGACGGCGGCCCCCTTTTCGGCCAGCTCCGCGAGGAAACGGTAGATCTCCTGTTTCGCGGCCACGTCCACGCCGCGGGTCGGCTCGTCGACGATCACCACGCGCGGGCCCGGGTCGAGCGTCTTCGCCAGGAAAACCTTCTGCTGGTTCCCGCCCGAGAGCGACTCGAGCGGCGACATTAGATTCCCTGCCTTGATGCCGAAGCGGTCGCGCCAGGTCCGTGCCTTCGCCAGCTCCTTGTTGCGGTCGATGACAAAGGGCAAGGAGCTGTAGTCCCTCAGGGAGACGAGGGTGATGTTCTCCGCGATTCCGAAGCCGGTGAGGATGCCCGAACCCTGGCGGTCCTCCGAGAGATACCCGAAACCCCGGCGCACCGCCTGCTCCGCATTTCGCGCCTTGGCGTTCTTGCCGCCCACGCGCACCACGCCCGACGAAGGCCGCAGCCCCATGAGCGCCTCGGCGATCTGGGTCCGGCCTGCGCCGACCAGACCCGCAAACCCGAGGATCTCGCCTTGCCTCACCGTGAAGGAAACGTCGGTGAACGCGCCCGGCGAGCTCAAGCCTTTTACCTCCAGGACCAATGGCCCGACGGCCTTCCTCTTCGGCGGGAAGATCTCCCGGAGCTCACGGCCCACCATGGCGCGCGCCATCTCGGGCGGCTCGATCTCGGCGATGGGCGCCTCGCGGACGAGCTCGCCGTCCTTGAGGACGATCACCCGGTCGCAGATCGCCTTCACCTCCGCGAGCTTGTGCGAGACGTAGACCAGCGCCATCCCGCGCGCCTTGAGCGAGCGCATCAGCGCGAAGAGGCGATCGATCTCGCGCCGGGTGAGCATGGTGGTGGGTTCGTCGAGGATCAGCAGGCTCGCGTCGAACGCCAGCGCCTTGGATACTTCGACCAGTTGCTTCTGCGCCGCGCTCAAGCCCTCGATCCGGTCCTGCGGGTGCACGTTGGCGCCCAGCTCCGCGAGCAGCTGCGCGGTGCGGACACGCATCCCCGTCCGATCGAGCACCCGGCCAGGCTTGAGCAGCTCGGCTCCGAGGAAGACGTTCTCTTCGACGCTCAAGTCCTTCGCGAGATTGAACTCCTGCGGGACGATGCTCACCCCAGAGCGCCGGGCGTCCGAAGGGCTGTCGAACGTGATCGGTCTACCCTCGATCTCCAGCGTGCCCGAGGTCGGCTCGTAGATGCCGGCGAGGATCTTCATGAAGGTCGACTTCCCGGCGCCATTCTCGCCGATGAGCCCGAGGATCTCCCCGCGGCGGATCTCCGCGTCGACGTCGCGGAGAACCGCGTTGCCGGCGAACTCCTTGCGCAACCGGCGAACCCGGAAGAGAGGGGGCGTCATGAGTGGTCCCTGATATGACCAGGGGCGGTCGGTGTCAAAACCCGCGGCGCGGAAAGGCTTCACGCCGGATAGCAGTGATGGTAGACGCTGACCGGATTCCGGGCTTGCAGTCATAGTATGGCCGAGCGTCGCGACATCAGCACGTCGAGCTGGAAAGGAGCGCCGGAGCCGCGCGGCGTGGCCGAGCCGGAGGCAAAGGCCGCGCGCGAGTCCGACGATCTCCCCTTCGGGGTGGTCGGCATCGGCGCGTCGGCCGGCGGCATCGACGCGTTCCGCAGCCTGCTCGGTGCGCTGCCCGCAGATACCGGGATGGCCTACGTGGTCGTCCAGCACCTCTCGCCGGACCATCCGAGCTTCCTCGCGCAGACGCTCGCGCGGTTCGCCTCCATGCCGGTGCTCGAGATCCAGGATGGGACGCGCCTGGTGCCGGACCATGTGTACGTGTTGCCCTCGAACGCTGAAGTCCTCCTCTCGCGCGGAACGCTCCGTCTCGTCCCACGCCCACCTTCCCCGGGCGGCCGGCTGCCAATCGACGCGCTGTTCTTGTCTCTTGCGCGCGAGCTGCGCTGCCGCGCGATCGGCGTCGTACTCTCCGGCACCGGCGAAGACGGAACAGCCGGGCTCAAGGAGATCAAGGCCGAGGGCGGCCTCACGTTCGCGCAGACCTCCGCGTCCGCCCACTTCACGGGCATGCCGGAGAGCGCCTCCGCGGCGGGCGTCGTCGATCGGGTCCTCCCCCCGGACCAGATCGCGGCGGAGCTCACGCGGCTGGGCCGTCACCCGTACGTGGTCGACCGCCCGGCGGCCGGGGAGCAGACCGCAGACGATCCCGACGCGATCGCCCGCATTCTCTCGCTCGTCCACCGGCACTCGGGCGTGGACTTCTCCGCCTACAGGCCGAGCACCGTCTCGCGGCGGATTGCCCGGAGGATGGCGCTTCACCGGATCCCGACAGCCTCGGAGTACGCCGACTTCGCCGGGAAGGATCCCGCGGAGCCTCGGGCGCTCTCGCAGGACCTGCTCATCCACGTGACCGGGTTCTTCCGGGACCCGGAGGTCTTCGAGGGGCTCCAGCGGGTCGTCTTCCCCGCCCTGACCGGGAACAAGCGGGAAGGTCCGATCCGGATCTGGGTGCCCGGGTGCTCCACCGGAGAGGAGGTCTACAGCCTCGCGATCAGCCTGCTCGAGTACTTCGGCGAGTCCTTTCTTCAGGGCAGCGAATTCCAGATCTTCGGCTCCGACTTGAGCCAGAGGGCCGTCGAGTGCGCGAGGGCGGGACTCTACCCGGAGGCGGCACTGCGCGACCTGGGGGAAGATCGCCTGGAGCGGTTCTTCCATCGCGCAGGGGAGGAGCGGAGGATCGCCAAGGGCATCCGCGATCGGTGCGTGTTCGTCGTCCACGATCTGGCACGCAATCCCCCCTTCGCAAAGCTCGACCTCATCAGCTGCCGCAACGTGCTCATCTACTTCGGAGCGGAGCTCCATCAGCGCCTGGTTCCGATGTTCCATTACTGCCTGAATCGCGGCGGGTTCCTCCTGCTCGGCCGGAGCGAGAACCTCGCCGGCTTCGCTGAGCTCTTCCAGGCCGTCGATCTCGAGCACCGCATCTTCTCCCGGGTGGGCGATGGACGGCATGTCCGTTTCCCGCTGGCGTTGGCGAAGCACGCGGAAAACCCGACGGCGATGTTCTCCGCGGGCCACCAACTCTCGCGTCCGGCCGCCCAGGCGCAGCGCCACGCAGATCACGTCCTCCTCGGCAGGTTCGCGCCGCCTGGGGTAGTCGTGAACGAGCGGCTCGACGTCGTCCACTTCCGGGGCCGCACGGGGGACTTCCTCGAGCAGCCCCCCGGCCAGCCACAGACGAACCTGCTGAAGATGGCCCGCGGAGGTCTACTCGTGGAGCTCCAGCGCGCGCTCTCGGAGGCGAAAGAGCGCGGCGTCGCCGTCCGCGCCGAGGCCGTCCAGATCGTCCGGGGAGACCAGAACCTCACCATCGCCATCGAGGTGATTCCACTCCTGGCAGACCGTGAGGCGGGCGATCGCTACTTTCTCGTGATCTTCCACGATCCGCGATCGCCTGCTCCCCGCGCTCCGGAGCTCCCCGAAAGCGAGCTGGCGGGCGAGGCTCGCCGGCTCCGCGAGGAGCTCGCGGCGACGAAGCAGTACCTGGAGTCGATGGTCGAGCAGCACCAGATCGCCGACGACGATTTCGCGACCGTGAACGAGGAGCTCATCGCCGCCAACGAGGAGCTGCAATCCACCAACGAGGAGCTCGAGAGCGCGAAGGAGGAGCTCCAGTCCGCGAACGAAGAGCTCACGACTCTCAACGACGAGCTCAGCACCCGCAACGCCGAGCTGGACAGGCTGGCGAACGACCTCTCGAACATCCTCGCCGCGGTGGACGTCCCCGTCGTGATCGTCGACTCACAGCGCAAGGTGCGGCGATTCACGCCGGAGACTCGATCGCTCGTCAACCTCATCCCTTCGGACGTGGGCCGCCCCATCGACAACATCAAGTTCAACGTAGACGTATCGGACGTGGACGGGCGGATCGCCGACGTGATGCAGTCGGGCAAGCCACGCGAGTGGGAGGTGCGCAATTCCACCGGCCGTTGGTTCCGCATGCACATCCGCGCCTATACCTCCGCGGACCACCGGCTCGACGGTGCCATCTTGTCGTTCGTCGACATCGACACCCTGAAGCATACGGTGCAGGACGCGCAGGCGGCCCGCGATTACGCCCGGGCCATCATCGAGAGCGTCCAGGTGCCGCTGCTGGTCGTCGACCAGGGCTGCCGGGTGATGTCGGCCAATCCAGCATTCGAACGGATGCTCGGGAACCGAACCGTGGACATCGGGGACGACCTGTTCGCGCTCGCCGGCGACGCCTGGGACGGCGAGGCCGTGCGCCGCGCCGTCGAGAACGTGCTGGCCGGTCAGGCCCCGCCGCGCCCGTTCGACATCCAGCTCCGCAATGCGGCAGAGGAAGAGCGGACATTCGCCGTCACGGCGCGGGGCGTGACGTGGCCGGGCGGGAAGAAGGCCGCGCTGCTGGCGTTCGAGGACCTCACCGAGCAGCGGCGGCTCGAGGAGGAACGGACAGCGCGCGCGGTCGCCGAGGCGTCCAACCGCACGAAGGATCTGTTCCTCGCGACCCTCTCCCACGAGCTGCGGACGCCCCTCACCACCATCCTGATGCAGGCCCAGGTACTGCGGCGCGCCGGCCCGACGGTTCCGAGGGTAGAACATGCGAGCGCCGTGATCGAGCGCGCCGTCACCCTGCAGAAGCGGCTCATCGACGACCTGCTCGATGTGTCGCGGATCGTCACGGGCAAGCTGCGCCTCGACCAGCACGTCGTCGACCTCGGAGAAATCGTGCAGGGTGCGGTCGAGGAGGCGCGGCCGTCAGCGGAGATGAAGGCCGTCACGATCGAGACGACGATTGCGTCCGGATTGACCCCCGTGTACGCGGACGCCGCGCGGATGCAGCAGGTCGTCTCGAACCTGCTCACGAATGCCATCAAGTTCACCGCGCGGAGCGGGACCGTGTCGGTGACGCTCGACTGTTCGGCCGCGGAGGCGCGGATCACGGTGCGCGATACTGGGATGGGGGTTCCGCGCGAGTTCATCCCGCACCTCTTCAGCCGCTTCAGCCAGGCGGACGGCTCCGCCACCCGGCTCCACGGCGGCCTCGGTCTCGGCCTCGCAATCGTGAAGCACCTCGTCGACCTGCACGGCGGCACGGTGGGCGCGGAGAGCGCCGGCGAGGGGCACGGGGCGACCTTCTGGGTGATGGTTCCGCTCGTCGAAACGCGCGCCCAGGCCCCGACGCCCTCGCGGGCGACGAGGGCGGCCGCCGACATCTCCGGTCTGCGGGTGCTCGTCCTCGAGGACGATGAGGGAACGCGTGAGTCCCTGGCAGAGATCCTGGCCGTGGCCGGCGCCTCCGTTCGAGCGGTCGCCACGGTCAAGGAGGGGATGCACGCGCTCTCCGAGTTCACGCCCGACGTCGTCCTGAGCGACCTCGCCATGCCCGGCGAGGATGGTTTCAGCTTCATCTCTCGCGTCCGCAGCCTCCCTCCCGAGCGCGGCGGCCGCACTCCCGCCGCGGCGCTGTCGGCGCTCGCCAGCACCGAAGACCGCCAGCATGCGCTCGACGCAGGGTTCCAGATGCACCTGCCCAAGCCCGTGGACATCGACGTGCTGTTCTTGGCCTTGGCGCGGCTCGCGGCGACACCGCAAGCGTAGGACCTGAGCGAGCACCCCTCCAAAGCGAGAGCAGATTTCGATCGCGCCACCGCGCGAGGGTGCGCGGACGTGTGTGCTCGTCCCACGTCCGAGCACGTGGCGACCTGTGCCTTTCACTGCCAGGTGGGCACGCGCCCACCTTGAAGCACCCCGGTCGAGGAAGAGGCGGCCTTCATGCTTGGTTCTGGGCCAAGCATGGAAAACTCTCGAAAACTCATCCTCGTACTGGCCTTCCTCGTGCCCGGCCTTCCGATTGCCGCGCAGCAGACCGACCCGGATGTCATCTGGAAAGGAGACTTCGAAGCCGGAGCGAGCTCGCTCAGCGGCCATTGTTCCGCCGGCGATGATCAGTGGTGCTCGATCGAGACCACCCGTCCGCAGCAGATCCAGGTGGTCGCGGATCCCGTCGCGCAGGGCAGGTACGCGGCCCGATTCGAGGTGAAGTACGGCGACGTCTTCAGCTACTACTCCGACAGCCGCAGCTTGATGAGCGGGCCTTCCGCGCTCTGGGAAAATGAGGGCAACGAGCGCTGGTACCGCTGGCAGGCGCTCTGGCCGCAGGAATGGGTCGGCTCGTTCCCGAAATGGGACGAACTCTCGAATCCCTCCGCGCGCTCATCGGCTGGGTCGCTTGTCGAGTGGCACCATGACGCAAACGGAGCGGTGGAGCACGGCTCCGCTCCCCTCTACATCGGCGCCGGCGACAGCGACATCTGGCTCTGCCTGGTCGATCAGGCCACCAGCTCCTGCCGCGAAAACATCTCCCTCGCTCCGCTGCAGCGCTCGCACTGGCATGACTTCATCATGCATGCCAAGTGGTCGTCGCAACCGGGCGTAGGCTATCTCGAGATGTGGATCGATGGCGTGAACGTCCTACCCAAGTACATCGCGCCCAACATGTACCCGGGAATGCGCAACTACCTCGAGGTGGGTCTGTATCGGAACGGCCACATCGGCGATCCGAACTTGCTGTACCCGAATGGACAGCACGTGTACGGCACGAATGGTACGCCGAGCGTCGCTTATCTCGACGGCTTCATCATCGGGAAGACGCAGCAGTCCGTGCTCAACGAGCGCCCCTGGGGGACATCCCCACCCGATGCGGGCCCGGCGGACGGAGGCACCGGAGCCGACCTCGACGGCGGAACGGGACCGCAAGTGGGGCTCGCGGCGCTCGGATCCGGCGGCGGCGGCTGCGCCAGCGGGGGTCCGCAGCTTGCCTGGCTCGCCGTACCGTTGCTCGCCGTGGCATTCACACGGCGCTTGCGGACACGGCGCGGACCAGGGAGTTGAGCGCAGGTAGGCAAGGGGTTCCTAAAGAAGGAACGTCGTTCCCCAGGCTCTCTCAGGTTTTCGGCAACCCGCGGGCCTCGTGGCCGTGAACAGCTCGTGCGGAGGCTCGTTCGTGCCAAGGGGTGGGCATAGCGCTTGCTCGGTGAACAGGCGGCCAGAGGACGGCGGCCGCGTTCTCGCTGCCTGAAAGGGGTGGGCATGCAAAGCAACGTCGCGAGGCAGGAGACCGAAAGCGAGATTCCAGCCGAGCGCGCGCAGGAGGCCGAGTTCTTCGATCGCTGGGCGAAGGACCACGGGAGGCTTCTGGAACCGGTCGAACCTGCCGTGCTCGACCGATATCGCCGGCCCGGCGTGCTCTATCCGAAAGAATATTGCTTCCGGATGCTGGGCGATCTGCACGACGAGACGATCCTCGACGTCGGCTGCGGCGAGGGCGAGAACGCGATGATCCTCGCCAGGCTCGGTGCCCGCGTCACCGGCCTGGACGTTTCGTCGGGTGCGATCGATCTCGCCAAGCAGCGGGCCCTGCTCAACCGTGTGTCGGACCGCGCGAAGTTCATCTGCGCTCCATTGACTGCGGCCAGCCTGCCAGAGAGCTTCTTCGACGTGATCTGGATCGACAACCTGCTGCACCATGTCCTCGACGAGCTCGAAGAAAGCGTACGCGCCCTTCTCGAGGCAGCGAAACCCGGTGCGCAGGTCATCTGCATCGAGCCGGTGAACCTGAACAAGACCTTGCGCAAGATTCGCTCGCTGGTTCCCGTCCATACCGAGGTCACGCCAGGAGAGCGGCCCCTCGAGAAGCAGGATCTCGCCATTTTGCGGAAGATCATTCCGGACCTGCGCACGACCCACTTCCATTTGCTCGGGCGTCTCCGCCAATTCGTCATTCCCAATTTCCGCTACGAAAAGGCACCTTGGTGGAGGCAAAAGCTCGCGGACGGCATTCACGCGTTCGACCGAATCGTGCTCAGTCTGCCCGTGATCGAGCAGCTCGGGGGCATCGGCATTCTCTACGGGCACAAGCCGGTCGATCGTCACCCCTGAACCACCTCGATCGGCACGACCCACCCCGCTTCACGCAGGTAGCGGTAGAGGTGATGCAAAGGCGGTTCGAGAATCAGGTCGTCGGCGCCGATCACGGCGGACTTTGAATCGGCGAAGCGGACCCGGCTGGGACCGGACCCCAGCGCCTCGGTGACAGCGGCGCGGGGCATGGGGTAGGCGTAGAACTTCACGTTGCTCGCGAAGAGCTTTCCCATGCCCTCCAGCAGGCCGACCAGTGCGTCGTAGAACTGCGATTGGAGGATGTACGCCAGCATCGATACGCCGCCGACCAGGCGCAGGGGCTCGGTGGTGTATCGACGGAGGTAAGGGGCGAGCTGGTATGCCTCGGGGAGGTCGGTCACCAGCGCCGGGGCGAGCCCGAGCGCGGACTCGACCCGCGCCAGTAGCGTGCGATTGTCGGGCGCGTCGTCGTCGAGGACGGGATGAAGGGCTATCTCGACGATGCCGAGGGGCTCGCGAGCGAGGTTGATCTGTTCAGCTCGAAGGGCGAGGTCGCCGGCGTGCAGCATGTCGGCGTGAAACCGCTCGAGCGTGTCGAAGCGTCCGCGGTCGATGATGAGCGGGCGTTTGCGCAGCACGCTCGAGGGCTCGACGACGTGGAAGGCGTGGTCAAAGACGATGGCCCGGGCCATCTGTTTGCGCACCAGCTCGAGGCACCACGCGCGTGGGTCCTGTCCGGCGAAGGCTGGGCCGCTCAGCTCCAGGACGTCGATCTCCAGCCGGTCGATCGACAGCGCATCGGAGAGACACGCGAGGAACTCGTCGGCGGAGCCTCGCGCGTGGTGCGCCCCGTACAGCAGATTGACTCCGAGCACGCCGAGGGCTTCCTGTTGCTGCTGGGCGGTCGGGTCCATCATGTTGACGTGGAGCAGCACGTCGCTGGGATCGCTCCCGGGCTCAGTCTGGAAGCGCAGCCCGACCCATCCGTGCTGCTCGTTGTCGCCCTTGTAATTGCGCGTGGCGACGGTGTCAGCGAACGCGAAGAAGCACGTCCGGATACCGCGCGCCGGCCCCAGACGCTCCGTCACCAGCTTGTATTCGTGGTCGAGCATCGCCAGCAGCCGCTCGCGCGAGACATAGCGCGTGCCGGCGCCGTAGGTGTCGTCGCTGACCGCCTTATCGTAGGCGCTGATCGTTTGTGCGACTGTGCCGGAGGCGGCGCCGACGGTGAGGAACCACCGTGCGACTTCCTGCCCCGCGCCGATCTCGGCGAAGCTGCCGTAGATCGAAGCCTGCAGGTTGATCGCCAGCGCCTTGGCGTGGGTGTCTTTGGCGGCGTGAGGCTCGCTCATTCAGGTTCCCACCCGGCAGTGGCGGCGGCCGCAATCAGCTCTGCTACCTGAGGTCGGCAGGCCGCAGCACTTTGAGGGGTCTTTTTGTTCATGTCACAGCGCCGACCAACCAAGCGCGGCGAGGACGACGTATAGCGCGCACCTTTACCTCGTCCCACTGCCGGTGAGGCCGAACACACAGCTCACCCCGCCCACTGTCGCAGTGCCCGCGGCGGTCGCGGTCAGGTGGTGTCCGTCCGACGTGTAGAGCGTGTAACTGGCCACGCTAAGGGAGACCGCAGTGCCGTTGCTGGTCGCGCTGCACGTCACCGGGCCGTTCGCAAGGGTGGCGGTACTACCCGAGACGTTGAATTTGAAAAGGCAGCCGTCGTTGGACGTGTATTGGAGGTCTGCTCCTGAGCCGTTGCTCAACGTCACGGAGACCAGGCTGTTCTGCGTGACCGGTGCGTTACCTGGACAAGTGACGGTGGTAGTCTGGTTACCGGCCCAAGACCCGAGCCAGTTCGAGAGGTCCTTGCCGCTTCCGCCACAAGCGACGGCGAGCAAAAACAATCCGCTGATGAGCTTTTTCAAGTTGTCCTTGATCCATTTCGACCTTATCTCCTGCGCCGCAACGGTTTGAGCGACCATCATTGCAGTGATCACGCTAATCACGGCTTTCATCTTGAATCTCCCTAAGGGCGCTGGCAACACTGCCGAGTGCAGCCGATACGAAGGAAAACGAGGCCTCACAAACAGAATAGCCCCTTACAGATGTTGTTGCGGCAAGTGGACAAGTGGCGGTCACCCTCATCAAGAGCTACCAATGATGAGCGCCGTTAAGCCGATGCCGAGAAAGTGGCTTGCCCGGTGTCGTGAGATCGCTCGCGCCGCATAAGGCTGCAGTCGTACGCAGTCGTCCGAATGGTCGGGGCGAGGACCAGGACGAGATCGGTGCCTCGCCCGCTGTCCAGTCGACTATTGGTGGCCCAGTTCCTTTTCGGCTTCCAGCCAATCCTCTTGGTCGTGACCGTGCTCGCCGCCTCGCTGGACAAACCTCTCGTATGCCCGCTGTGCGACCTGGGCAGGGTCCGGCTCGCGGGCCTGCCCCGCGCGAGAGAGCGGGGTTTCCGCCGAACGGTGGCTCATCTTCTCCGGCGACTTCGGATCGGGCTCTTTGTCGACCACGCGAGCTCCTTTCGGTGATGAAGCCGCTCTACCTCGCTGCGGTCAGCGATCATGGCGCGGGCGCTCTGACTCGTTGTTCTGCGCGTCTCGACTCGAGTTGCTCCGCGCGTCTCTTGGAAAACCTGTTGCGCTTCCCCGAAAGCCTTGTCAAGGGCCGAGGGTAGAACGCGCCGAAGAGCACGCACGCGCATCCTGCTCGTAGAAGGGTTGCTATGGCCGAAGTATGGCCAACCGAAGTGGCCGGACTCGCTGCAGCCGCCGGGTTCGGGCTGACGCGCAAGCTCACCGGAACAGGTACAGGAAGTGGGCGGCGACCGGCGCGCCCAGATCTGCGTGACGCGGCGTTTGGAAGATGGCGTACTCGGCCGCTCCGAGCAGACCGTAGCCCACTAGCGCGACGGCGGCGATCAAACCGGGCCCCGAGAGCTGCGCGATCGCGGCGCCGGCCAGAACGGCCAACGCCGGGTAAGCGGGCGCGACGTAGCGGGTCTGGTAGCCGCCGCGCATCAGTCCGAAGACCGTCAGGGCAGCGAAGAAGGCCAGTGCGCACAGCGTGGGACCCAGGTCTCGCGCGTCGCGGGCGCGGAGCCGCATGAGCGCCAGTCCGAATACCGGCGCAAACAGCAAGAGGCTGGAAACATGGAAATGCCAGGGCCGGCCCACCGCCATCGCTACGAACGGATAGCGTTGCATCATCTCAGCGGTGGGAAACGCGCTCGGCAGCCATTGGCCATTCACGACGCGCAGCACCGCCACCCACGCGAGACACGGCGGCAGGGAGGCCGCGAGGACCGCCGCCAGCTTGCGCGGCGCAAGAAGCTGGCGATCATTGTGCCACGCGAGCGCCACCATCGCCGGCGCGACCAGCACCCCCGTCGCCTTGGTGAGAAAGGCGAGCGCAAACGCGCCCCCCGCGAGAGCGTACGCCGCGGGCGTGGCCTTGCGGCCGGCCCGATCCGCTAGAAGCAGCGCCAGCGAGACGGAAAAGACCAGCATCGCGTCGATCCAGATGTGCTGCGCGGCGAACCAGGTGATGGTGCAGGTGGCAAGCAGCCCCCCCGCCCACAATGCCTCGCGGCGGCCGAAGAGCCGCAGGGTGAGCGCATGGACGCAGACGATGGCGCCCAGCTCCAGCAGCACCGGAAACAGCGGCAGCGGCAGCCCAAGGGCAGTGAGCATCGCGCCCAGGTAGACGAAGGCGGGCGCGTGAGAGAAGATCGGCTTGTCGTAGTTGTGGGCATCGAGCCGCCGGAGGAGCGGCGTGCCCTGCAGCGTGTACCCCAGCGGGTCGGCGCGCACCTGCGCGATCAGCGTGGCGTAGACCTGCTCGTCCGCCTCGGCGTGCGGCTGCCGCTCTCCAGACGGCGCGCGCCGCAGCGTGGCCAGACGCGGCACCAGCGTGCAGAAGAGGAGCACCGCGAGAGCGGCGTGCCTGGTCACGGTCGGTCGGGCATCCTGCGAGGGCTCACCAGTGCCCAGTATGCCCGCAGGCGGACCCGCCCACTATTTTCAGGAAGGCGGGCGGCATCGACGGCGGGCGCTGCCCTGCTTCAGGGATGCGCTGCCTCTTCGTCGTGGGCCGCGGCCCTACTTGTGCAGCTTGGAGTGCAGGGTCCCCCGGTTGAGCCCGAGCGCCCGGGCCGCGTGGGTCCGGTTCCCCGACGCCTCGTTCAGGGCAGCGACGATCAAGCCTCGCTCGTAGGCGTCCAGCCTTTCCTTCAGGCGCATGCGGACCCGCAGATCATAGGTCAGATAACCCCAGCTTCCGTCATCTTCGTGTAGCCTCCCGCGCCTGGTCTGGAAACACTGCGCCGGGAACGATGTCGGGTCGCATTCCGCCAATCTCTAACCCCTGCGCGCGGTCGCACAAGCGGCCGGCGGCTCATCGATCGGCTGGCGCGCGGCCCTCAGCGGCGGGTACCTTCCAAGTGGACCCCGGCATCTTTGGCGGCCTCGTCGGAAGTCTTCCCCTGTTCGCGCGCGACGATGTAGGCGGCGTACCACCCGGACCAGTGATGCTTCGGAGCGGTCGGTTCGTACTCGCCATGGCGCTTCTCTGCCTCTCGCAGAAGCTCCGTCAGAGTCGCGACGTCCAGGCCGAATCCTCGTCCGGGAAGCCGCGTCTTGATCTCCTGGAGCATCCAGCTGTTGCCGTCTGGATCACTGAATGAGGCCCATGAGCGGTAGGAGTGACCTTCCGGGTCGGGGCCCGGCACGCGTCCCTTCGTGCCGTCGACATGGAGGCCGCCCGCGAAATGGAACACCTCACTCGCGTCGACGTCGTGCCGGATCAACTCGGCGCGTGCTGCCTCGATGTCATCGACGACGAGGAAATTTCCCTGAACTGAGCCCGGCACGGCGGTCGTGAGTCCCTTGCCGAACAGGATCGAGCAGGGTGAGCCGGGAGGTGTCAGCTGCACCACCCGCCAGTCCTCACCGGTGGCGAAATCGGCATCCAGGCGCCACCCCAAGCTCTGGTAGAAGCGCTTGGCGCGATCGACGTCGGACACCGGAACAATGACGACTTCGAGCTTCAGATCGACCATCCCAGCCTTCGAGTCCTGGGTTGCGTCTTCACTGCGCATCTCTGTGCTGCTCATGATCGCCTCCTTGGATCCGCTTGATCATGCTCAGTCTAGCAAAAGCGCGGCGGCAGCGGACTACGCTCGCCGCGCAGCGAGAGCCCGCCGCCAGTAGCGAGCCCGACGTTCAGGCCACCTTCGCAGCGAGCTCCTCCAGGCTTGCCCCAAGCACCCGGTTGAAGGCTGGGAAAGGATGGATGACGTCGGCGAGCGTCTTCAGCGGAGTGCCCAGCTTGATCGCCAGCACGAGCTCGCCCACGATCTCGCCCGCGCGCGGAGTGACCAGGGTCGCTCCGATCAACACCCCGCGCTTGCGGTCGCCGACCAGCTTGAGCGCGCCGCCGTGAAAGTCATGGATGTAGCCTCGCGCGGTCTCGGCCGGATCGGTTCTGACGACGACGACATCGATGCCTCGCCCGCGCGCGACAGCCTCCGACAGCCCGACCGAAGCGATTTCAGGATCGGTGAACGTCACGCGAGGGACCGCTGTGTGATCGGCCCTCGCGTCCATGCCCCGCAACCGGCGTGCCACCACCTGCCCGTGGTAGTAGGCCAGGTGGGTGAAACCACCGAGTCCGGTGACGTCACCTGCTCCGAAGATGCCGGCCCGCGCTTCGAGCGTCGCCGGGTCCACCTTCAACCAACCGCGCTCCGTCTGTGCGATCCCGGTTGCCCGCCACGCCTCCGCGTTGGGGCGACGGCCAGTGGCAACCAGCAATCGGTCGGCCGACACCACAGCCCCCGACTTCAAGTGGACGACGACGGCCGAGGCTTGGCGCGAGGACGCCGATTGCTTTTCGACGGCGACACATGGGTCCCCGATCCTCAGCGTGATGCCATCCGCCTCCAGGTGCGGCCGCAGCGCAGCTCCGGCCTCCGGTTCCTCGAGGCCAAGGAATGTCGGTGCGGCTTCGATCACAGTCACTTTGGAGCCGAGACGTGCGAAGGCCTGCCCCATCTCGACTCCAATCGCGCCCCCGCCGAGGATGGCCAGCGAGGCCGGCAGCTCACTCGGGATCGCTGCCTGGCGGTTGGTCCAGAACTCGATGGTGTCCACACCAGGAATGGGTGGGATCGCTGCGGTACTGCCGTTGGCGATCACCACCGAGCGACGGGCGACGAGCTGCGCGCCTCCGACCTCTACAGTGCGCAGGTCCGTCAGCTTCCCTTCACCTCGAAAGACCTTGGCCCCAGTCGCTTCCATCGCGGCGGCAGGCCGGCTGTCGTCGAGGTTGCGTGCCATCCACAGCACGCGTTTGGAGACCTTGGGAAAGTCAACGGTCCATTCCACGCGTGAGGCGGCGAGGAGGCGAGCGCGATCGGCCTCGCTCAAGGTTTCGCCTGAGCGGAGCAGGGTCTTGGAAGGCACGCAGCCCCAGTACGGGCACTCGCCCCCGACCAGCTCTCGCTCGACAACCGCGAGCGTCAGCCCGCTGTCCTGAAGGCCGACCGCGATCGCTTCTCCAGCGACGCCACCACCCAGACACACGACGTCAAATTCCTGTGGCAACTTCCCTACCTCCGTGAGCCACCATCGAAGGCGACGTCGCTACAAAAAAGCCAAGGACGGATAAGCACGGGTCGGTCGTGTCGCCCTTCTCCCCGCTTCATCGTGCTCAGTCTAGCAAAGCGCGCCGCGGCAGGAGACCACACTCCGCCGCGCCCTTCAATCGCACCAGCTCACCCCTTCCGGCACGAAGAGCGGCGTGCGCACCCGAGGTTGCGCTCGCGCTCCAAGAAAGACTAGGCAGTTGGGCTACCGGCTAGTGCTCCCCGACCAATTCTGCTCTGGCAGGACGACTCACCGGAGCTGCAGCAAACGCTGCTTTGACGGCGGCGGACAGCTCTGCGCCTATGCCTTGATTTCGCCCTGCGCGGCGAGGTGTAGCGCCCCCCCGCCGCGTTCTGGTAGCTGAGGACGCCTTCACCTTCGGTCGACGCGATTATGCAATCCTCCTGCTCCTCGCGCGAGTGGGCCTTCGGGCAAGCGAAATGCACGCGCTCGCACTCGCGGACA
>Ga0209474_10002666_pt1 | contig 16169 bp, 15 predicted proteins | sample GraSoiAngelo_145_FD_185902 | JGI IMG/M metagenome (GOLD analysis project Ga0209474, IMG submission 185902) | Grasslands soil microbial communities from the Angelo Coastal Reserve, California, USA - 14_1009_05_20cm (SPAdes) (version 2) | ecosystem: Environmental > Terrestrial > Soil > Grasslands...
GTGATCGGACCAGTGACGATCTCCGGCGGAGTCGCAAGCTTCAGCGGTACCGCGACGATCCACGTGGTCGGAAGATCCCTCGAGTCAGGTGACATCCTGACCGCGACCGTTCCAAACGTGCCATTCACCTCGCTGCAGACCGCCGGCGGCGCGGGCGTCGCGACGCACCGTCTCGAGGTCACGCTCGATGGGAGCGTTGTCGCGTTCCCCGACCTGAGTAAGGCGATGGCGCCGCTCAACGCCGGACGCATCACGATCAGGCAATAGGAGAGGACGATGAAGGCATCTCTCGCGGTCATCATCTTGTTCACGCTGGTCTCTTCGCTGCTCGTGCCAGCCACCGCGCTTGCCGACAGCGATACGCACACGTACGAGCTCTTCGTAGTGGTACCCAACGTTTCGGAGGCCGCGAACGGCGACCAGGTGGCCATCACCGCAAGAGGGACCTGGCAGGTCCACCCGAACCGGGCCATCGACCTCACCGGTACGTTCACGCACAGGGCGGCGAACGGGACCGTATTGGGGGCCGGCATCTGGACCGCGACCGACCTGCTCGAGTACCAGTCCTATGGCTGCGGGGTCGTCCACAACTTCCCAACCCCCGGCGCGACGACGCCGCTCCCGCCGAACTGGTGCGGCGGCGCGGTGAAGATGCGTATCCTCGCGACACCAAGCGGCACGAATCTCCAGATCGAGGACATCCTCACCGTCTTCTGCATCATCGGGCCGAATCCTCCGAACAGCCACGACGACCCGACCGGCGAGGGAATCACCCTCGTGGTTCCGGGCATCGCCAATTTCAACCACATTGTCGTGGGAATGAACCACTACGTTCAGCTGAACTAAGCGAATTCAGCGCTGAGCTGAGGGGGCGGCCGCGTGGCCGCCCCCTTCTCATGTCGCCTAGAAGGTTACGGCGCTGACGCTCCATAGATGTTCTGGTCGATTCCGCCGGCATGCGGACAACGGTCGCCGCTGAACGCTCCGGTGCTGCTCTGGACGCGACACTGGAGGACGTCGACGTTATCGCCGTCGGGATCGTTGGTACCCTCGCGCGGATCGCTGCCGGCCACCGTGTTCCGCCAGTCGGTCCACGTGACAAACGCGGTGTTGCCAACTGAGCTGACCCAGAGGTAGTCGCCGGCGAACGGGATGGTCCGGTTGGCGAACTGCTCCCAGTTCCCGTTGGTCGTCATGTCCGTAATTCGCGTCTTACCCGTCCACGTGGCGCCGCGGTTGGTGCTTCGGGCGCCGAAGACGTCCAACGACGGGTGCGATGCGTCCCTGTCGGCGCTGTTCCCGATGGGACGCGCCGGTGAGTAGCTCGCGTCGTTGCGCGTGTCGTACCAGATCGCGTGCAGGACGCCACCGTCGGCGGAGATGTCCGGGAAGAACTGGTGGCCGGTGCTCTGCGCATCGATGAGCGCCGGCGCCGTGGAGGTGTCGTTCGCGCCGTTCAGGCGCACGAAGTAGACGGCCTCCTGGCTTCCGGTGCCGGGTGCGATCGAGCCGTAGGTGGTGCCGGTCGGAACCTCGGTCCCCGGCTTCGAGGGGTCGAACACGATGTAGATGTACTCATGCGCCGTGTCGCCTTGATCGGCGGTCGAACGCACCTGGGTGTCGTGACGGAAGAAGGTGTAGCCCGACGCGCAGTGGCTCGCAGAGTCGCCACAGTCGCGCGCCGCCGAGCCAGCCTTCTGCGCGTCGCTGTCGAGGCTCGGATCGTCGACGGCGATCGCCGCGACTGGCGTCTGCGGGGCAGCGATGTCCTGAGCGTCGTAGGTCTCGAATGAAAGGAGCGCACTGGCTGGTCCGAACGTGGCGCCGCAGTCGGTCGACTTCGCGTACTGGATTTGGTGCGGCTCCTTGCCCTTGGGGTAGGCGTGCCAGGTCACGTACACGTTGCCGTTTCCGGTCACAGCAATGTCCGGGAACTGCGCACCTTGGTTGCCCGCATTGAGCTGCTTGGGGTTCGACCAGGTCGCGCCGTGGTCGGTGGATCGCGCGATGACGATCGAGTTCGTACCGTTCCCGTTGAATACCGACCAAGAGAAGTAGACCGTGCCTTCGCACGACGACGACGTGCGGTCGGCCTCGATCGCGGTCTTGTCGTTGAAGCGGCCCAGCAGGTTCGGCGCGGACGAGCCCTTGCCGACGACCTCGGCGTTCACGAACCGTTTTCCGTCGTTGACGGTGCCGCCGCCGGAGTTCTCGAAGACCGCCACCCAAACATCGCCGAAGGTCTTCGGGGACCCCGCCGGGTCACCGGAGCTTTCCGACCCGAAGAACGCGCGGCCGTGCTTGTCCCACGCGATCACCGGGTCGCCCGCGCTCGCGGTGCGGATGTGCGCGTTCGCCGCGTACGGCGATGTGTCGCCGGGATAGCCCGGAACGAGCGAGCTCTGGAAGCTGGCGCCGCCGTTCTCCGATCGGTAATAGCCCAGCCAGATCGGCCCTGTCGGCGCTGGTGTCGCCGATCCGAACGGTTGGTAGACGCCGCAGTAGTCGTTCGAGCTCCCGAGGATGACGTTCGTGTTGCGCGGGTCGATCGCGACGGACGGCTCATTCTGCCGGCCGCGTGAGATCGCGCACTCTTTGATCACGTCGTCCGTGTACGCATTGCCGGTGGCGAGTGTGTATGCGCTGACGTACCCGCCTGCGGTGTCGTTCGTGAGGCGCACGTTCGCCGTCGTCGCGACGGCGGAAGTGTCGAGCGCGGCCACGAGGGCGATCGCGCCGACGGCGGCGAGGAGCAACGCGAAACGGGAGTGACTGGACATCTGTTTCTCCCCCTCTGAAACTGCCGGTAACCTTAGCGAACGCTTCGGCACGACGTCGGGCGCGACGAGGTCGAGCGACTGAGCGGTCGTCAAGCCTGACTGTTCGCGTCAGCGGTCTAGTCTTCTCGTACGTGAGGAATTCGGCGGGGTTGGCGCCGCGCTTCGCGCGCGAGCGTCTGCGGGTCATCGCATTCATCGCGCTGGCCTTCGTTCCGCTCATCGCGATCGAGCTCGTCGTGCTGCAGGGTCAGCAGCAGGCCGCGCGCGACGGCCTCGCGAGCGCGCGACTGTCGCTCGCGCGGGCGGCCGCCGCCGACACCGATGGATTCATCGACGGGAACGTCTCGACGCTTCGCGCACTCACGCAAACGCGTTCGGTCCGCTTGGCCGATGCGCAGAACGTGAACGCGATTCTCACGCCGATCATCCAGAACGACCCAAACTGGCTCACGATCGGCCTATCCGGCGCCGATGGCTTCAACATCACGAGCTTCACCACGCCTCCGCACACGGTGAGCATCGCCGACCGCGATTACTTCCAGGCCGCGATCGCGGGCCGCACCGGAATCAGCTCGGTCATCGTCACGCGCGGCAATCTCAAGACCAAGACCATCGTCCTCGCGGTGCCGGTCGTCTTCGACGACGGCACACGGGGTGTGCTCTCCGGAGCGCTGAAGCTCGACAAGGTCGACGAGGAGCTCCGCAGCGTCGTGCCGGCGCCATCGATCGAACTGCGGGTCGTCGACCGGAACGGGCAGGAGTTCATCGGGCCTGGCGGCGAAGAGGAAAACGCGCCCGACGTTCATGCGCGTCCGGAGGTCGTCGAGGGTCTCGCCGGGAAGTCCAGCGCGCTCGTCGCGAAGGACCTGCAGGGACGCGATGCCCTCGTAGCGTTCGCGCCGGCGCCGGTCGCGGGTTGGGTCGTCATCCTTTCCGAGCCTGCGGCGGCTGCGTTCGCGGTGCCGAACGAGCTCGGGCGCACCGCCGGCGTTCTCACGCTCGTCGGTCTCGTGATCGCGCTCGCGATCGGCTGGTACTTCAGCGGGCGTCTGGCGCGCTCGTACATGGACATCGAGACCGAGCGATTCCGTCTGAGCGACGCGCTCAAGCACGCGCCCGCGCGGGTTGGCCTCCTTCGAGGGAAGGAGCTCGTGTACACGATGGCGAGCCCTGGCCAGCTGGAGCAGCTCGGCATGCGAGAGCAGGACGTCGTCGGTAAACCCTTCCGCGCCGTCGATCCGGACCCCGACCATCGCGCGATCCTCGAGCGGGTCTACCAGACCGGCGAGCCGTTCTTCGCACACGAGATGCCGAGCTCGGTCCGCTTGCCGAACGGGACGCTGGTCGAAGGCTGGTACAACGCCGCGATCGTTGCGACGAAGGACATCGCCGGAAAGATCGACGGCGTCATCTACTACGCGACGGACGTGACCGACCTCGTGCGGGGCCGGAAGCGTCTCGAGGAGCTCGCCGCCGCGGTAAGCGCGGAGCGCGACGAGCTGCAGCAGATCATGAACGAGCTCCCCGAGGGCGTCGTCGTGATGCGCCGCAACCTCACGACGACGCGCAACAAGACCGCCGACGACCTCCTGGGCCGCCCCTTCAGCGGCGACTTCGAGTCCGCGCGCGCCGACTCCGTGCCGCGGCGGCCGGACGGGCGTCCTTACGAGGTCGCCGACTTTCCGGTGATGCGCGCGCTGCTCCGTGGCGAGAACGTCCACGGGGAAGAGATGGAAATCCACAATGTCGCGCGCGGCGAGGATCTGAGCGTGCTGGTGAGTGCCGCGCCGGTGCGACGCGACGGTGAGATCGTCGCGGCGGTCTCGGTCTTCCAGGACATCACCCAGCTGCGCGCGTTCGAACGACAGCGCAGCGAGTTCTTCAGCATGGCGAGCCACGAGATCCGGACACCGGTCACCGCGATCCAGCTGCAGCTCGACCTCATCCAGCGACAGCTCTCAAAAGGCGACGCGACGCAGGTCCGGGAGCTCGTCGCCAAGGCGAAGCACCGCACGAAGGCGCTCACCGCCCTCATCAACGACCTCCTGGACATGACGCGCATCGACGCCGGCCGATTCGGGCTCGAGCTGCAGGACCTCGACCTCGTCGAGCTCGCGAAGCGCGCCGCGAGCGACTACCCCACCGACCCCGAGCATCCGATCCTCGTCGTCGCCTCGACCGGCGAGTTACCGGTCCATGCGGACAACCGGCGTGTGGTCGAGATCCTCGAGAACCTGATCAGCAACGCGGTGAAGTACAGCCCGCGCGGCGGCACGGTCACCGTGGAGATCGGCCGCAGCGGGGACCACGCGATCGTGCGCGTCCGCGACGAGGGCATCGGGATCCCCGAGGACGAGCGCGCGAGGATCTTCGACCGCTTCTTCCGGACGACGGTCGCAAAGCCCTACGGCGGCGTCGGACTCGGCCTCTACATCTCCAAGGAGATCGCGCAGCGGCTTGGCGGCGAGCTCACGCTCGAATCGAGCGGGCCGAGCGGAAGCGTGTTCCGGCTCAGCCTGCCGCTCGTCCGGGCAGAGGTCGGCGCGCCGGCCGCCTCAGGCGTGAATGCGGGAGAGCTCGGGGACCGCTAGCCCCGCTGCTCCAGGGCGTGACGTCGCGAACTCCCCTGCCTCCTCGCGCACGCGCTCCAAGAGATCCAGCGCGAGCCGCGCGCGCCGCACGCGCTCGCGCGAGAGCGCGACGATGGTCGGCTCGAGGTGGCTGCCCGCGGGGTAAGGATCGGTCGTGCCGCGCAGACCGAACTTGACATAGACCGGCGCCGCAACGCGAACGATGTCCGCGATCTCGTGGAAGCGCACGAAGCCGCCGAGGTTGTCAGGGCACTCCAGGTAGACGTCCAGCGGCAGATCGATCGCCGCGCGGATCGCCGCGAGCTGCGCGGTCGTGAGGTCCGTCGGCACGTTGATCGTGCTCGCGCCGAGGTCCGCGACGACCCGCGCCGAAGCCGGGTTTGCGACGGGAAGCATCACCGAGACCTTGGCCTGCATCGACGCGGGAAGATCTCCAGAGCGACGCATGGCCGCGAAGACCGATAACACTCCGATGTCCTGGATGAGCACGCTCCGGATGCCGTGCGCGGCCGCGCGTTGTATGTCCTCGAGTACGGCGACGAGCTGCTCGGTGCCCCGTGCGGCCGGAGCCACCAGCGCACCGACCGGGGCCCGGGCCATCGCCGACGCATCCCAGCCGGCGTTCGGGCGCGCGAAGAGACTCATCTCGACCCCGGAACGCGCGCCGAGCCGCGCCATGTCGTCGAGCTCGGCGTCGGTGTGCATGAACACCCCGCTGCCTTGCGAGACGCGGACGACCGGCACGGCGAGCCGCTCCGCTTCCTCGAGTACGGCCTCGAACGCCCGCGGCCCTTCCGTACTCGGGATCTCGATCCGGTAGTGCGCGCCGTCGGGAAAGCGCCTGGGCGAATCCGGGAGATCGTTCGCGTCGCGGTCGGGAAGGCCCAGAGCGGCAAGCGCCCGGCGTCCCGCGTTACGCGCCATTTCGTACCTTCGCGTAGAGCACTGGGCGCTCACGAGTCGGGACGAGGACCGCGAGCGAGGGGTGATCGCGCCGCACGCTGTCGACCAGATGCGCGGGGAAGCCCAGGTTCTGCGGGAACGTGTCGTAGTGCATCGGCACCAGCAAGTCGACCCCTGCGTCGTCCGCGAGCTGCGCCGCCTCGCGGTGGTCCATGTTCCCGACGATGCCGGCGGACTCGCGGAAGTGGTCGCGCCCGTTTATTGGCAGTAGCGCGACGTCGACGTGGAACGCGCGCAGGCGCTCGGCCATGCCGTCATAGGCGATCGTGTCGCCGGCGTGGTAGACGCGGGCGACGCCGTCGTCGAGCACGTAGCCAAGGTAGCGGTAAAGCCCGCCGGAGAGCTCGCGCCCGAATGTGTACGCGTCGGCCATCCCAACCCCATGCCGCGCCGGCACCGGATGGAGCGTGACGCCATCGAGCGTGATCCGCTCGTCCGGCTGCGCGCCGATGATCCGCGCGAGCGGGACGCCGGCCGCCGCGACGGCGTCGACGAGCGGCCTTGGGATGACGAACCGGGCCGCGGGCGACGCGCGCGCGATCGCCGGAAGCGAGGCGAGGTCGAGGTGGTCGTAGTGCTCGTGCGAGCACGTGACCACGTCGACGCTGGTCGCGTCCTCGGGATCGAACGCCGGCGGCGAGATGCGCTCGGCCATCGGCGCGAGGAAGGGATCGAGCAGGAGGACGAGGCCACCGGCGCGGACGGCGAAGCCGGCCTGGCCAAGCCACCAAAGGGCGACCGTGCCGGGCGCAAGGTCGAGCCCGCGGAGCGCGACGGTCGGGCTCGTCCTGACCTGCGTCACTGCGCCGCCGCTTCCACGCCAGAGTCGCGGTGCGCGGCGATGAGCGCGCGGTACCACTCGCCGCTCGCCTTCACACGCCGGCGCTGCGTCAGGTAATCGGTGTGCACGATCCCGAAGCGCTTGCTCGTCCCGTGCGCCCACTCGAAGTTGTCCATGAGCGTCCAGATGAAATACCCACGGAGCGGGACCCCGGCCGCGATGGCCTCGGCCGCCGCGGTGAAATGGCGCTCGAGGAATCGGACGCGCGCCGGATCGTCGACGCGATCGTTGACGACGACGTCGTCGTAGGCGGCGCCGTTCTCCGTGACGTACATCTCGCGCGGGTGGTACTCCTGGTGAACCCGAACGAGCAGCCGGCGGAACGAATCCGGATGCACCTCCCAGCCGATCGCGGTGTGCTCGCCGGGCGGATCGACCCGATCGGCGAGAAGCGGTCCCTCGCCCGAAGCGCGGACGACGCGGCGCGCGTAGTAGTTCACGCCGACGAAGTCGAGGCTCCCGTCGTAGCCCTCGAGCTCGCGCGCGCGTACGAAGTACGGCAGGTAGAGCGCGGCCATGTCCTGTGGGTATCCGCGCCCGAAGAGCGGATCGAGGAACCAGCGGTTGAGAGAGCCGTCCATCCGGCGCGCGGCTTGGGCATCGGCCTCGGAGGCGGTCGCCGGATCGCACGGCGAAAGATTGAGCGCGATCCCGACGTGCGCCTCAGACGATCGCGCGCGTATCGCGTCAGCCGCGGCGCGGTGCGCGAGCAGGAGGTGGTGCGACACGAGGATCGCGGTGCGGAAATCGCGGATGCCCGGCGCGTGGACGCCGCTGTGGTGGCCGGCGTACGCGACCACCTCGGGCTCGTTCAGCGTCATCCAGTCTTTGACCCGGTCACCAAGACGTCGGGCGATGAGATCGGCGTACGCAGCGAAGGCCGGGACGACCTCGCGCGACGCCCAGCCGCCCCTCACCTGCAGCGCCTGCGGCAGATCCCAGTGGTAGAGCGTCACGAACGGCCGGATCCCCGCCCGGAGCAGCTCGTCGATGAGGCGCTCGTAGAAGGCGAGGCCGCGCTCGTTGACCGCGCCGGTCCCAAAGGGAATGACCCGCGGCCAGCTGATCGAGAGGCGATACGCGTCGAGGCCGAGCTCGCGCATGAGGCCGACGTCCTCCGGCCAGCGGTGATAGTGGTCGCAGGCGACGTCGCCGGTCTCGCCGGTGGAGATCGCGCCGGGGCGCCGGCAGAACTCATCCCAGATGGAAGGTCCCTTCCCGTCCTCGTCGTGCGCGCCCTCGATCTGGTATGCCGCGGTCGCGGCACCGAAAAGGAAGCTCGCGGGAAACCGGCGGTCGAGCTCGCTCATCGCGCCGGCTCGATCTCGTCCCAGACGAGTCCCATGCGCGCGTTGATCCCGCCATCGACATAGAGGAGCTGCCCCGTGATGTAGTCGGCCTCCGGCGAGACCAGGAACGCCACCACGGGCGCGACGTCCGCCGGGGTACCCATCCGCCGCCACGGCACGCGCGCGGCGGTCCGCTCGCTCGAGTAATCCGGCATCTCGAAGTAGCGCGGCGTCTCGATGAGGCCGGGCGCGACCGCGTTGACTCGGATCTTGCGCGGCGCGAGGTCCATCGCGAGCGCGCGCGTATAGGCGTTGAGCGCCCCCTTCGTCGCCGCGTACGCGGCGTGCCCCGGGAATCCGGCGCCACCGTGTATCGAGCTCACGTTGACGATCGCGCCGCCTCGCTTCGCGAGGTGCGGGACCGCCTGCTGCATGCAGAAGTACGCCGCGCGTACGTTGACGTTGAACAGCTCGTCGTACTCGGCCTCGGTGAGCGCGAGCGGATCGCGTGACTTCGTGACGCCCGAGTTGTTCACGAGGATGTCGAGGCCGCCGAGCTCCGTCGCCGCCTCGTCCACGACGCGGCGGCAATCCTTCACTCGCGAAAGGTCGCCGGAGAAGAGCGTCGCGCGTCCACCGTCGCGCGCGATCTCCATGCACACCTCGCGTGCGCCCTCGGCGCTGTGCGCGTAGTGGATCGCGACCGACGCACCCCGCGCGGCGAGCTCGCGGGCGATGCCCTGACCGATGCCGACGCCGGCGCCGGTGACGAGCGCGCGTCGTCCCGCCAACGTTGGGGGGCTCTGGCGGCTGGGGGGCTTCGCCCCCCAATCCCCCGAGGTCACACGCGCTCCTTCTCGCGGCCGCGCATGTGCCAGCGATCGCCGAAGAGGTTGAGGTGGATGGGCTTGCGCGGGTGCGCCGCGATGACTTCTTCGTCGATCTCGATACCGAGGCCTGGCGCGGTCGGAAGGGGAAACGCGCCGTCGGCCACGGCCGGGATCCCACGCGCCGCCTCGCTCACAAAGGGGTCGACGAAGTCGTTGAAGTGCTCGAGGATCTTGAAGTTTGGCGTCGCGGCCGCCAGGTGAAGCGCGGCCGCGGTCGAGACCGGCCCGCCGACGTTATGCGGCGCGACCATCACGTAGTAGGACTCGGCCCACGATGCGAGCTTCCGCGTCTCGAGGATGCCGCCCATCATCGTGAGGTCTGGCTGGATCACGTCCGCCGCCTGGAGCTCGAAGAGCTCGCGGAACTCGTGGCGCACGTGGATCCGCTCGCCGGTCGCAACAGGCACGGCGACTTTTCGCGCGACCTTCGCGAGCGCTTTGAGGTTTTCGGGTGGTACCGGCTCCTCGATCCAACCGGGACGGTACGGCTCGAGCTCGCGAGCGATCGTGATGGCCTGAGCCGGCGTGAAGCGCCCGTGCATCTCGACGAATACCTCGCCGTCGGGCCCGACGCCTTCGCGTGCGGCCTCGACAAGGTCGATCGCGCGGCGGAGCTCGGCGTGTCCCAGCTCTTGCCACGCGGTGCCGAAGGGGTCGAGCTTGACCGCACGGTAGCCCTTCGTGAGCGCGCGCTTCGCCGCGTCGCGGAACTCGGCGGGCGTGCGCTCCACCGTGTACCAGCCGTTCGCGTAGGTGGGGATCCGCTCGCGTATCGGTCCCCCGAGGAGCCGATACACGGGCTGACCGAGCGCCTTTCCCATGATGTCCCAGCACGCCATCTCGATCACCGCGAGGGCGGACATTGCGATCTGCCCTGCGCGGGCGTAGTCGTCGCGGATCATGCGGCGCGCGAGGGCCTCGATCGCGAACGGATCGGCGCCGATGACATGTGTCGGCACGGCTTCTTCGAGATAGCCGAGGAGCGCGCTGGTGTGGTTGATCATGCGAACCTCGCCGACGCCGCTGATTCCCTCGTCGGTGCGGACGACGACGAACGTGAGGTTGCGCCACGCCGCGCCGAGCACGAGCGGCCGGACCTCCGTGATCTTCATCCCTTGAGCCCCGTCGTGACGATCCCGCGGACGATGAAGCGCTGAGCGAACGCGAAGAAGAGGATGAGCGGCATCACATAAAGGACGACGCCGGCCATCGTGACGGTCTGAAGCGGGTTGCCATGCGGGTCGACGTACGCGTTCGCCATGCGCACCGCGAGCGTGGTGTTGTCCTGGTGGAGGAGGAGCGCCGGGTAGAGATAGTCGCCCCAGACCCAGAGGAACATGAAGATCGCGCTCGCCGCGATCGCGGGTCCGGCGTTGGGCAGGTAGATCTGCAGGAAGATGCGGAGCGGTCCCGCGCCGTCAACCTCGGCGGCGTCGTCGAGCTCGCGCGGGAACGTCGCAAAGAACTGGCGGAAGAGGAAGATCGCGAACGGGCTGCCGCCGAGCGCCCACAGGATCCACGGCCAGTACGAGTTGGTGAGCCCGAGCCGGGCGAAGAGGACGAACTGCGGGACGAACTGGACGAAGGTGGGCACGATGAGCAGCGCGAGCACGAGACCGAACAGCTGATTCCGGCCGGGCGCGCGGTGCCGCGCGAAGCCGTACCCGACGAGCGCGCTGACGATCACGACGATCGTCGCGTACGAGCCCGAGAGGACGAGCGAGTTCAGTGCGAAGTGCATGAAGTCCGCGAGGACGACCGCGAGCTGGTAATTCGGCCACTCGAGCTGCGTCGGGAAGAGCGACGACCCGAACTCCGACTGACGCTTCAGCGACGTGACGAGCACCCAGAAGATCGGCAGCGCGAAGAGCACCGCGAAGAACGAGACCGGCACGTAGCGGACGGCGGCCCTTGTCATGCCTCGACCCCGTAGTGGACCCAGCGGCGGCTCGTGCCAAACAAGACGAGCGTGAGCCCGAGCACGACCGCGAACAACAGCCAGAGGAGCGCGGCGCCGTACCCGAACAGCTGCTTGACGAAGATCTCGATGTACGCATGCACCGGATAGAGGTAGTTGTCGAGCGGCGGGACCGTGCCCGGCGAGAGGCCGAGGATCCCAGGCGAGAGCAGCATCGGCTGCACCAGCACCTGCAGCGTCGTGATGATCCCGGTGACGAGGTTGAAGAAGATCACCGGTGTGAGAAGCGGGAGCGTGATGAAGCGCGTGACCTGCGCCGGACTGGCTCCGTCGATCATCGCGGCCTCGCGGTACTCGGCAGGGATGCCCTGCAGACCGGCGAGGAAGATGACCATCCCGCCCCCGGCGGCGCCCCAGATGGTGAAGACCGCGAGCACGAGCGTGGGGTATTCGACGAGCCACCGGATGTTCACGTCGGGCACGACCGCGCCGACGAGCGCGTTCACGAGGCCGCCGGAGGGGTCGACGAAGATCTTCCAGACCCAGGCACCCGCCACGACCGGGATGACGTACGGCAGGTAGAAGATCGTGCGGAAGAGATTCGAGAGACGGATCGGCTGGTCGACCATGAGCGCGAGCAGAAGCTGCAGCACGAGGCCGGTCGGGACGACGAGGACCATAAGGAGGAGCGTGCGAAGCAGAGCGTGCTGCGCCTCCGGATCCGAGAACGCACGCGCGTAGTTGTCGACGCCGACGAACGCCACGTAGTCGAGATTGAGGCCGTCGTAGTTCGTCAGCGACATGAGTAGAGCCCCCGCAAGCGGGACGGCACTGAGGAGGACGAAGCCGAGCAGCCACGGCGAAACGAGCAGATAGAACGTGGCAGCGCGACGGACCGCCCGCCGCCGAAGCAGCGCGGGCCGCGGCATCACCCGCGGCAGAACGTGCGTCGCGCCGGCCACTCTAGCCGCCGATGATGCGCTTGCCGTCCGCGATCGCGGTGTTGACCTCCGACTCGATGTTCTGCACGAACTTGTCGAAGCTGATCGTGCCCTTGAGCGCGGGCTCGAGGTTCTTCTTCCAGCTCGTGGAGAAGGTCTCCTCGCCGATGTACGGGTTGAACTGCAGGATGAAGTCGCTCTTGGAAAGCTCGCCCTGCAGCACCTTCTGCACCTGCTTCTGGAAATCGGTCTGCTGCGGCATCTGCGGATAGAGCGACTTGAGACCCGGAACGCCCCAGCCGCTCTTCGCGCGGTCCTGGGCGGGCTTGCCGCCCATGTACTGCTCGAACACCGCCCAGGCGGCGTCGGGATCCTTCGTTTGCGATGAGATGACCCAGCCGGTCGCGGTCATCGTCGGGTCTCGCCGGACGCCGGCCCATGTCGGCGCCGGCAGCATCACCGTCTTGCCCTTCGTCTTGTCGCTCTCGGCCATCGCGCTGAACCAGTACCCGTACTGAAGGATGGCGATCTGCCCTTCGTTGAAGTCCGCGCCCATCCAGTTGGGGCTCGGATCGATCGGGGTTTCGTTCACGCCGTCGGCGGCAAGATCGTAGAGATAGCGGATGACCTTCGTCGCCTCGGGGTTGCCGGAGATGACCAGCTTGCTGAAGTCGTCGCTGTAGAGGTTCTGATTCTTTTCCGCGAGCATGTTCATCGCGGTACGGTCGATCCACTGGTCGTTGTTCGAGTGAACGAAGCCCCAGTACACGCGCTTGCCGCCGGCCTTCTTGTTCACCTTGTTCGCGAGGGTTCGCAGCTCGTCGTAGGTGAGCGCCGTCGTGTCGCTCGGGACCTTCACGCCGGCGTCGTCGAACGCCTTCGTGTATGCGAAGAGCGTGAAGTCAGGCGACCAGTCCTTCACCATGCCGTACAGGTCGCCCTTGCCGATCTGCTTGCCGTCCCACTTGTAGAAGTTGTTCGCGGGCGCGAGGTCGTCCGGCTTCAGGAGCGTGCTCTTTGCGAAGTACGGCTGGAGGTTCTTCACCATCTTGCGCGAGATGTACTGCGGCAGGCCGGCGGCCTGCACCCGGAACACGTCCGGCGGGTTGCCGGCCGCGAACATCGCGTAGAGGGTGGTCAGGTCGCTCTTGACGACCTCGATCTTGAGCTTCGTCGCGTTTTCCAGCGTCTTTCGGTCGTCGTCGCTGAACTCGTTGGGATCGGTCATTACCGTGACCTTGCCGCTCCCGCCCGTCTTCGGCGTCGGCTGGCACGCTGCGAGGATCGGCGCTGCGGCGGCGGCCGCGGCGAGCGCGCCCGCGCCGATCAAGATCTTGCGACGTGTCGTCGTCAGCTTTAGCTCTTCCACGTGAGGCCCTCCCACGATCGGGCCCTTCGCGCCACGGGACGGGCGCGTTCGTCCCGACCTCTGAGCTGCAATGTGACCGGTAACATAGACCGATTCTTAGCGATGTCAAGAGGTTGGCATCCACATTTTTCGCGTAGAGTCGCGTACACGTGAGGAGAGCGCTGACGAGGTCGGGAACGGTCCTGGTGCGATGAAGGGCGCGACGATCCGCGATGTCGCGCGGCGGGCGCGCGTGTCGCACCAGACCGTCTCCCGTGTCATCAACGGCCAGGACAACGTCACGGCGGAGACGCGCGAACGAGTCCTGCGGGCGATCGGGGAGCTTGAGTACGTCCCGAGCGCCGTGGCGCGGAGCCTCTCGTCGCAGCGCACGCACACGCTCGGGATGGTCACCACCGATGTCAGCGATCACTTCTTTGCCGAGGCAGTCGCGGGTGCAGAAGCGGAAGCCCGAAAGCGCGGCTTCTTCCTCATCATCGGCAGCATCGAGGAAGGCTCGGAGGACGACGAGCGGACCTACCTTCGTCTCATGCTGGAGCGGCGCGTCGAAGGGCTCATCATCGCGGTCCCGCGCCTCCGCCTCGCCGAAGACGACCTGCTCGGCGACGCGGTCGCGCGGCTACCCACCGTGTTCGTGGCCTCCGACGTCGAGCTGCCCGGCGCGGATCACATCGACATCGACAACCGCCGCGGCGGAGCTGAAGCGACGGGGCATCTGCTCGCGCAGGGACACCGCGTCGTCGGCACGATCACTGGCCCCCTTGACTGGCCGTCGGCGCGCTCGCGCCTCGACGGTTACCGCGACGCGCTGCGCGAGGCGGGTCTCGCCGCGGACCGCGCGCTTGTCGAGCCCTGCGTCGACTGGGGCCTCGAGAGCGGGCGGCGCGCGGCCGAGCGGCTCATCGCGTCGAACCCAAAGGTCACCGCGGTCTTCGCGCAGAGTGACCTGCTCGCGCTCGGCGCGATCGCGACGCTGCGGGCCCACGGTAAGCGCGTACCGGACGACGTCTCGGTCGTCGGCTTCGACGACATCGCGGTCGCGAGCGTCTTCGACCCACCGCTCACGACGATGCGCCAGCCGATGCGCGAGGTCGGCGAGCTCGCCGCGCAGCTCATCGGCGATCGCGCGACATCAGCGAAGCGCTCAAAGGGCGCGCGGCACGTGCTCCGCGCGCCCCTCGTAGTCCGCGGCAGCGTGGCGCGACTAGACGGCGTCCGCTCCCGCTAGCTCAGCGCGCGACTCTCCCCCACTGGCCATTCCTCAACAACGAGCTCGGACATAGGAAAGTCCTCGGGATTGGCCGTCGCAAGGTTCGCGCCAATTCGTACGGCCGCGGCGGCGATCAGGCAATCCGCTTGGCTCAAGGTCTTCCCTTTGGTCGAGAACGCCAGGCGCCAGCGGCCCGCCATCTCGCCCTCCTCAGCGCCTAACGGTGCGACGCGTAGTCCGCTAAGTAGCTGCCGAATCGCGGGCTCCTCGGCAGGCCGGGATCCGCGCCACAACTCCTCAACGTTGATCGCGCAGACATACGGAGGATCCGAGCCTTCCCGCAGGCGTCGCAGACGATCCGCGGCGGCGCGTCCCCGCAGCGCATCGATAAGCACTGTCGTGTCGAGCAGGAGCGAGGACATCGCTAGCCAATGCGGCGCGGATCGAGACGACGCTGCTGACGAACCCACGCAGCCGGGTCGCGGTCCCAGTCGTGGCCGATGTCCGAGATCTTTCCGAGCGCGCCGAGGATGTCATCCCACCGCCGCTGATCTTCGAGAGCGCGTCGCACCGTGGCCGCGATGAACGAGCTCCGCTTGCGCTTGCCGACGCGGCGGTCCAGTTGCGCGACCAGCCGGCTCTCGAGGTTTATGTGTACACGCATGCACACACCTTAGCACACACCGAGTATGATCCAGTGGTGGGACGAATCAGCGTGGTTCTCGACGACAAGCTCGTCGCCAGGGTCATGCGCCTGTACGGCCTAAAGACGAAGCGCGAGGCAATCAACTTCGCGCTGCGCTCGGTCGCCGGCCAGCCCAGCCCTCGCGGACTTCTCGCCCTGGAGGGCATTGGCTGGGAGGGCGATCTGCGGCGGATGCGCGGGACGCGGAAGTTCTAGCGACGGCGCTAGTCAGGCCGGATGTTTTGGTTCAGGCGGAAGAAGTTCGACGGATCGTACTTACGCTTCAGGGCCTTGAGCTTCGCGTAGCGATCCCGGCCGTACGCCTGCTTGACCCGCTCCTCGCCCTCCTCCATGAGGAAGTTCACGTAGACATCGGTCTGGTACGGCAGCAGCGCGTTCCAGAAACTGCGCGACCACTCGCGCTCCTCCGCGAAGCCGGCCTCATCCGCGGTCGTCGCATTGATGTTGATCGTGTGCCCCGCGCCGCGGCCGCTGAAGGGTGTCTCGTCTTCGCGCACGCGCGCGATCGCGCCGCCCAGCTGGAAGATCGGGAACGCGGTGAGTGGTGACGTCATGCGCTGTGCTCGGTCGGCGATGATGTCGACCACCTCGTTCGTCAGCGTGGCGAGGTTGGCCGAGCGGAAGTAATACCACTGCCCCGCGGGGAAGGACGGATCGAACATCGATTGATG
>Ga0209474_10002667_pt1 | contig 16166 bp, 15 predicted proteins | sample GraSoiAngelo_145_FD_185902 | JGI IMG/M metagenome (GOLD analysis project Ga0209474, IMG submission 185902) | Grasslands soil microbial communities from the Angelo Coastal Reserve, California, USA - 14_1009_05_20cm (SPAdes) (version 2) | ecosystem: Environmental > Terrestrial > Soil > Grasslands...
GCGCGGCCATGTCTTCGACCTCCTCGATGCGGTCGAGCAGAGCCTCGTATTCAGCGCGGCTCAATATGACGGTCTCGCCCACATCACTCATCGGTACACTTCCTTACGATTGCCGATCTGCTCCAAGACCACGGTGTCCCGTTCCCGCACTATCAGCAACACAGCTCGCCAATTGCCCTGACGGACGCGGTCGGGCATGCCCTTCAGCGGTGAGGCCCAACCGTGTCGACCGAACGGTTCAAGCGCGAAAGCCTCAGCCTTGGCTACCAATGCGTCCCGATCTGCGCGAGGCATCGCCTTTGGATCCATCGCCTTTAGCGCGCCGGGCGCCACGATCAGCCTCATGCGACATTGTCGCTACAGCTACTGTGGTGTCAATCGAAGGTCGCTGATAGCGACAAAGGAGTAAAGTGGCTGCCGCCGAATTCGATTAGCCGGCCGCAAATTATCTCGCCGGGTTGGCCGGCGCGGTATCCAAGTGCCGCGCCTCGTCGAGAAGGCGGATCACTTCTTCGTCTTCGGTCTGGGTGAAGTCGCGGTAGTGCGGACCTACGGCGAAGAACGGCTCCGGCGTCGCCAGGCACACGATGTCGTCACATTCCGAGGCGAGCTCATCGAGGCTGTCGGCCGGCGCCACCGGGACGGCGAGGACGAGACGGGCCGGGCGATGCTGCGATACCCCGCGCAAGGCGGCCTTGACCGTGCCGCCGGTGGCAATCCCGTCATCGACAATAATGACGGTCCGGCCGTCAACCGGGGTCGGCGCCCGATCGCCGACATATTGCCGGCGCCGGCGCTCGATTTCGGCCAGCTGCCGCCGTTTTTCGGCCTCGATGTAGCCGGGCGGCGGTCCTACCGCGCGGACCACGTCCGGGTTCAGCACGAGCTGCGGATCCTGCCCGTCGACAACGGCGCCAAGGCCCAGTTCCTCATGTCCCGGCGCGCCGATCTTGCGCACCAGCAGCACATCGAGCGGCGCGTCCAGCGCCTGCGCCACCTCGAACCCGACCGGGACCCCGCCCCGCGGCAGGGCCAGCACGACAGGCCGGCTCACGCGGTAGCGGGCGAGGGCGGCGGCAAGCTGACGGCCGGCGTCGCGGCGGTCCGTGAATAGCGAGGCGAAGCGCATCTAAAGCTCTCTTTCTCCGGCCAGATGTCGCCGGAACCAGCGCGCGGCGAGCCGCTCTACCTCGGCGAGCGTGCCCGGTTCCTCGAAGAGATGGCCGGCGCCTTCGACGATGGCCAGCTGCTTCGGCGCGACGAGCCGATCATACGCCATGCGGTTGAGCTCTATGACGTGCCCGTCGAGGCTGCCGACGATTAGCAGGGTCGGCGCGACCACCCGCGGCAGCGCGTCGCCCGCCATATCCGGCCGCCCGCCGCGCGAGACGACCGCCTTCACTACCGGGCGCGGTTCAGCCGCCGCGACGAGCGCGGCGCCGGCGCCGGTGCTGGCGCCGAAGTAGCCGATCGGCAGATGCGCTGTCTCAGGCACGGCGATGCTCCAATCAGTCGCATAGGAGAGCCGCGAGGCGAGCAGCGCGATATCGAAGACATTGGCGCGGTCGCGTTCCTCCTCGGGGGTCAGCAGATCAAGCAGCAATGTTGCCAGCCCGGCATCGCGCAAGCTCGCCGCGACCCGGTTATTGCGCGGGCTGAGCCGGCCGCTGCCGCTGCCATGCGCGAAAATGATTAGGCCCTCGGCATCGGGCGGTGCACCGAGCAGCGCTTTGAGGTGAAGCGGCCCGAGGTCGATCTCGACCGAATCGATTGCGGTCACCATTGTCAAAGCCTCCGCACAAGATCAGGCGAGCCACAAAATTGCGGTGGCGAGGATCACCGCGCCGGCCAGGCCGGCGATAAAGACCGCACGCCGAAACGGCGTGCGCAGAATGATCTCGCCTTGCCGGGCCTTGTCGGCGGGGATACGCCGTGTTCGGGGCCGGGACGGTACGTCTGCCATGGCTTTGCTCGAACATCTGCGCCGATAACCCGGTCGACCGGTGCCTTGCCGCAGCCGCGCGCTTAACCGGGAAACTCACGCCAGCCGGGGTGGTTCCGGTGGTCCTCCGGACGCGTGCAGCACCTCTTGAAAGCTTCGCTGCTGCTCGTTAGCGTTCTGGTTGCGTGATCGCGGCGCTGAAGTAACCGCCGCTTACCAGGAAGAGGAGAACCTTGATGAAGCCAGTGCTTTTCGCCGGGTTCCTCGCCGCCCTTGCGGTCGCCACGCCGGCAGCGGCGCAGGAGGCAAAGCAGGATTTCACGCTGGTCAACAAGACCGGCTATGCGCTCAACGAAGCCTATCTCGCGCCTGCCGATTCGAACGAATGGCAGGAGGATTTTCTCGGCAAAAACCAGCTGGACGACGGCGACACCAAGAAGGTCCACTTCAGGCCGAAGACCAAGACCTGCAAATGGGACCTCCAGGTCGTCTACACCGAGGACGATTCCAAGGTGGTGTGGCGCAATATCGATCTGTGCACGGTCGATCGCATCACGCTTTTCTATAACAAGAAAACCGACACGACGAGCGCGAGGTTCGACTGATCGGGCTAACGCCCGACCAGCAGTACGACAGCGATCGCGACCAGCGCCGCGGCGGCAATCCATAAGGGGATCACCATCAAGGGCAGCAGCTTGGCGCGCTGAGCCGCGTTGGTGGCGAGGCTCTCCGCGTGCAGGACGACGCCTTCGCTCGCCCATTGGCCGACAATCTTGTCGAGACCGCGCAACAGCCGCGGCACCTCGTCGATTGCCTCGATCAGGGTATCGATTTGCTGGCGCAGCCGCGCCTCGGGGCCGCGGTTCTCGCGCATCCACTCCTCGACCAGCGGGCGCGCCAAGGTCCAGATATTGGCTTCGGGGTCGAGCCGCCGGCCGACCCCCTCGACCAGCACCATGGTCTTTTGCAGCAGCAGCAATTGCGGCTGCGTCTCCATCTCGAACTGCTCGGTCACATGAAACAGCTGCGCCAACAGGCGGGCGATCGAGATCTCGTTCAGCGGCCTGCCGAGGATCGGCTCGCCGATCGAGCGGCAGGCCTGGGTGAAAGCGTCGATCGAGCGCCGCCGCGGCACATAACCGGCGTCGAAATGCACCTCGGCGACCCGCCGGTAATCGCCGGACAGAAAGCCGAGCAGCATGTCGGCTAGATAGTACCGGGTCTGGCGGTCGAGCCGGCCCATGATGCCGAAATCGACGACGGCCAGCGCGCCGTCGCGGTCGACGAACATGTTGCCGGGGTGCAGATCGGCATGGAAAAACCCGTCCCGGAACACCTGCTTGAAAAACGCGCCGGCGGCGTTGCTCAGCAAATCGTCTATCGAATGCCCGGCGGCAAGCAGCGTTTCGCGGTCGTCGACCCGGATCCCGGCGATCCGCTCGGTGGTCAGCACCGTTCGGCCGGTCCGCAGCCAGTCGATGCGCGGCACCCGAAAGCTCGGGTCGCCGGCGAAGTTCTCCGCCAGTTCGGAGGCCGCCGCCGCCTCGAACCGCAGATCCATCTCCAGCTCGACCGATTGCGCCAGGGTCTCGACCACCTCCACCGGCTTCAGCCGCCGCAGCGATGGCTGGGTGCGCTCGGTCAGCCGCGCGAGCCACAGAAACAGGTCGATGTCGCGGGCGAAGGCGCGCGCGATGCCCGGGCGCAACACCTTGACCGCGACTTCGCGCCCGTCGGTGGTCACCGCGAAATGCACCTGCGCGATCGAGGCGGCCGCGACCGCGGTGTCGTCGAATGACCGGAACAGGTTAGCGAGCGGCTGCTCGAACTCCGCCTCGATCAGCGCCCGTGCCTGCTGTCCCGAAAAGGGCGGCAAGCGATCCTGCAATAGTGCCAGATCCTCGGTGATCTCGTCGCCGAGCAGATCGGCGCGAGTGGACAGGATCTGGCCGAGCTTGATGAAACTCGGCCCCATCTCGGTCAGCGCCGCCGCCAGCCGCTCGCCGGGCCGGGACGCCGCGCCCGGCCCGCGCCGGCGGATCAGCCGGGTTATGCGCAAGAACGGCGCCGCGCCGTCGGTGCGGTCGAGCGGAAACAACGCGTCGTGCCGCGCCAGGCTGAGCAGGATGCGGACCAGGCGGGCGAGGTTGCGAAGGCTGCGGAACATCCCGAACACGGTCTGGCCCGGTCAGAGCCGCCAGGCCGAATGCAGCGCGGCGACGCCGCCGGTCAGGTTGCGGTATTTGGCCCGGTCGAGACCGGCCGCGGCGATCATCTCCGACAGCTCGGCTTGCGAGGGAAACCGGCGGATGCTCTCGACCAGGTATGAATAGGCATCGCGGTCGCCGGTCACGATCTGGCCGAGCAGCGGCAACACCTCGAAGCTGTAGAGATCGTAGAGCGGCTGCAGGAGAGGGGCGACCGTCGGGGTGAATTCGAGGCACAAAAACCGGCCGCCGGGCTTCAGCACCCGCCGCGCCTCGCTGAGCGCGCGTTCGCGTCGCGTGACGTTGCGCAGCCCGAACGCGATCGTATAAAGATCGAACGAGCGATCGGCGAAAGGCAGCGCCTCGGCATCGCCGCAGATCCACTCGACGCCGCCGAGAATACCGTCGTCGATGGTGCGGGCGCGGCCGAGTTCGAGCATCTGCTCGGTGGCGTCGCAGACGATAGCCATGCCGCCGGCCGCCGGCGCCAGCCGTGGCAGCGCGAGCCGGGCCACATCGCCGGTGCCTCCGGCGACGTCGAGCAGGCGCTGGCCCGGCCTAGGGTTCAGCCAGGCAACCATCTCGGCCTTCCACCTGCGGTGGATGCCGAAACTCATCAAATCGTTCATCAGGTCGTAGCGCGGTGCGACGCTGTCGAATACCGCGCGGACCAGCGGCGCCTTGGCCGCCTCGGGCACCTGGCGGGCACCGAAATCGGCTTCGCTCGCCTCTGCTTCGAGCCTTGTGTCTTTGTCGGCCATCGGGCAGGAAGAATAATCCGAGCGTTGCGCATGCGCCATCGCGGGCCGCTGTTGCACTGCCTCTCCAAAAACGAGATCGCTTGAGCTGAGATGCCGGAGCTGCCCGAAGTCGAAACCGTCCGGCGGGGCCTCGCGCGATGCATGACCGGGCGACAGATCGTGCGGGCGGAACTGCGCCGCGCGGATCTGCGCTGGCCGTTCCCGCCGATGCTCGCGGAACGCCTGCATGGCGCCCGCATCGGGGCGCTCGCCCGACGCGGCAAGTACATCCTGATCGAGCTCGACGATACCGGCCTCTTGCTGCTGCATCTCGGCATGTCCGGCCGCATCACGGCCGGCCTTACCAACACGCCGCCGGAGAAGCACGACCATGTCCTGCTGACCCTCGCCGTTTCGGGACCCTCGACTATATGGAGCGGGGCGGGGAGGCGAGGCATCCGCTGCTCGCGGGTCTCGGCCCCGAACCCTTGGACTCGGGCTTCGACGGCGCCTACCTGGAGCGGGCCCTGACCGGAAAGATGACTCCGATCAAATCGGCGCTGCTCGACCAGCGGATCGTCGCCGGTCTCGGCAATATCTATGTCTGCGAGGCGCTCTATCGCGCCGGGCTGTCGCCGCGGCGCCTCGCCGGCACCGTCGTCGGAGTGCGCGCCGCTCGCCTTGCCCAGGCGATCCGGGAGGTGCTCGGGGAGGCGATCGAAGCCGGCGGCTCGTCGCTGCGGGATTATGTGCAGGCCAATGGCGAGCTCGGCTATTTCCAGCATCGCTGGGCGGTCTACGGCCGCGAGGGCGAGCCCTGTCCCGGCTGCACCTGCGCCGAGGGGGTGCGCCGCATCGTCCAATCCGGCCGCTCGACGTTCTTCTGTGCCAAGAAGCAGCGCTGACACCCCAAGACCCTCCCCGGCAAGCGGGTGAGGGAGGATCGGCGCGTAGCGGCGATCGGGTGGGGGCATTCAATGGAGAGATATCGATGAGTACGACTCCCGAATACGCCAACATCCTCGTCGAGCGGCGCGGCGCCGTCGGCATCGTCACCCTGAACCGGCCGCAGGCGCTGAACGCCCTCAACGCCGGTCTGATCGCCGAGCTCGGTACCGCCTTCGACGACCTTGAAGCCGATGCCGCGATCGGCGCGATCGTGCTGACCGGCAATGACAAGGCCTTCGCCGCCGGCGCCGACATCAAGGAGATGGCGGATAAAACCTACATGCAGGCCTATGCCGAGGACTTCATTACAAAGGGCTGGGAGCGGGTCGGGCAATGCCGGAAGCCCGTGGTGGCCGCGGTCGCCGGCTTCGCGCTCGGCGGCGGCTGCGAGGTGGCGATGATGTGCGACATCGTGATCGCCGCGGAGAATGCCCGGTTCGGCCAGCCCGAGATCAACCTCGGCACGATGCCCGGCGCCGGCGGCACGCAGCGACTGCCGCGGTTTATCGGCAAGGCGAAGGCGATGGATCTCTGCCTGACGGGGCGGATGATGGACGCCGCCGGGCTCGTCAGCCGCATCGTGCCGGCCGACAAGGTTCTCGACGAGGCGATCGCCGTCGCCGAGCGGATCGCCGGGATGTCGCGGCCGATCGCGATGATGGTCAAGGAATCGGTCAACCGGGCCTTCGAGACGACCCTTGCCGAGGGCGTGCGCTTCGAGCGCCGCCTCTTTCACTCGACTTTCGCCACCGAGGATCAGAAGGAGGGGATGGCCGCCTTCATCGCCAAGCGCAAGCCTGTCTTCCGCAATCGCTGAGCCCTCCAGGAGATACGTTGCACCGTGACGCGGTTGACCCTATCTGCCTTGGCGACTATAACCCCGCGCCTCCCGAACCCGACGACAAAGCATGCCGCATCATAGATCCGCCGAGAAACGGCTCCGCCAGACCGAAAAGCGCACCGCGACCAACCGCTCGCGGCTGAGCCGGGTGCGCACCTTTGTCAAGAAGGTCGAAACGGCGATCGAGACCGGCGACAAGGCGGCGGCGCAATCCGCGTTCCAGGTCGCCCAACCCGAGATGCACCGGGCGACCACGAAGGGCGTCCTGCACAAGAACACCGTCGCGCGCAAGCTGTCGCGCCTCGCCGCCCGCATCAACGCTCTCTAGCTCTTTTTCCGGCGTTCCGAACCGGCGTTCCGGCGGGTCAGACACAGCCGCATCGGGACCGCGACAACAGGTCGGCCCCGGTCCGCAGCTGTGATATCGATGGGCGGTTTTGCCCTCGCCCTAGGGTTTCCGCGCGCTTCCGCGAGGGTAATCAGAAATATCGTTTGTTCCTGTTTCGGTCTTATTGCCACGCTTTTGTCATGTGGCTAAAGTTTGCCGCGACGAAGCGATGAACCGCATAAGCTTCGTGTAGATCCTAGTCGTCTTTGGCCAAAAGCCAGGAAAACCGCGCTGGTGGAAGAATACTTCCGCCGGAACGGGGAAGATTGTCTTCGAATTGGTGACGCAGTCCGAGGATATACTCGGGCCGATTGCAAAACGGCAGGTACGAACAGGTTGAAATAAACGGCATTACACAGGGGGAAGCGGTGGCGGGGGAAGTAGCTCGTAATAGCCGGGTTGATCCTGTCGTGCCGTCAGGCTCGGCGGAGTGGGGGCGGGTTCTGGGTCAACTCAAGGGCGAAGTCGGGGAGGCGGCGTACCGCTCCTGGCTGCGCGCCATCACCGTCGAGCGGGTCGAGGCCGGCGAAGCCGTCCTGGCGGTGCAAACCCGGTTTTTGCGCAATTGGATTGCCACCCATTACGCCGATCGCCTGCTGGCCTTGTGGCGGAGCGAGAACCCGGACGTGAACCGGGTCTCCATCGTCGTCGAGCACCGGCCATCGATTGCCGCAGCTGCACGCGAAGCATTGGCGCCGGAAGGCGGCGATCCCGCGGGCTTGCGGCCCGACGCCTCCGAGCCCCCGCCCGCGCCGGAGATCGGCGAGGACAGGGGCCACCTCTCGGCGCCGCTCGATCCGCGCTTCACCTTCGAGAATTTCATCGTCGGCAAGCCGAACGAACTGGCCCACGCCGCCGCGCGCCGGGTGGCCGAGGCCTGTGCCGCGCCGGACCAGACGGTGCCGTTCAACCCGTTGTTCCTCTATGGCGGCGTCGGCCTCGGCAAGACCCACCTGATGCACGCGATCGCCTGGCATGTCCGCATGCAGGCGCCCGGCCGCAAGGTCATCTACTTGTCGGCCGAAAAATTCATGTACCAGTTCATCCGCGCCTTGCGGTTCCGCTCGACGATGGACTTCAAGGACCAGTTTCGCTCGGTCGATCTGCTGATGATCGACGATGTCCAGTTCATCAGCGGCAAGGACTCGACCCAGGAGGAGTTTTTCCACACCTTCAATGCCTTGGTGGACCAGAACCGACAGATCGTCATCTCCGCCGACAAATCGCCGTCCGAAATGGAAGGGCTGGAAGAGCGCATGCGCTCGCGGCTCGGCTGGGGTCTGGTGGCCGACATCCACCCGACCACTTACGAGCTGCGCCTCGGCATTCTGCAATCCAAGGCCGAGCAAGGCGGGCTTCGCCTGCCGCAAAAAATCATGGAATTCCTCGCCCACAAAATCGTTTCCAACGTCCGCGAGCTCGAGGGCGCGCTGAACCGCATCACCGCGCAGATGCAGCTGGTCGGACGCGACATCACTCTCGAAAGCGCCCAGGACCTGCTGCACGACCTGGTCCGGGCGAATGAGCGCCGGGTGACGATCGACGAAATCCAGAAGCGGGTCGCCGAGCATTTCAACATCAAGATGGCCGAGATGACCTCGAGCCGCCGTGCCCGGGTCGTGGCTCGTCCGCGTCAGGTCGCGATGTATCTCGCCAAACAGCTGACCTCGCGCTCGTTGCCCGAGATCGGCCGAAAATTCGGCGGCCGCGACCACACGACGGTCATGCACGCGGTCAAGAAAATAGAGGAGCTGGCCGCCATCGATCGCGCGCTCGCCGAGGATGTCGAGCTGTTGCGCCGGATGCTGCAGAGCTAGCGGAACAAACCCAACGCGGCCCAGCAGCGCCGGTTGCCGCCGCCCGAATGAAGGGTGGGTGCGCTGGGCTTCCGATGCTATACTGCGGCCCCGCCTGCCGGACCCGTGCGATGCGACGGGGCGGCGGCCGGGACATCCCACCGGTCGCCAACTTAACGTGCAGCAATCATGAAGCTTACCATCGAACGGGCAGCGCTCTTGAAGGCGCTGAGCCATGTCCAGAGCGTCGTCGAACGTCGCACCACGATCCCGATTCTCTCGAATGTGCTGCTGCGCGCCGAGGCGGGCGGGCTGGCGCTGAGCGCCACCGACATGGATCTGGAAATCGTCGAACGTGTGGCGGCACGGGTCGAGCGGGAGGGCCGGACCACGGCGCCCGCTCATACGCTTTACGACATCGTGCGCAAATTGCGCGAAGGCGCCCAGGTCGAGCTGGAGGCGCTTGGCGAACGCAGCGAGATGGTGCTGCGCTCGGGACGCTCAACCTTCACGCTTTCCTGTCTGCCGTCCGAGGATTTTCCGGTCATGTCGGCCGGCGAGTTGGCGCACCGTTTCTCGCTCTCGGCGGCCGAATTGCGCACGCTGATCGATCGCACGCGTTTCGCGATCTCGACCGAGGAGACGCGCTATTACCTGAACGGCATCTACCTGCATGCGACGAAGAGCAACGAGGTGCCGGTGGTCCGGGCCGTCGCGACCGACGGGCACCGGCTCGCCCGAGTCGAGCTGACCGCGCCCGAAGGCGCCGCCGGGATGCCCGGGATCATCGTGCCGCGGAAAACGGTGCTGGAGCTGCGCAAGCTCGTCGAGGAAGGGGACGAGGAGGTCCAGGTCGAGCTCGGCGAAACCAAGATCCGCTGCGCCATCGGCGAGGCGGCGCTGACCTCGAAGCTGATCGACGGCACTTTCCCGGATTACGAGCGGGTCATCCCCGCCAATAACGACAAGACCCTGGAGATCGCCTGCAAGGAGTTCGCCGAAGCGGTTGACCGCGTCTCGACGATCTCGACCGAGCGGAGCCGCGCGGTGAAGCTGGCGATCGAGCAGGGCAGCGTCACGGTCTCGGCCACGAGCCCGGAGAACGGCACCGCGGTTGAGGAGATCGAGGCGCGCTACCAGGCGAACCCGATCGAGATCGGCTTCAATTCCCGCTATCTGCTCGACATCACCGAGCAGATCGACGGCGAATACGCGCAATTCCTGCTGTTCGACGCCGGCTCGCCGACGATCGTGCGGGACAGCGCCGATTCGAGCGCGCTTTATGTGCTGATGCCGATGCGGGTATGACCGCGGCCAGGCTTTCCGCCGGCCCGCGCTGCTGCTGGAATTTCAGGCTTTTCGGCCCCATATAACCGCCATGCTTGACGCGGCGCGGGAAGCCCGTGGCAGCCCCTTGCCGATCGAGCAAGGGCTGCCGGCCCAAGGCACCGCGGCTCCCCGCGCGTGGCACGGGCGCGTGGGCGTTAGCCGGCTGGTGTTGACTGATTTCCGCAATTACCGATCGGCCCGGCTCGATCTCGATCTCGATCTCGGTCCTGTTGTGCTGCCAGTGGTGTTGACTGGCCCGAACGGCGCCGGCAAGACCAATTTGTTGGAAGCCATCTCGTTTCTGTCGCCCGGCCGCGGGCTTCGGAATGCCCGGCTCGGCGAGATCGACCGCCGCGACGCCGGGTCCGAGGCCGAGACCGCGCCTTGGGCCGTCGCGGCCACAATCGAAACGCGGCGCCACACCGTCCGCATCGGCACTGGCCGAGAAGCGCCAGAAGATGAGCGGCGGGTGGTCCGCATCGACGGCGAGACGGCGCGCGGCCAGGCGGCGCTCGCCGAGTATCTCGGGGTGTTGTGGCTGACCCCGCAGATGGATCGGCTCTTCTCGGAAGGCCCACTCGGCAGGCGGCGGTTTCTCGACCGGCTGGTGCTCGGCCTTGACCCGGCCCATGCCGGGCGGGTCGCCCGCTACGAGCACGCGATGCGCGAGCGCTCGCGGCTGCTGCGCCCGATGGCCCAAGAGGGCAGGGCCGCCCCCGGCTGGCTTGCCGCCCTCGAACAGATCATGGCCGAGCAGGGCGTTGCGGTCGCGGCGGCGCGGCGCGAGGCGGTCGAGCGGCTCGACCGGGTTTGCGCCGAGGCCAACGGCCCGTTCCCGCGTGCCCGGCTCAGCCTCGTCGGCACACTCGAGGGCTGGCTCGACACCATGCCGGCGCTCGCCGCCGAGGAGAAATTCAAGGCCGGCTTGGCGGAGAGCCGCGCCGCGGATGCGCTTTCCGGCGGCGCCGCGCTCGGTCCGCATCGCTCCGATCTCGGCGTTGTCCATGCCGAAAAGGGCATCGCCGCCGAGCAAGCCTCGACCGGCGAGCAGAAAGCGCTGCTGATCTCGATCGTGCTGGCGCAGGCCGGCCTGCAACGCGAGGTTCGCGGCGAACCGCCGATCCTGCTGCTCGACGAGGTGGCGGCGCATCTCGATGCCACGCGCCGCGAGGCGCTGTTCGTGCTGCTCGCCCGGCTTGAGAGCCAGGTTTGGCTGACCGGCACCGATGCCGCCCTGTTTCAGCCGTTGCGCGGGACCGCCCGCTTCTTGTCGGTCGCCGACGGTACCCTTTGCGACACGCCACCCATAACGTGAGTACCTGATCACCCGATGGCAAACCCTACCGCACCCGAACCTGTCGAGCCCCAGCCAGACGACGCCGCTCTCCCGGTCGACCGCGCCGATTACGACGAGCGCTCGATCAAGGTGCTGCACGGCCTAGATCCCGTGCGCAAACGGCCCGGCATGTATATCGGCGACACCGATGACGGCTCCGGCCTGCACCACATGATCTACGAGGTCGTCGACAACGCGATCGACGAGGCGCTCGAAGGCTATTGCGACACCGTCACCGTCACATTGAACCCGGACGGCTCCTGCACCGTCGCCGACAACGGCCGCGGCATCCCGGTCGGCATCCACGAGGAGGAGGGGGTGTCGGCGGCCGAGGTCATCATGACCCAGCTGCATGCCGGCGGTAAGTTCGACCAGAATTCCTACAAGGTGTCCGGCGGGCTGCACGGGGTCGGCGTCTCGGTTGTCAACGCGCTGTCCTCGCAGCTCGATCTGCGCATCTTCCGCAACGGCTCGGAATGGTTCATGCGCTTCCACGACGGCGTTCCCGAAGCGCCGCTGGCGGAGCTCGGGCCGGCGCCGGCCCTGCCACCGGGATCGACGCGGGAGGGGCTCGCGACCGGCACCGAGATCACCTTTCTGCCGAGCCTCGCCACCTTCACCAAGACCGAGTTCGATTTCACCACCTTGGAACACCGGCTGCGCGAGCTGGCCTTCCTGAACAGCGGCGTTACCTTGGTGCTGACCGATCTGCGCGAGGCTGAGCCGAAAACCGCCCGCTTTCACTACGACGGCGGGCTCGAAGCCTTCGTCCAATATCTCGACCGCTCAAAGCAGTCTTTGCACGCGCCGCCGCTCGTGATCCGCGGCGAACGCGAGGGCATCATTATCGAGATCGCGATGGAGTGGACCGACTCCTATCACGAGACGATGCTGTGCTTTACCAACAACATCCCGCAGCGCGATGGCGGTACGCATCTGATCGGCTTTCGTGCGGCCCTGACGCGGACCGTCAACGCTTATGCCAATGACAGCGGCATCGCCAAAAAAGAGAAGGTCGCGCTGACCGGCGAGGACATGCGCGAGGGCCTGACCTGCATCCTGTCGGCCAAAATGCCCGACCCGAAATTCTCGTCGCAAACCAAGGACAAGCTGGTCTCCTCCGAGGTGCGGCCGGTCATCGAGGGCCTGGTCGCCGACCGGCTGCAGCAATGGTTCGAGGAGCACCCGGCCGATGCGCGCAAGATCGTCGCCAAGGTGGTCGAGGCCGCCGCGGCCCGCGAAGCCGCGAGGAAGGCGCGCGATCTGACCCGGCGCAAGGGCGCGCTCGATATCGCCAACCTGCCCGGCAAGCTCGCCGACTGCCAGGAGCGCGACCCGGCGCTGAGCGAGCTGTTCATCGTCGAGGGGGACAGCGCCGGCGGCTCGGCCAAGCAAGGGCGCGACCGCCGCTTCCAGGCGATCCTGCCATTGAAGGGCAAGATCCTGAATGTCGAGCGCGCCCGCTTCGACAAGATGCTGTCATCGGCCGAGATCGGCACCTTGATCCAGGCGCTCGGCACCGGCATCGGCAGCGAGGATTTCGCGGCGGAGAAGGCGCGCTACCACCGCATCATCATCATGACCGACGCGGATGTCGACGGCAGCCACATCCGCACCCTGTTGCTGACCTTCTTCTTCCGGCAGATGCGCGGCCTGATAGAGAAGGGCTTTCTCTACATCGCCCAGCCGCCGCTGTACCGGCTCCAGCGCGGCAACGCCAAACCCGTCTACCTGAAGGACGATCCGACGCTCGAAGCCTATCTGTTCGAGGCGGTGCTGCGCGATGCGGTGTTTCACCAGCATGACGGCGGCCAACGCGCCGGCAACGATCTGCGCGACCTCTTGGAGCAGGCCCGGGTGCACCGCCGCTGGCTGCAGCCGCTGTCGCTCAAGGTCGGCAATCTCGATGTGATCGAGCAGGCGGCCATCGCCGGCGCCTTGGCGGGCGGGATCCTCGCCGATCCGAACCGCGCCATCGAGGCGGCGCATCGCACCGCCGACCGGCTCAACCAGCTGGTCGACGGCCCGGACGGGCGCTGGCAGGGCGATGTCATCGCCGGCGAGGGCCTCGTCTTCAGCCGCAGCCGCCAGGGCGTCGGCGAACGGCGCCTGATCGACGCGGCATTGCTGCGATCGAGCGAGGCGCGCCGGCTCGACGGCGACAACGCGGCTCTGCGCGAGGTCTACGAGCGCCCCGGCAAGCTCGTCGCGCGCGACCGGGAATTCCGGATCACCGGCCCGACGGGGCTGGTCGAGACGGTCATGGAGCTGGGCCGGCGCGGCGTCGAGATCAACCGCTACAAGGGCCTCGGCGAGATGAACCCGGAGCAGCTCTGGGAGACGACCTTGGATCCCGAGGCGCGCTCCCTGTTGAAGGTCAGGGTCAACCACGAGGACGACGCCGAGGAGACCTTCTCGACCCTGATGGGCGACCTCGTCGAACCCCGCCGCGAATTCATCCAAGCCAACGCCCTCAGCGTCGCTAACTTGGATGTGTAGGTACGCGCAGAGAGCGTCGACTGAGGCGGCCGCCAAGCCGATTCGTGGCATGCGCGATGGCCGTTTGCCGTCTGGTTTTTTGCGGCCCAGCTTGTTCGCTCAGCAGTAGATTGCCCGATAAGCTAAGTTGCTGTAGCTATTCTGTTTTTTCAACTCAACGGAAAATAGCTTCCATCTGCCTTGCTACACAACGTTAGCAGGGGTTAGACGCTGTTTGCCCGGCGGGCCTGGTTTCGAGGCCAGTGTGCCGTCGGGGAGCGCCGGCGTCCCGCCGAAGCCCGTCGGTTCAACAGGCGATCACTTATCTACAAATTTCACTCATTGCGATATTGAAATTGCGCATACCGACACCTACCTTTTCCAAGCGGAATTCTGACGCTTGTCGCGATCGGTGACGTGCCAGAACAAACATATCGGTGATAATTTTGCTGTTATGCCGCTGTTATCTGCCGCTGTTATCTGCCGCTGTTTTTCCGGGGAAAATCGTTCCGGTTCAATACCCTGACGAGTTTTCATGCAGTATCTCACTGGTAATAGTGGCCGTGGCTGGCCCGCCGAAAGCGTAAATGGCGGAATCCTAGGGTTTCGCCTGATGTCGCCTGTTATTGCCTGCATTTCCGAGCCGGAATCCAGGAATTTCAATCGCTTGGTCCTGATCTCTTTTCGCCGTCGCGCGGGCGCGCGCGAGGGGTCTCCCCGGGCGATCGCACCCGCGCCAGCCCGACCGCGGCTTGCGCCGGCTCTTCGCGGGCGGGCACAATCGTCTTGGATGCAACCGAGCACAGGCGAGCGCGCGATGCCAGCTGACGTGAATGGGCCGAGACTGCCGCTCGCCGGCCTGGTGGTGATCGATTTCGGCCAGATCTTTCAGGGGCCATACGCGACGCTGCTGCTCGCCAAGGCTGGGGCCGACGTGATCAAAATCGAGCCTACCCATGGCGAGCCATTGCGCCGCCGCGCCCTGCCCGGCAAGAGCGCGACCCTGCCCTTCGCGATGCTGAACCAGAACAAGCGCGCGGTGACCTTGAACCTGAAGCATCCGCGCGGCCGCGAACTCTTGTTCGAGATGGTCCGCCGCGCCGATGTCCTCTTGGAAAATTTCTCGCCCGGCACGATGGACGACCTCGGCGTCGGCTGGAATGTGCTGCGCGAGATCAATCCACGCCTCGTCTACGCCACCGGCACCGGCTTCGGCATCAGCGGCCCCGACCGTGACAACCTGGCGATGGATCTGACGATCCAGGCCGCCTCGGGCATCATGAGCGTCACCGGCGCGCCGGACGGGCCGCCGATGAAGGCCGGCCCGACCCTGGTCGATTACATGGGCGGCATCCACCTTTACGGCGCGATCCTGACCGCGCTTTACGACCGCGACCGCAGCGGCGAGGGCCGGCTGGTCGAGGTGGCGATGCAGGAGGCGGTGTATTCCTCGCTGGCGGCAAGCTTCGAATACTACCACCGCACCGGAAAGCCGCCGCCGCGCGCCGGCAACCGCCAGGCCGGGCTGTCGAGCACGCCGTATAACGTCTACCCGGCGGCCGACGGCCATGTCGCGATCCATGTCGTGACCGAGGGCCACTGGAAGAACCTGCTGAAGGCGATGGGGCGCGAGGAGCTGGGCGACGATCCGCGCTTTGTCACCAATGCCGACCGCGTCGCCCATATGGACGTGACCGACGCGGTCGTCGCCGAATGGACCCGCACCCTGCCAAAGATGGAAGTGTTCGCCCGGCGCCCGAGGTCATGCACGATCCGCACATGCACGAGCGCGGCATGCTGGTCGATATCGAGCATCCGGAATTGGGGCGGATCACGGTGCCGACCACCCCGTTGCGATTGCACGGCCTCGGCAAGGCGCCGGCGGGCCCGAGCCCCCGCGTCGGCCAGCACAACGACGAGATCTACGGCACCTGGCTCGGCCTCTCCGCAGCCGACCTCGCGGCGCTGAAAGAAGAAGGTGTGATCTAGTTTTCCTTGTCATACCGGCGAAGGCCGGTATCCACGACTGGGATGGATCCCGGCTTCCGCCGGGACGACAATCAAATAGGAGCTGGTGATGGGTTCTTTGGGTTTGCCGCGGGCCGAATGTCCGGAGCAGGTTGGGCTTTCCTCGGCGCGGCTGGACCGCCTGGCCGACGTG
>Ga0209474_10002668_pt1 | contig 16158 bp, 7 predicted proteins | sample GraSoiAngelo_145_FD_185902 | JGI IMG/M metagenome (GOLD analysis project Ga0209474, IMG submission 185902) | Grasslands soil microbial communities from the Angelo Coastal Reserve, California, USA - 14_1009_05_20cm (SPAdes) (version 2) | ecosystem: Environmental > Terrestrial > Soil > Grasslands ...
GTTGTCATCGGGCAGGAGGAAGCCGTCCCACCACCCCATGCCGTTCTGATCGTACGTGAGGTTGAGCATCGTCGAGTACGGCGCGAGCGTGGCCGCATCGAAGTCCTTCTCGGTCTGGTAGAACGTTTGGTCCGTCAGCGTCCCCAGGGGCTCGGTGTCGAGGATGTTGCAGCCCAAGACGAGCGCGACCCCCAACGACGCGCCGATCGCCCACGCAGTCCGTTTCATGTTCGCCTCTGTCCTAGAACGAGGTGGTCACGCCGACCTGGAACGTGCGAGGCAGGGGCGTGTTCCCTCGGTCCGTCCCCGCCTGCTGCTGGATACCGTTGCGCGATCGGGAGTAGTCGATGCTCGTGGTAAACTCCGGATCGAGCCCGCTGTACGGCGTCAGGGTGAACAGATTGGTCGCCGACACCCACACGCGGGTGGTCCTCAGACCCCACAGGCGCGGGGGAAGCGTGTAGCCGACCTGCGCGCTCCGCAGCCGGAAGTAGTGAGCGTCCCTGATCCAGCGGTCCGACTGGCGGTCGTTCTGGTTCGGATCGCCCACGATCGCCCGGGGCACCGTGTTGCTGGGATTCTGGGGAGTCCAGTGGTCCAACACCGCCACCGAGCGATTCGATCCGCCGCCGCTCACCGACGCCAGCAAAGTTGCCGCCGAGTCGAACTTCTGCACGCCGCCCACGCCGGAGAAGAGCAGCGACAGATCGAAGTGCCGGTAGGTGGCGTTGAGCGTCAGGCCGTAATAGAAGTCCGGGATCGCTTTCCCCAGATAGGTGCGGTCGGAATCGGCGGTAATCTCGCCGTCCCCGTTGACGTCCTGGAAACAGACGTCGCCGGCCTGAGGCCGGTTGTTGCCGATGGTCCGGTCCAGCGGGGCGGCGGCTGCGGCCGCGGCCGTCTGGTAAATGCCGCACGTCTTGTAGCCGTAGAAGTAGTCGATCGGATATCCGACGGAGGTGCGATAGATGCTGTTCTGAAAGTACTCCTGAACACCTGGCGCCAGAGAGACCATGGTGTTGTGCACCGTGGTCAGGTTCCCGCCGAGCCTGACGTCGACCCCGCCAGGAGCGGTGAAGGTGTATCCGGCCTCGAGCTCGACCCCCGTATTGCGGACGAGCCCGCTGTTGACCGGCGCGGTGGCGGCGAAGTTGCCATACACTTCGCCCATCCCGAAGCCCGACGTCCACGACAGCGGAACGTTCACGAGGAAGTTCTTCGTGTTGCGCCGGTAGTAGGTGGCCGAGAGATAGAGCCGGTCGTGGAACAACCCGGACTCGACGCCGACGTCCACGGTCTCGTTGGTCTCCCACACGAGGTCCGGGTTGACGAACCCCCGTGGAGCCGGGGCCTTGACCACGGTCTGCCCGTTGAGACCGTAGTCCGGCGTGGTGACGACCTGGAACAGGTGCGGGTATTCCGCGCCGGGCACGTCCGAGTTCCCGAGCTGGCCCCAGCTCCCGCGCAGCTTGAGCTCCGAGATCCACGGGATCTTGAAGAACCGCTCCTGGCTGATCCGCCATCCCGCGGACACCGCGGGGAAGGTGCCCCAGCGGTGCTGGGGTGCGAACGTCGAGGCGCCGTCGCGCCGCAGCGAGACCGTGGCGAGATACTTGTCGGCGTAGTTGTAGCTCAAGCGCCCAAAGAAACTGAGGAATGCCCGCTCACCCGCCCAGCCGCCGGGTGGGTTCAGCAGGCTGTTCCCGGTCGTGGGCACCTTGACGAACGCGGGATCGAAGGTGATCAGATTCGTCGTCCCGACCGACGTGCCGTCCCACCGGGACTGCTGCATCTCGGTCCCGCCGATCAGGTTGAACCCGTGGCGCCCGACGGCCCGGTTGTAGGTCAGCGTATTCGTCCAGACCAGCGACGTGGCGTCGGACCGGTCTTCGGTGTCGAAATCGCTCCGGTCGAGGCCGATTTCCGCCAGAGTGTAGCTCGGACTGAAGCCGGTGTTCCGCGTGACGCCATAGTCCAGGCTGGCCTGGGAACGCAGGGTCAGCCCCGGCACCGGATTGACCTCGGCGAACAGGCCGCCCAGCACGCGCACGTCACGGTCGCGCAGCTCGACCAGTTGGTTCAGCGCGGGCTCGTTGCCGAACGTGAGGCCCGCGTTCGTGGCAAACTCGGCGTTCCCGGTGTAGCCGTACCGGTTGCCCACCACCGAGCCGTCCTCGTCGCGGTAGCGGAAGAACGGCGGCAACCGCAGGGCGTTGACCAGCAGCTGGCCGTTGTACCCGTCGTTCTGCCCCCGCAGCGTCGTGGCGTGCGAGATTCCGAAGGTCTCACCGAAGCGCACCCGATCGTTCACCTGGAAATCGCTGTTCACGCGAAAGTTGAGGCGCCTGAAGTTCCACCGCGAGATGATCGGGTCCTGGCGGTAGTAGCCGGCGGAGACGTAGTAGGTCGTCCGATCGCTCGCGCCCGAGACCGACAGGGACTGATCGATGAGCGGGGCATTCTGGACCGCGACCAGGTCGTGCCAGTCGGTGTTGCGCGTGAGGAGCTGCGGCTGCTGCGCCAGCAGCCAGTCGGTGAACTTGCGATACGACGTGTTGCCCGGCGTGTAGCCGAACTGGGCGTTGTAATTGTCGAACGACTCCTGGCCGAGATCGAACCATTGCGCGGAGTTCAACATGTGGTAGCGCTTCGGAAAGTTTTGCACGCCCGCAGACATCCGATACTCGATCGTCGGCTTGGCCGCTCGGCCGCGACGGGTCTGAATCAAGACCACACCGTTGGCGGCCTGCACGCCGTACACCGCGGCGGCCGAGGCGTCCTTCAGGACCGAGATCGACTCGATGTCTTCGGGGCTGATGGTGCGCAGCGGGCTGCTCTTCGGGTCGTCGGCCCGGCCGACGGGCAGCCCGTCCACGACGAACAGCGGTTGCGTGTTCCCCACGGTGCCCACCCCCCGGATGCGGACCGCGACGGGGGCGCCGGGATTCCCGGATTCCTGCTGTACCTGAATCCCCGAGACCCGACCCTGAATCGCCACCTCGGGGCTCGCGACCGGGATCTCGCGGATCTCGTCACTCGAGATCGTGCCGACCGATTCGGTGAGCGTCGCCCGCGACTTCTCGCCGTAGGCCACGACGACTTCTCCTTCCAGCTCGATCGCAGCGGCCGAGAGGACCGCGTCGACGACCGATTGGCCCTCGAACGGCACCTCCTTGCGCGCAAAGCCGATCCGGGAAAACACCAGCACGCCCGACGCGGCGGGCGCGGCCAGCGCGTAGCGGCCGGCCGCGTCGGTGCGCACGCTGACCGAGCTCCCCCGCAGTCGGACGTACGCCCCGGCGATCGGCTCGCCGGTGCCGGCCGCCGTCACGCGACCGGCGATCTGCTGTTGCGCGCGTCCGGTGCCCGCGCAGAGAAGCAGGAGCGTGAGGACAGGAAGCCACTTCCCGTCCCGGCAGATGATGGGTTTGGACATAGCTCTCCGAGGCTCCACAGGAGCGTGAATGGGCCTGTGAACTGAGCCGCACACGTCTTTGCTGCATCGGGCTACGGGCGGGCAATCGACAGCGCCGCGCCCGTTTTACATTCAGAGAGAGCAGGAATCCGAGCCGGAGCCTCGGACGGGGCGAACTTATTCCAAACATTTTGATAATGCAAGACCTTCGATTGGGCGGGCTTTTCCGCCTCGTTCTGCTGGCGTCGCAGGGGTTGCAGCCACGACCGACGGACGCCATACGCCTCAATCAAGTGGGCTTCTATCCCAGCGCGCCTAAGGCCGCCTTCGTGGTGGGTGCGGCCAGGGACACGTTCTACGTCGTCACCGCCGACCTGAAAGACACGGTCTTCACAGGCCTGCTCGGTCCTCGCCGGGCCACCGCCCTCTCCTCCGATACCACCCGCGCCGCTGACTTCTCCGCGTTACGGACGCCGGGAGAGTACGTCGTCCTGGTTCCGGGCCTCGGGGCTTCGTACCGGTTCGCGATCCGGCCTCGCGTCCTCGAGGAGCTGGCCCGGGGCGCCCTGAAGGCCTTCTACTTCCAGCGCGCGTCGCTGCCGCTCGAGCCCCGCTACGCCGGCCGGTGGAGCCGTGCCGCGGGCCATCCCGACACCCAGGTGCTCGTGCATCCCTCCGCCGCGAGCGCCGGCCGACCGGCCGGCACGGTGATCTCCGCGCCAGGCGGGTGGTACGACGCCGGGGACTACAACGAGTACATCGTGAATTCGGGGATCACCGTCGCCACGCTGCTCTCGCTCTACGAGGATTTCCCCGCGTACGTGCGTACCTTGGACGTCGACATCCCCGAGTCCGGTCACGGCGTGCCCGATCTGGTGCAGGAAGCGTTATGGAACCTGCGCTGGATGCTCACCATGCAAGATCCCTCCGACGGGGGCGTGTACCACAAGCTGACCGAACCGCGATTCGAAGGCTTCGTTAGGCCCGCGGAGGCGAGATCACCCCGCTATGTGGTGCAGAAAAGCACGGCGGCGGCGCTCGATTTCGCGGCCGTCATGGCACAGGCGAGCCGCGTCTTGCGCTCGTTCGAGAGCCGGCTGCCGGGGCTCGCCGATTCGGCTCTGACGGCGGCCGTCCATGCGTGGAGCTGGGCACGGCACCACCCGGACGTGTTCTACGACCAGGAGCGGCTCAACCAGCAGTTCGAGCCCCACATCGAAACCGGTACCTACGGCGACCGGGACGTTCGGGACGAATTCATCTGGGCCGCGACGGAGCTCGGTGTGACGACGCGTCAGGACAGTTTCTTCACGGCGGTGCCCGTCTTCCCAGACAGCAGCGCGCCGCTCCCCAACTGGCGGCAGGTCCGCACGCTCGCGTACTACACCCTGGCGCGGTTTCGCGCCGGGCTGCCGCCGGCGGTCGCGGGCGACCGCGCCCGCCTCGAGCGCACCCTGGTGCGAGCAGCCGACGACCTGATGCAGCTGGCGAGCCGGACCGCCTACGGCACACTCATGGGGGGCCGAGCCGCGGACTTCATCTGGGGGAGCAACTCGGTGGCGGCGAATCAGGGAATCGCTCTGGTGGTGGCGTACCGGCTTACCGGTGATCCGTCCTACCTGCGGCATGCGCTGAGCAACCTGGACTACCTCCTGGGCCGCAACGCCACAGGATACTCGTTCGTGACCGGCTTCGGTTCCCGGACGCCGCTGCATCCGCACCACCGACCATCGGCGGCGGACGGCATCGATGCTCCGGTCCCGGGACTGTTGGTGGGCGGGCCCAACCCCGGGCGCCAGGACGGCTGCGCCTATCCGGTCACCGCGCCGGACAAGGCCTACGTGGACGACGTATGCGCGTACGCCTCGAACGAGGTGGCGATCAACTGGAACGCGCCGCTGGTGTACCTCGCCGCCGCGCTCGAAGCGTTGCAATACGCAGCCGGGTTCAGCCAGGCGCCACGCTGAGCGTTGCCCTCGCACGATTTCCTCAAGTCGATTTACAAATGTTGGTCCTGACGTTACTCATGTACGCCAGCCGATGTGAGCACCGCCATGTCAACGGGCACCAATCTCGTCTACACCAAGCAGTACAACCTGCGCATCGTGCACGACGTGGTGCGGCGGTTCGGGCCGCTGTCGCGCGCCGACATCGCCCAGCGTACCGGCCTTACGGTGCAGACGATCTCGAATCTGGTGAAGGAGCTCGTGACGCTCGGCCTCGTGTTAGAGAGCGACCGTCGCCGGCAGCGGCGCGGCGCGCCTTCCAGCGCGATCGGCATCAACCCGGACGGCGCGTTCGCCCTCGGGCTCGACCTCGACCGCGACCACCTCACCGGCGTGCTCGTCGATCTGGCGGGAAGCGTGCGACAGCGCGACCACGTCGAGCTCGATTTTCCCACGCCCGCGCAGGCGCTCGACCTCATGGTCGAAACCGCCGAGTCGCTGATGGCGGCTCAAGGGCTCACGCCGGAAGAGGTATCCGGCGTGGGCGTGGGCGTCCCGGGCCCCATGCACCGCGCCGAAGACGGTCAGGGATACGTCGTGAATCCGAAGTCGTTTCCTGGATGGCACGACGTTCCGCTGGCGGCGTGGCTGCATGAGCGCGTGGGCATCCCGGTGCTGCTCGAGAACAACGCCACTGCGGCTGCCATCGGGGAGCGCTTGTATGGCGCGGGGCAGCAGTTCCGGACCTTCTTCTACGTCTACATCGGCAGCGGTCTCGGCGGTGGGGTGGTGATCGATCGGCAGGCGTACACGGGGTTCACCGGCAACGCCGGGGAAATCGGCTACCTGCCGACCGTCCTCTCCGGCGATCCCATTGGCGCGGACGAAACGCCGCACGTCGGTACGCACTTCCGCCTCCCGCGCCTCTACCAACTCTTGCGCAGCGAGGGCAGGGATGTGCGCACGCCCGACGACCTCGACCGTCTGCTGTCCGAGGGCCACGCCACGCTGCTGGAGTGGATGGACGACGCCGCGGATCACCTGACGGGGCTGGTGCTCGCGGTCGAATACGTGATCGACCCGGAGGCGATCTTCTTCGGTGGGCGACTCCCCGAACGAGTCATCGCTGGACTGCTGGAACGCGTGGCACGTCACCTCCCGACACGGCGTATTCAGGAAAAGCTCGCCGGACCTCGCTATCTCCTCGCGACCGCCGGGGCCGATGCGGCAGCGCTCGGCGTCGCCACCTTGCCGATCTACGAAGCGTTCGCGCCGGCGCCGCAGGTCCTGCTCAAGAAAGCAGCCGCCCGCGTGTGAGCGTTGCCCGGGGCGGCCTCACCCGCCGCGCGGTCTCCCGTTTCGCACTCGCCGTGGCTGCGGGCGTCGTGCCTGGGTGTCGCGACCATCGATCGGCGACGGGTCCCGACGACGGCGGCACGGGCACGGTCGTCGGACGGGTGGATGTCGCCATCGATCCCTACCAAGACCGCGCCCCGATCAGCCCGTACCTCTACGGCTCCAATCAGGATTATGCCGGCAACGCCTGGACCGTGCGGCGCTTCGGGGGGAACCGAACCACCGGCTACAACTGGGAGACGAACTTTTCGAACGCCGGCGCCGACTACCTCCACCAGAGCGACCTCTACCTCATCACCAACGCCGGCCTCCCCGCGGCGGACGCCGCCATGCCGGGGCGGGTGGTGACGTATTTCCACACTCAGTCGCTGAACATGGGCGCGCAGTCCATCATCACGCTCCAGATGGCCGGCTACGCGGCCGCCGACGCGAACGGCCCCGTCTCGGTGGCCGAGACCGCCCCATCGCCACGCTGGGTGACGGTCGCGTCGCGCAAGAACGCGACCTTCGCCACCACGCCCGACCTCTCGGACGGTGTCGTCTATATGGACGAGCTCGTGAATCTCCTGGTTCAGCGCTTCGGCGACGCGGCATCGGCCAACGGCGTGCGGTGGTACAGTCTCGACAACGAGCCGGAGCTGTGGCCGTACACCCACCCGCGCATCCACCCTGATCCCCTGCGGGCGGCCGAGCTCATGAGCCGCTCGATCGCGCTCGCCACGGCCGTGAAGGACGTCGATCCGACGAGCGAGATCCTCGGCCCGTCGCATTACGGCATCGCCGCCTACGTGTCGCTGCAGGACGCGCCCGACTGGAATGCACTCAAGACGGGTGGGGGATACGACTGGTTCATCGACTACTACCTGGACCAGATGCGGCTAGCGGGGACGGGCGTGGGGAAGCGGCTGCTGGACGTGCTCGACGTGCACTGGTATCCGGAGGCGCGAGGCGACCACCGCATCACCGATGCCGACGCCACGACCGAGACGGACGCGCAGGCCCGACTGCAAGCGCCCCGGACCCTCTGGGATTCCACCTATCGTGAAGACAGCTGGGTGGCGCAGTATCTCAGCGCCTTTCTTCCGATCCTCCCCCGGCTGCGACGCTCGATCGACCGGTACTATCCGGGGACGCGTCTGGCGGTGAGCGAATACAGCTACGGCGGGGGCGGCTCCGTCTCCGGGGGATTGGCGCAGGCGGACGTACTCGGCGCCTTCGGCAGGTACGGCGTCTACATCGCCACGCTCTGGGGGATCGGCCCCGCGGACAGCTACAGCGCGGCGGCGTTCCGCCTGTACCGGAACTACGACGGCAGGCTCGGCGTGTTCGGCAACACCGGCGTGCGCGCCGCCACGAGCGACATCGCGAACACATCCGTCTACGCCGCGATCACGGACCAGGACGCCTCCGCGCTGCATGTGATCCTGCTCAACAAGAACCACGGCGCCCTCGAAGTCCGCGTTCATATCGCCGGCGACCAGACCTACACATCAGGCGACGTGTGGGGATTCGGGCCGGGCAGTCCGGGGATCACGAAGCGGGCGGGCGTGACGGGCATCGCCGGTAACGCCTTCAGCTATGTGCTGGCCGGAACGACGGCCGTGCACATGGTGCTCCGGTAGCGTGAGCACCGGCGTCGGCGAGAGGATCGGGTATGCGTGCGGCGACACGGCCGCCAATTTCATCTGGCGCGCCGTCATTGTGTTCCTGCCGTTCTTTCTCACCGATACCGCGGGGCTGGGCCCGGCCGCAGTTGGCGTGCTGCTGCTGGTGTGCCGCGTGTGGGACGGGGTCGCGGATCTTGCGATGGGCCTGATCGTCGACCGCACCCACACGCGCTGGGGCAAGTTTCGGCCCTGGATTCTTTGGTCGGCGGTCCCGCTCGGCGTGCTCGGTGTGCTCACGTTTTCGGCGCCGCCGCTGGGCGCGACCGGCCGGCTGGCGTACGCCTACGTGACGTACGGCGCACTCGTCGTCTGCTATACCATGAACAACGTGCCGTACAACGCCCTGATGGGTGTCATGTCGGCCAGCCCGAGCGAGCGAAGCATCATTTCTTCCTACCGTTTCTTCTTTGCGTTCCTTGGCGCGTTGTTGCTCCAAGGGCTCATGCTGCCGCTTCTCGCCGCGCTAGACCATCCCCGCGCCGCGCCCTTCTTCCATGCGCTCTACGGTTACGGGCCGGCATTCCGCTACACGGCGGCGATGACGTTTTTCTCTGCGGTAGCCCTCGTATTGTTCGTGGTCACGTTCGCCACGACGCGCGAGCGAGTACACCCGCCCCTCGGGCAGCGGTCGAACGTGTTGCAAGACGCCTCCGATCTGCTGCGCAACCGCCCGTGGCTCGTCTTGTTCGGCGTCGGCATTCTGTTCGTGACGTTTACGACACTCAGGAACGGCGCGATCGTCTACTACTTCACTCATTATGTCGGCAACGAGCGGCTGGCCGGGCCGTTCATGGTGGTGGGCCTGCTCGGCGCCATGGCCGGCGCCGCCGCCACCGGCGTCCTGGTCGGCCTGCTCGGCAAGCGTCGGCTGATGCTGTGCTCGCTCGGACTGGGGATCACCGGCAGCGCGCTGCTCTACGTGGCGAGGCCGTCTGATGTCGGCCTCATGCTCGCCCTGGGCACGCTGACCGAGCTTTCGACGGGGCCGATCGTCACCCTGTTCTTCGCCATGCTCGCCGACGCCGCCGATTACTCGGAGTGGCGCAACAACCGTCGCGCCACCGGGTTGATCTATTCCGCCGGGACCGTGGCGATGAAGTTCGGTGCGGGCCTGGGAGGAGCGCTGACGGGGCTCCTCCTCGCTGCGTTCGGCTACATCGCGGCGGGCGGAGCGACCGTCGCTCATCAGTCCGCGACAGTGCTGCAAGGGATCCGGCTGCTGATCAGCATCGTGCCGGCGGCGGTCGCCCTGGTCACGTGCGTCATGTTCCTGTTCTACACCCTGGACGAGCAGCGGCTCGTGCAGATCGAAGCAGACCTCGCCGCCCGCCAGTGAGCCGGTCCATCTTTGCCTCCGTCGTGCTGCTGCTCACCTGGTACGCGCCGGTTGCGGCGCAGACGGAGCCGCACGCCCAGGCTCAGCCGCGGATTGTGGGCGACTTGGTGGACGTCAGCGAGGAGTTCGAGCAGCCGGATCAGATCCACTTCGTCGGCAGCCGCGTGACACAGTTCGATCCGGTCACCGGAGCGGGCCTGCTCCGCTGGGACCGCTACATGCGGCAGCCCAGCTATTCGTTCAACAAGATGGACATGGCGCTCGCGCGCGCCAGCTCGAATGAGTTTCCCGGAACCGAATACGACCGGGACCCGGCGCTGCCCTTCGAGATCACTTTCGTCAGCCCGCGAACCGTGCGCCTGCGCTTCTTCACGCGGGACCTGCCGTCGGCCGCGCGCCGCGACACCGATTCCCTCATGCTGGCCGGCCCCGTGCCCACGGACCGGTCGTGGAGAGTGGAGCGCGGCGACAGCGTCGTCCGATACACGAGCACCCACGGCGAGCTCCGTCTCATCAAGAACCCCTGGCACGTCGAGTTCTACGACGCCGCCGGCAAGCTGTTGACCCGCACCCAGACGCTGGGCGACCCCGCCTCGTTCCAGCCGTACGCGCCGTTCTCGTTCATCCGCCGCGCACGGGACATGGGCCGCAGCGCGGCCGCTAGTTTCGAGCTCAAGTACGACGAGAAGATCTTCGGCACCGGCGAGTCGTTCACGCGCTTGAACAAGCGCGGCCAGAAGCTGGTCATGTATCTGCGCGACGGCCAGGGCGTGCAGAATTACCGGCAGTACAAGGCCGTCCCTTTTTTCTTGAGCAGCAACGGGTACGGCATGTTCGTGCACACGAGCGCGCCGGTCACGTTCGATTTCGGGCATGATTTTGATCAGCACACCGTGATTTATACGGGCGACGAGGTCCTCGATCTCTTCGTCTTCCTGGGCCAGCCGAAGGACGTGCTGAGCGAGTACACGGCGCTCACCGGACGCAGCCCGGTCCCGCCGCTCTGGTCCTTCGGGCTGTGGATGAGCCGGATCACGTACAAGGCGGAGGCGGAGGTGCGGGACGTGGCGGCCAAGCTGAGGCGCTATCTCATCCCGAGCGACGTGATCCATCTGGACACCGGCTGGTTCGAGACCGACTGGCGGAGCGACTACCAATTTTCCACCACGCGTTTCACGAACCCGCGCGCCATGATCGCGGACCTCGGGAAGCTGGGCTTTCACATCAGCCTGTGGCAGTACCCCTACTTCACCCGCAAGAACAAGATCTGGACCGAGATGCTGGAGGGCGGATACGGCGTCCGGGACGAGGGGGGGCGGATCGCGCCCGAGGACGCCACCCTCGACTTCTCGAACCCGGACGCGGTGCGCTGGTACCAGGGCAAGCTCAAGAGCCTTCTGGACATGGGGGTCGGCGTCATCAAGGCGGACTTCGGCGAGGGCGCGCCGCTCGCGGGCGTGTATGCCTCGGGGCGTACCGGGTGGTTCGAGCACAACCTCTACCCGGTCCGCTACAACAAGGCCGTCTGGGAGATCACCAAGAGCGCAACGGGCGACGGTATCATCTGGGGACGGAGCGCCTGGGCCGGGAGCCAGCGCTACCCGCTGCATTGGGGCGGGGATGCGGAGAACACCAACTCGGCAATGGCCGCGACGCTGCGGGCCGGGCTGTCGTTCGGGCTTTCGGGGTTCACGTTCTGGAGCCACGATGTTGGCGGCTTCGTCAACCGGGCACCGCGGGAGCTGTACCGGCGCTGGCTCCCCTTCGGTGCGCTGACCTCACACACGCGCACGCACGGCGCTCCCCCGCGCGAGCCGTGGGAGTACGACTCGGCCTTCGTACGGGACTTCCGCCGAGCGGTCGAGATGAAGTACCGATTGATGCCCTACGTCTACGCGCAGGCCAGGGCATCCTCTGCGAACGGGTATCCCATGCTGCGCACGCTGTTTTTCGAGTACCCGGACGATCCGACGTCCTGGATGATCGAGGACGAATACCTGTTCGGCTCGGACTTGCTGGTCGCTCCTCTCTTCGATGAGGCGGACCACCGCCGCGTGTACCTCCCACCCGGCACCTGGATCGACTATCAGAGCAGCCGTGTCTACACCGGGGCCGCGTGGCACGATATCCCGGCGGGACCGATCCCGATCGTGGTCCTGGTGAGGAACCACGCGGTGATCCCGCACGTCGCCGTCGCCCAGCATACTGGGGCGATCGACTGGAGCGACGTGGAGCTCCGCGTGTTCACCACGGACGGCGGCCCGGCAATGGGTGGCTTCGCGCTCCCGAACGGCGAGCTGTACGCGATCGAGCTAACCCCGACCCCGCCCGGCTATGCGCTGCTGCGCGATCCGCTCCGGGGACGGGTCAAGTGGCGGATCACGCGGGCACCGCTTCCTTGACACGGACCGCGTGACGTGTAGTGTGGCCCTCCCCCAACCCACTGAGGAGCATCCGTGAGCGGCTGGGACTGGCTGATCATTCTGCTGTACTTCGGTCTCCTCCTGGGCCTCGCCTGGTGGGTGGCGCGGCGCAACAAGGACACCGCCGACGACTACTTCCTCGCGGGCCGAAACCTCGGCTGGTTTCTCGTCGGCGCGACCATCTTCGCGTCCAACATCGGCTCGGAGCACGTCGTCGGGCTCGCGGGGGCGGGCGCGACGAGCGGCGTGGCCCTGGCGCATTACGAGCTGCACGCCTGGTGCCTACTCGTGCTCGGATGGGTGTTCGTCCCGTTCTACGCGCGAGCGCTGGTGTACACGATGCCGGAGTTCCTGGGCCGCCGCTTCTCCCCCACGGCCCGGTGGGTGCTGTCGGTGATCACCCTCGCGGCGCACGTGCTCACGAAGTTCGCCGTGGCGATCTTCGCGGGCGGCGTCGTCTTCGCCACCCTCTTGCCCGATGTGGCGCTGCGTGTGGGCGGCGCCACGTTCAACAGCTTCTGGATCGGCACCGTGGCCGTGGTGCTGCTCACCGGTCTCTACACCGTGCTGGGCGGGATGCGAGCCGTGGCCTATACCGACGCGCTGCAAACGTTCATCCTCTTGGTGGGCTCGGGGCTGCTCACCGTCTTCGGGCTCGCCAAGCTCGGTGGCTGGCATGAGCTGCGACGGGTGGTCGACCCCGACCTGTTCAACCTGTGGAAACCGATCGTGCCGGCGGGGATGCAGGGCTCGTGGGCGCCGGTGAAAGAGGCCGGTCGCATCGCCTGGTACTTCAACGGGAACTACCCGTGGCCGGGCATGCTACTCTGCGCGCCCATCATCGGTCTGTGGTACTGGTGCACGGACCAATACATCGTGCAGCGCGCCCTCAGCGCGAAAAACGAGCGCACGGCGCGGCGGGGCAGCATCTTCGCGGCGTACTTGAAGTTGTTTCCGGTCTTCATCTTCATCATCCCCGGCCTGATCGCCCTCGCGCTCGCGAAGACGGGCCGGGTCCCGGGGCTCGGCGTCATCGTGGACGCGCAGGGTCACCCCATCTCCCAGGCGGCGCAGGCAGTCTTCCCCTTGATGGTGAGGGACCTGTTGCCCGCCGGCGTCCGCGGCGTGGTGGTCGCCGGCTTGTTGGCGGCGCTCATGAGCTCGATGGCGGGCGCCTTCAACGCCTCGTCCACGCTCTTCACGATGGACCTGTACCAGAAGTTTCGGCCGCACGCGCCACAGCATCGCCTCGTATGGGTGGGGCGCGCCGCCACCGCCGCGATGGTGGTGATCAGCCTGCTGTGGATCCCCGTGATCCAGGGCGCGCGCGGGCTGTACGACTATCTCCAGGGCGTGCAGGGCTACCTCGCCCCTCCGATCTTCACGGTGTTCGTGTTCGGCATCTTCAACCGACGCCTGAACTCCAAGGGGTGCCTTGCGGCCTTGATCGTCGGCTTTGTGCTCGGCGTCTTCCGCCTGGCCGTGGACACCCCGGTGAGCCTGCACCTGCCGGGATTCGCCGACGGGTACGCGCCCGGCTCGTTCCTGTGGATCGTCAACAATCTCTACTTCCAGTACTACAGCGTGTTCATCTTCGTCGTCTCGGTGGTCGTGATGTTCGTCGTGAGCTACGCGACCGCGCCACCGGCCCCCGAGCAGGTGGCGGGGCTGACCTACGCGACGGTCGCCGCCGAGGATCGCGTCCAGTCCCGCAGCAGCTGGAACCGGAGGGATGTGATTGCCTCGGGCGTCGTGCTGCTCTTGATTCTCGCCGCGTACCTGTATTTCCGGGGCTGACGAGGGATCGATGGATCAACCGTCACGCTGGAGCCTCCTGCATCGGGTGCACAGGGCCATCGCGGCCCTCTGCGCGCTCCTCCTTGCCCCCTGGCCGGCGGCGGCCCAGCGACGCACGCTGGACTTTGATCGCGGCTGGCGATTCCACCTGGGGGACGTGTCCGGCGCGCAGGCGGCCACCTTCGACGACGCCGGCTGGCGCACGCTCGACGTGCCGCACGACTGGAGCATCGAGGGGGAGTTCAGCGACACGAACCCGGCGGGAGTTGCCGGCGGCGCACTGCCGGGCGGCGTGGGCTGGTACCGCAAGACCTTTGCTGTCGCGCAGCGGGATGCGGGCAGGCGGGTGTTCGTCGAGTTCGACGGTGTGTACCGGAACAGCGAGGTCTGGATCAACGGGCAGTACCTGGGCAAGCGCCCCTATGGGTACAGCTCGTTCCGCTACGAGCTGACCCAGCACCTCCGCTACGGGCGCAAACGGAACGTGATCGCCGTGCGGGTGGACAACTCACAGCAGCCCAACTCGCGCTGGTATTCGGGCTCCGGGATCTACCGCCACGTCCGCCTGGTCACCACGAACCCCGTGCACGTCGACCAGTGGGGCACCTACGTCACCACGCCCGAGGCAAGCCCGGACTCGAGCACCGTGAAGGTGCGGACGACCATCCGCAACGCGTCGCACAGCGACCAGGCGATCACGCTGCGGACGGTCGTCTACGATGCCGCCGCCAAAGAGGTGGCGACCGCGTCGTCCGACGGGCGGATCCCGGCGGACTCCGTCACGGAGATAGCGCAGCAGGTGGTCGTCAGGAGCCCCACGTTCTGGTCGATCGAACGCCCGTATCTCTACCGGGCCGTGTCGCGGGTGATGTGCCGGAGCAGGCCGTGCGACGAGTACGCCACGCCGTTCGGGGTGCGAACCTTCGTCTTCGATGCGGATCGGGGGTTCATCCTCAACGGCAAGCAGTTGAAGATCCGAGGCGTGTGCCTGCACCACGACGTGGGAGCGCTCGGCGCCGCCGTGAACACCCGAGCCCTCGAGCGGCAGCTCCAGATCATGCGGGAGATGGGCGTCAACGCGATCCGCACGTCGCACAACCCGCCCGCGCCCGAGCTGCTCGATCTCACCGACCGCATGGGCTTCATCGTGCTGGACGAGGCGTTCGACATGTGGAAGAAGGAGAAGACGAAGTACGACTACCACCTCGACTGGGACGCGTGGCACGTGCGCGACCTGTCGGACATGGTGCGGCGCGACCGGAACCACCCAAGCGTCTTCATGTGGAGCATCGGGAACGAGGTCATGGAGCAGTGGACCAACGGCGACACGACGGCGGCTCCCATCGCCCGCGAGCTCGCCGGGATCGTGCGCCGCCTCGACCCCACACGGCCCATTACGTCAGCGAACAACAACGGGAGTCCGGCGAACCCGCTGTTTCACGCCGGCGCCCTCGACCTGCTCGGCCACAACTACCACCACGAGGCTTGGCCGACCCTTCCGGCGCAACTTCCGGGGGAAAAGCTCATCATCACCGAGGCGATGTCTGCGCTCAACAGCCGCGGCGTCTATGAGCAGCCCTCCGACAGCGTCGCCAGCTACGCAACGCCGTACGTGAAGGACAGCGGACCTCAGCCGAACAAGAACTACCGGCTCTCGTCATACGACGACCGGAAGGCATTCTGGGGCTCGCTGCACGAAGAGTCGCTACGCCTGTTCGAGCGCTACCCGTTCCTCTCGGGGATGTTCATCTGGTCCGGGTTCGACTACCTGGGCGAGCCCACCCCGTACGAATGGCCCGCGCGCAGCTCCTACTTCGGGATCGTCGATCTCGCGGGGTTTCCGAAGGACCCCTATTACCTCTACCAGAGCGTGTGGACGGACCGGCTGGTGCTGCACGTCTTCCCGCACTGGAACTGGACGCCAGGGGACACCGTCGACGTGTGGGCCTACACCAACGGAGACGAGGTGGAGCTGTTCCTGAACGGCGCCTCGCTCGGCGTGAAGCGGAAGCAGGGCGACGTGTTCCACCTGATGTGGCGCGTCGCGTATACGCCGGGCACGTTGCGGGCGGTGGCGCGCAAGAGCGGGCAGGTCATGGCGACCAACGAGGTGAAGACCGCCGGCGCACCTGCACGCATCGCGCTCGCCCCTGACCGCTCGACGCTCCACGCCGATGGAAATGACCTCTCGTTCGTCACCGTGACTGTCCTGGACCGC
>Ga0209474_10002669_pt1 | contig 16157 bp, 18 predicted proteins | sample GraSoiAngelo_145_FD_185902 | JGI IMG/M metagenome (GOLD analysis project Ga0209474, IMG submission 185902) | Grasslands soil microbial communities from the Angelo Coastal Reserve, California, USA - 14_1009_05_20cm (SPAdes) (version 2) | ecosystem: Environmental > Terrestrial > Soil > Grasslands...
ACGGGAGCGGGCCCGCCACGGCGCCGTCGAATGAGAACGCGATCCCCTGTGGCGTGTGCGTCACCTCGATGACCATGTCCTTGCCGCCCGCGGGCCTCTTGTAACTGCCGACCAGCAGCGAGGCGTCACCCGTGAACGAACGCGGCGGGCGCAGCGCCGGCAGTGCCGCGGCCGCCAGACGCTCGGTGACCGTCATTTCGTCGGGTTCGCTGTTCGTCAAGACAACAATGGCCAGCTTCGTCTCGGGATTCCCCCTCGTCAGCGATGAGAAGCCGAAGCCGCCGCCACCATGTCCGATGAACCTGGAACCGTTGGCGTCCTCCCCGACGGTGAGCCCCATCGAGTAGCGCAGGCGTGTGCCGTCATTGAGCATCGCCGGCTTGATCATCTCGGCGTACGACTTCGGCGTCAGCACCTTGCCTCCGTGCAACGCCTTCAACCACGTGATCACGTCCTCCGCCGTCGAGCAGATCCCACCGGAGCCCTGCGCCCCCGTGTACACGATCGGCGGTACGAGAATGGGCCTGCCACTCAGCATGCCGTACCCGGAGGCACGTCGCGCAACCTTCTCCGCGTTCCCCTTGACGACGGCGGCCACGATGCCGACTGCGCGATTCTCGCGGACGCCGGCGCGGGCAATGGAGTCCAGCCGCTGCACCAGGGCTCCTCCGGACTGCGCGGTCGCGGTAGAGGCGCCAATCCAGACGAACGCGAACAGCCAGTAATGGACCGGGCGTCGTGCGCCTCTGTACAAACGGGAGGTGGCTGAGAGAACTGTCCTCATAAGAGTCGCCTTCCTCATGAGCCCGATTCAAATCGGTGTCGCACCACGTTGACGGTTTAACTTTACAATACAAAGTTCTCTGTGTAAACTCGAACATATGCGTGTGCTCCGGGCGGCCCACCTCGGCATGTGTTTCGGCGTTCGCGATGCCATCGAGCTCGCGCTCCAGCACTCGGACGCCGGTCCCCTCACGATCCTCGGTGACCTCGTCCACAACCCCACCGTCCTGAGCGCCCTCGAGGCGAAGGGCATCGCGGTCGCGCAGGACATCGCACACGTCAGGACGACGACCCTGATGGTGACGGCCCACGGCACGTCTGAGCGGACCCTCGCGCTGAGTCGCGCTCTGAGGCTGACGGTGGTCGAAGCGACGTGCCCGCTCGTCCACGTCGCGCACGACGCCGTCACGGCCCTAGCCCGCGAGGGTTATCACGTGGTCATCGTCGGGCAACGCGACCACGTCGAGGTGCGGGGCCTCACCGGCGATCTCGATCGCTTCGACGTCGTCCTTAACGACGAGGACGTGCTCGCGCTCGAGGAGCACCCACGCCTCGGCGTGGCGGCCCAAACGACGCAGGCGATAGAGAAGGTGCGGCACATCGTCGACGTGATCCGATGGCGATTCCCGCAATCCGACGTGCGCTTCCTCGACACGGTCTGCAAGCCCACCAAGGACCGGCAGTCCGCGGCGGTCGAGATGGCACGCCAGGCCGACGTCGTCATCGTGGTCGGTGGCCGGTCGAGCAACAACACGCGCGAACTGGTCAGGACCTGCACGCGCTACTGCGCCCGCGTGCACCACGTGCAGACCGACGCAGACGTCCGACCCGAATGGTTCGATCCCGCGAACGTCGTGGGACTGACGGCTGGTACCTCGACGCCGGAGGACGTCATCGACCGCGTCGAGGCGCGCATCCGCCAGGTCGAGGCTCAAATCGAGACGACTGCCATGCGAAGCGTCGCGGACGGGCAGCGATGATGGGTCTGCTCTCGGAGCGAACGCGCTGGGCGATCGTCATGGCCTTCGCGATCGCGATGGCCTGGGTCGAAGCCGCCAGCGTCTTTTACATCCGCGCGCTTGTTGATCGGATCGAGCCGTACCAAGCAGACCCGCTGCCGATGCACGGAGCGCTGGGCAACGTCGAATTGTGGCGCGAGGCGGCCACGCTGGTCATGATCGGAACGCTGGGGGTGCTCGCGGGGCGCACATGGCGCCGTCGCGCCGGTTACGCTGCGCTGGCGTTCGGCGCCTGGGACATCTTCTATTACGTCTTCCTTCGCCTCATCTCGGGTTGGCCGGGGACGCTGCTGGACTGGGACATCCTGTTCCTGCTGCCGCTGCCATTGTGGGGGCCTGTGCTCGCGCCAGTTAGTATCGCGCTGGTGATGATCGTGTGGGGGACGCTCGCCACGCAGTCGGGTGATGATGCGACCGACTCGCGCTGGGCGTGGGCGCTTGGCTGGGTCGGTATCGTGCTGGCGCTCGCCCTGTTCATGATCGACGCCTGGCGGGCGCTGCCGGATGGCCGTCACGCGGTCCTGCAGGTGCTGCCGTCGACGTTCAACTGGCCGCTGTTCTGGGTGGCCTTGCTGCTGATGGCGTCGCCGGCACTTCATCAGGTGGCCTCTTTGCCCACGAAGAAGTCGGTGCGCTAACTGTTGCGGGCCGCCCGGATAATCGCATCCATGTGATCGAGGTACTTTTCGAGCGCCCGGCGTCCCGACGCGGTCAGCTTGTATTCGGTACGCGGCGTACGGCCGGAAAACATCTTCGCACACGACACGTAGCCGGCTTCTTCGAGCTTGCGGGCATGGACGCTCAGGTTGCCATCCGTGGCATTCAATGCCGACTTCAAATCGGCGAACGACATGTCGTCCGCTGCCCCCAGAGCGCTGACGATGAGGAGGCGCATGCGGTCGCGAAGCAGCCGATCGGTCTTTCAGACCGGCGCCTACCGGCGGCCAATTTCGCGACTCAGATCGGCGCGTGCTTCGCGCCCACGACCCACGACCAACCAGATATGTGGACGACGGCTCATGCGAGTAAAACGGCCCGCGCCAAGCAGTTGCCGGCATTGTTGTCGACGAAACAAACCGCTGCGTTCGGATCCGCGCTCTGAGCGCATGCGCAGCGCGGTTTCACGGCGGTTGGCGAGGCTGGCAGGGACAATTTCAGGCACAATCCTTGGGACAGTTGCGGCGGTGTGATCAGCCGATTTTTCGTTCGAGTTTGGCGAAGGCGACGGTTTGCTAAACGGAAATCCGCCTCTCGGACATCTTCGATTTTCCTAGCAAATCCAGCCGTTTCAAGCACTTCGGCGTTCGAACGACTCGTCTCGCGTTGGCTCCAGCGGCGCTGTTTTGGCGCGTCGCAGGGACAATCGTAGGGACAGTCTTCGTGAAGGCGATCCGTCGTTCCGATACGTCAGTCACGCTTTGCGTCGAGTGCTTGGGCCAGATGACGTGCGAAGTCGACCGACGAATCACGAGGATGGCTCGTTCGGTGGACCTCGAGTGCCCATCTCGCCTCATCGACCTGCCGAACGATCGCGCGAGCTTCCTGAAAAGACGAACCCGTTGTTGCAAAGTCGACGGAATCGGCGCGGATTCTTCCGACGCGCAGCGCCGCCGGCACGCGACGGTTGCAGGCGCAGGCGGCCGTGTCCGATGCCAGGCCACAGTAGCTGCGCGTGAACGACTCGATGGCCGTGCGCGCGTGTTGTAGGCGCTTACGGAAGAGTGCTGGCGTGATCTCCAAGGCCTCTGCCGCCTCAGGCCCGGGCAGGTCGAGAATCTCGCCGAACACGTACGCCAGCCGGTGTGGGCGATCCAGGCATTGGATCATGCCGAGCGTGCACCCAATTTTCACTTCCTCGGTCAGGAGTGATCGTTCAGCGTCCGCGGGCCCGTCCGACGACAGGCCTTCGGCGAGATCCTCGGCGAACCGTTCGAAGTTCAAGTGCATGCGCTCGACCGGGCTCTTCTTCACGTCGAGGATGTAGTTGACCGCGACCCTGTAGACCCAGGTCTTGAGCTTGCTGCGAAAATCGAATTGCGCCAGCCGCGTGACCACGCGAACAAGGATTTCCTGCGTCGCGTCTTCCGCGTCCTCTCGGTTCCACAACATGCGCAGAGCCAGGCCGTAGACATCGCCTTGCAGATCTCTGACGAGGCGATCGAGAGCATGCCCGTCGCCGTCAATCGCGCGCCTGGCGACGTCTTCGAGTGCTACCGGCTGCACCATCACCGTTCCATCAACGACTTCAGCGTTGCGAGCTCCGATTGCAGTATGGCGCGCTGCGCCTCGAGCGCACCCTCGACCTGTTCAAGCGCCACCGGCGGGGCATTCAGAACAAAGCTGTAGATAGAGGTCCCACGACTGGTCTCGGTGACACGTGACTGTGCGACCCCGATTGTGCCGTCTGGAAAGGCGAGGCGCCAGTCCACGGTGCCTGCATCAGCATCGGCTGAGACGTCCAAACCAACATCGACCGCTCCCGCGGGAGTTTCGAGCCGGGCGCGGCCCTCCTCTGCCGACACGAACGCGTGGGCCCACTGCGGAAGGTTGCCGGGCTCTTTCAAGAACTCGAAGACTTTGGCTCGCGTGGCAACGATCTCGATTCCTTGAACATCGAACATACGCATGACCAACTCCTGGAGGGGCATCCCTCTCTCTGTCCTTTGACGAGTGGGTGAACAGGAGTGTGAACTCGTGCCGCCTCGTCCTCCGCTCAGCTCTTGTGGCCTCGTGGATCAACCTGGATCTCGCGCAGATTCTTCATCGCCTTCCGCCAGAGTTCGTGAAAGCCGTGCGCCAGGCTGTCCGCGAGTTCGCGATCCCGGAGGAGCAACCGTGGCTTCCCCGATCAGACGACTTGGCTGGCGTTGGCTCTGGAGGCCGTGTTTTGGCGGCTCGCAGGGACAATCGTGGGGACAGATCAGCCATCGTGTCCGTGTCAGTTCTTGTCAAATATTGACAATATCCGCCATGGCGTCTAGTCTCGACATGAGGGCTGATCGCATGAACGTCTCGCTCACGCCAGAGCTCGAACGACTCGTGAACGAAAAGGTTGAGAGCGGCTTGTACCAGACTGCCAGCGAAGTTGTCCGTGAGGCGCTTCGGCTCTTGAAGGAACGCGATCAGGCGAGGGAGCAGCTTCGCGCGGACGTGCAGGCCGGGTTCGATCAGTTCGCCCGCGGTGAGGAACGCACGTACGACAAGACCTCAGGTCGCCAGCTCGCCGAACGGATCAAGTCGCGCGGTCGTACAGCTCGCACCAAGAAGTCGTAGATGTCGTATCGGCTGTCCAGCCTTGCCGAGCAGGACCTCGAGGAGATCTGGTTCTACGTCGCCGAGGATGCCAGTCCCACCACGGCCGATCGACTCATCGACGCGATAATTGACCGCTTCGAACTGCTGGCTGAACAACCTCGAATGGGTCGCCTCCGACCGGAGCTTGGGGAGGGCGTCCGGTCGTTCGTCGTCGAGAGTTACGTGATCTACTACCGCGATGAAGGCAAAGTCTTGATCGCGAGGATTTTTCATGGACGGCGCGACCAGGCGGCGGCGTGGTCCGAATCAGGGTGACTGTCGGGTGTGAAACGCTCAACATCCTTCCGGTAGACCCGCAGCACGATCCCGGTGTCCAACGATGAAACTTGATCCTGGCGTGAAGACGCTGCTCGAATCTCTTGAGCGCGTGAGTGGAAATCGACGGGCAGCACGCGCGAACGGCCGCTACACACGCTACGCGACGGCGAGGGTCCGCAAGGATCGGCGGCTGAATATTCACCTGCCAATCCCGTTCGATGGGTGAGCCGAATGGAAGTCGATCTACTGTGCGCCGCGCGTCGTCATCGAACTGGACGGTGCGCAGCACCTGGCATCCGGCCGCGTATCAACGCGATCGGCGCAAGCGCCAGCTACTGCAGGAGAACGGGTACTTCGTGTTGCGGCTTCTTGCCGACGATGTGGCGAATGAGCTCGACACAATTCTCGATGCCGTCTTGCACTCGCTCACCCTTCGCCGAGATGCGGGCCGTTCGCCGCTCCTCACAGTCGAGCGACGAACTCCAGCCTGAGCCGACGCCGCGGCCGGAACACCGGAATTTCCGGAACCCGCATTGCTGTACATCTCTTGACGAGCACGTACATTGGGTCTGCGCGCGGGGCGGAGGTTCTCGTTAGCGCCGCCATTGTGCGCGTGCCTGTCGCTTCTCAGCTTCCCGGTACTCACCGATAGCGCCGCGAACTTCCTCGAGCGCTTGATCGGACGACAGGCGCACCAGCGCGGAGCGGATCTGCTTGATGACGGCGTCGAGTCGTTCGACTTCACGCGGACCGTCGATCACCATCGGAAGCCCGAACGGTCCGTCGACGATCAGCGGCGCGTATCGCGGATGCAGCCGCACCGACTGGACTTCGTTTTGGATCTCGATCGCTTGCTGCTTCAACAGCTCGGCGTACGCCCGCAGCTTTTCCCGACTCAGGCGATCTGCTGCAGGGCCCGCTGCGTCGAGGAACTCGAGTTCGAGCTTGAGCAGCGCATGTAAGTCGCCGCGGGTGTACGCGGCGGTGATGTCTTGCATGATGCGGCTCTTCCTCTCGCGCTCGGCCTGATCGGGTTCGCGGTCCGGGTGCAGTTCCTTTACGAGCCGCCGGTACACCGCGCCGAGGCTATCCTTCCGCAGCTGGTCGTAAGACCGGGCCTTCTCCTCCTCCCGCAGCTGTCGTTTCGTTTTGACACGGCTCTCACTGCTGCTGCTATTGTTCTCTTCAGCGCGACGGAGATCGTGTGCCAGCCGCGCTGCTGCGACCGCAGCGTCCTCCTCGGTCATGTCCGCGCGCAACTCAGGCACTTCGACATCGAGCCCAAGCTCGTCGAATGCGGCGGCCATTTCCACTCGCGCCTCCTCGATGTCTTCCTGAAGCGCCTGCGAATAACTGACATTGTGTAGCCGTTCGAATAGATCCTGAAGATCCGGCTCTGGCCTCTCGACGTGCAGCAGCACCGCATCGAGCTGCTTCACCAGGATCTGCCGGAACGTGCGGTGCTGGCCCCTCGTCAATCGGCGATCATCGAGGAACCCCACGAGTGCCCGCACGAGATCGGTGCGCAACGCGACGGCGTGCTCGACGCGCGGCCGGACTTCAGCCGCGTGGAACACCAGCGACCGATCGAGCCGGCGCTTCTCGTCGTCCAGCGCGCGAGTGAGCGCCTGGACCCGGGCGAGCGCGCGATTGAACGCGCGCTCCTCCTTGCTGAGGGGGCGCCCGCACGTGGACCGGATGACGAGCGAGCGCTCTGGTGGCGATCCACGCAGATCTTCTGAATCGAAGAGCAACGGATCTGTTTGAGGCATGGCGCAGCATACGAACACTGCACAACTCTGCCCAATGCCCTAGAAGAACATCGCCTAGCTCGTGATCAGTCTTGCCCGCTCCACGCCGCGACAGCTTGCCGAAAATGGCAGCGGTTTTTCAGACCGGTGACTCCAATGAAAACCGCTGCATTCGGCCCGGCATCACCCTGAGGGCGGCGGGGCCGAAGATATCGAGCAAATCGTCGGCATCGCACTGCATGGCAAGACGCGTCAGGAGTCTCGGACGGTGTTGTTTTACGGGTGACAGGGACATTGAGTCGTTTTCGGGGACAATCGCAGGGACAATCACTTTCGCGCAACGCCTTACTGGCCGTATACTTACATCGCCGCGGTGAGGTGGCCGAGAGGCTGAAGGCGGCGGTTTGCTAAACCGTTATACGGCCTAAAAGCTGTATCCAGGGTTCGAATCCCTGCCTCACCGCCAGTTAAGCTCCCGCCGTCCAGCCGCGTTTTCATGGCCACGCTCATGGCGCCTCAACGATGAGCAGGTGCACGCCGGGCCGCTCGACCGAACCCGATACTGTGTCGGTACACGAGCAGCGAAAGCGATATCGCAATCATCACGAGCGCGATGAATTGCGACGTCGACAGCAGGCCGCCGAAGACAAAGCCACGATCGGCGTCGCCGCGAAAATACTCCAGGCCGAACCGCGCTGACGCGTAGAGGAGCGTATACGCGAGGATGACGTCGCCGGCCATTCGTGTGCGACGGGCGAGTCGCAGCAGGAGCACGAACAGACCCAGACACACCGCGGACTCGTAGAGCTGGACCGGATGCAGCGGCACACCCAGCGGAGCACCGCCGATCCGCGCGGCATCCGGGTCGGTGAACGTGACGGCCCACGCCACGCGTGTCGCGCGGCCGTAGTCGTCGCCGGCCATGAAGCAGCCGATTCGGCCGATCGCCTGTCCGAGCGCGATCGCGGGCGCGCACAAGTCCGCCACGCGCCAGAACGCAAGCTCACGATGCCGGCGGAAGAACATGGCCGACGCGGCGACTCCGCCGATGAACCCGCCGTAGAAATCGCCTGCGCTCGCCAGGAACGACGCCGACCACAATTCCGACGGCGCGCGCGCGTACTCCGCAAACGATCTCACGACCATCAGAGCCTTCGCGCCAACGAGCGCGCCCACGATGGCCGACAGTCCGAGCGAGGCGATCGTGTCCTCGTTCAGTCCGGACCGGCGGGCGCCGCGCACGAGCCATCCCAGCGCCGACGCGTACGCGAGCGCGAGAAAGACCCCGAACGTGTGGACGGTGAACCACGGCGTCGTCAGCAATCTTGGGAACAACGTCGCGCTCCTCGACCGTTCACTCGACGGCCGTCGTCAGCTTCGTCACCGAACCTTTCTGCTTCGACCCCGGTTTGTCGCTCCAGTCGACGACGGATCCGTCGGCGAGATGTTCGTGCAGGTTCCAGTGCAATTCCGCCACGCTGTCCGGATTCTTCGCGGTGAACGACATCGCGACGTACTTATTCGGCGGCACCTCGACCTGCCAGGTGATCATCGTGATCCGGTTGCCGGCGGTCCTGGTCGTATACGATCCCGTCGCCGGCTTGGCGACCTCCGTCACCGTGACGCCGTCGGGGATCTCGAGATCGATCGCCGTCGCCGCGATCTTGCCTTCGTTGTGAACGCGCGCCTCGTACTTCTGCGTGGCGCCGGTTTTCGACTGCAGCGGCGACACCATCAGGTGCGCCGACAGCGACGCGGCCGCCGACGCGGCGAGCAGGAACGAGATCGAAAGCTTCGTTCGCATTCTCTGTCTCCTCTACGGAAGAAGATGTAAAACGAGACCCGATGCACACAGAGTACATCGGCTGCAGCGCATCCGGCACACCATAGCAGGGAATCAGGCGCGGTTCGACGAGGAGCGCCGCAGTCTTTGCGCGTGCGCGCGCTGGAGTCGCCGGCCGTCTTCGAGATATCGCAGCGCGGCGGCGAGTTCCGCCGTGGAATATGTTGCGAGGAGCCGAGCGCCCGATCGCGCGAGCGGACGGTAGAGCGCCTCGATCCGTTTCCGCGCGGCCGCCGTCATCTCGACGCGCACCGCGCGGCGGTCCTGCCGATCCCACGCACGCCTGGCGTAACCGGACGCCTCGAGGCGATCGAGGACCGTCGTCATCGCGCCGCGCGTGAGGCCGGCGGCCGCCGCCAGCTCGCTGGCGCCGAGGCCGTCCCGCTGCGACAGCACGCTCAGGCAGCGGAGGTCGGTGCGATTGAGTCCCAGGCGGCGGGCCGCCGCCTCGTCCACTTCGTCGGTTGCGTCCTGGAACGCCATCACCGCCCGGCCGATGGCCACGGCGAGCTCGCGGCGAATGTGATTTGACATTCTAATCATTCGACAGTCTAATTATAACGTGGACTCGGTCCTCCTGTGGCTGTTCGTCGTCAACCTCGGCGTCGCCTTCGGCGCCGGCCTGTACGAGCACCGAATCGTCGTCTCCCGATGGATCGCGACGGCTCCCGGAGCGCGCCGCCGCTGGGACTCGGAGGCGGCGCGCCGCGACGACACCGGCCGCCGCTTCTGGGCGTTCGTGACGACGGGGCCGCTCACGCTGCTCGCGCTGGCGAATCTGGCCGCCGCGTGGCACGCGTCCGGCGCCCTCCGTACGTGGTGGCTGGCGGGTGCGGCGGCCGCGCTGGCCGACCGGGCGTTCACCTTCGCGTACTTCATTCCGACGATGGTTGGCCTGATGAGAGCGGCCGATTCTGCGGAATCCGCCGCGGTCGCGACGCGTTGGTCAACGCTCAACTACGTCAGGCATTCGATCGTCCTGGCGGCGTGGCTGGCGTCGCTGGGCGCGTTCGCCGCGTTCTATCGGCAACAGTAAAACCGTTGGTGACGCTTCGGCGTCGCAATCCCACCTGTCGAGCGGCGGCAGCAGTTCCCACCGATCGCGAAAACATTCTGGTCTATCGATTCATCCAGTATCGCGGCCCCGAACCGCGGCGCGCCGCGCGATCGCCGGGGTTCGCGAACTGACACCGATCGAGCGACAGACATCCGCAGCCGATGCACTCGGTGAGCCCGAGCTGCAGCCGCTCGAGCTCCGCGATCCGCGCGCGGATGCGCTTCGCCCACGCCGCCGAGAGCTGCGCCCAGTCCGAGCGCTCGGGCACGCGGTTGCTCGGCAGCTTCGCGAGCTCCGCGCGGATCTCGTCGAGGGACAACCCGATCTTCTGGGCGAAGACGATGAAGGCGACGCGCCGGATGACGGCGCGCGGGTAGCGCCGGTGCCCGGCGTCGCTGCGCTCCGAGTGAATCAGCCCCTGATCCTCGTAAAACCGGAGCGCCGAGGTCGCCACGCCGCTGCGCGCGGCGGCCTCGCCGATCGTCAACACTTCGTGCATGCCGTCAGTGTGGCAAACTTCGGGCTTGACTTCAAGTGCACTTGAAGATTGATGCTGGAGCGCAGGTGAGGTCAGGACAGATGCAGCCATCGAATCGTGTCGCCATCATCACGGGCGCCAGCCGCGGCCTCGGCGCCGTCATCGCGCGCGTGCTCGCCCGGCGCGGCTACGACCTGGTCGTCGGCGCGCGCAATCGGGATCCTCTGGAGGAGGCCGCCGCATCGTTCGCCCGGTGGGGATCGAGAGTCGCCGCCGTCGACGGCGACGTTGCCGACGCGGCGGCGCGCGCGCGCCTCGTGAGCGCGGCGCGCGAGCTGGGCGGCCTGGACGTGCTCGTGAACAACGCGTCGGAGCTCGGCGCGATCGGCCCGCTGATCGATTTCGACGTGCCGCGCCTGGGCCGAATCTTCCCGGTGAACGTCGGCGCGCCGCTCGCGCTCGCGCAGCTCGCGGCGCCGCTGCTCGCCGAACGCGGCGGTCTCATCGTGAACATCACGAGCGATGCCGCGCTGGGCGCGTACCCGGGATGGGGGCCGTACGGCGCGAGCAAAGCGGCGCTCGAGCTCCTCACGCGTACGCTCGCGACCGAGCTGCGCGGCCGCGGCGTCTCGGCGGCAATCGTCGATCCCGGCAACATGCGGACGCGCATGCACCAGGAGGCGTTTCCGCTCGAGGACATTTCCGATCGCCCGCAGCCCGAGGTGACCGAACCATTCTGGAACTGGCTGTTCGATCAAACGCCGGCCGAGATCAGCGGCGAGCGATTCGCGGCGCAGGCGGAGGATGCCCGATGGCTGCAGCGGGTGTAGTCGCGGACTTCGCGTTGCCCGCGGAGCTCGAGGCCGCCGAACCCCCGGAGGCGCGCGGCCTCAGGCGAGACGAGGTGCGCCTGCTCGTCTCCGATCTGGAACAGGACTCGGTCGAGCACGCGCGCTTCAGCGATCTGCCGCGCTGGCTCGCGCCCGGCGATCTCCTCGTGGTCAACACGAGCGGCACCTTGAACGCCGCGATTGCCGCAGAGCGTGACGACGGACGCGCGTTCGAGATTCATCTGTCCACGCGCCTGCCGGGCGGATTCTGGAGCGTCGAAGTGCGCGCGCCCGGCCTTGTCGCGTCGCGGCCCGCGGACGCGCGCGCGGGGACGAGGTTCACGCTTCCGGCAGGCGGCGCGGTCACGCTGCTCGCGCCTTATCCGGTGAGCGATTCACTCAGCGCGCGATCGCGCTTGTGGCTCGCGGCCGTCCATCTTCCCGGAGCGTTCGTTCCATACCTCGATGAACACGCCGTTCCCATTCGCTACGCGTACGTGAAAGACGCGTGGCCGAGCGCGATGTATCAAACCGTCTTCGCGACCGAGCCGGGCAGCGCCGAGATGCCGTCGGCCGCGCGGCCGTTCACGCCGGATCTCGTCACGCGGCTCGTCGCCCGCGGCGTGGAGATTGCGCCGCTGCTGCTGCACACCGGCGTGTCGAGCCAGGAGAGCCACGAACCGCCGTACGAAGAGTATTACCGCGTGCCGCGTCGCACGGCCGAACGCGTCAACGACGCCAGGCGTGCGGGCGCTCGCGTGATTGCCGTCGGCACCACGGTCGTGCGCGCCCTCGAGACGGTCACCGACGACAGAGGGACGACGTTTCCGGGCGAAGGCTGGACGAGCCTCGTCGTCACGCCGGAGCGGCCGCTGCGATCGGTGAACGGCCTCATCACGGGGTTGCACGAGCCGCGGGCCACGCATCTCGCGCTGCTCGAGCGCGTCGTCGCCGCGGCGGCGGCGGAACACGCGGGGGGCGGTGTCGGCGTCTGCGCGCGATGCCATCTGCAGCGCGCGTACGACGAGGCGCGGCGCCTCGGCTATCTCTGGCACGAGTTCGGCGACTCGCATCTGATCGTCGCACCACAATCGGCGCCGGCCTGACAGCCCGATTTGTGGTAGCGTGAGAACAATCGAAGGCCGCTGTGAAACCGTTCCGCCGCTGAATCCCGCCGCGTCCGTTTTCCTTTCCTGACCGCCAGGCCGGCGTGCGTGTGCGCCGCCTGCCCATTTGCTGCTCCAGTGCTCGACGATTCGAAGGAGAGGCCGTCCGTGTCGACATCCGCCATCGTGGTGCAGAACCTCGCGAAATTGTTTTCGGCCCGCGGCCGGACGATCCGCGCCGTCGACGATTTGAGCTTCTCGGTCCGCCGCGGATCGATTTTTGGCCTGCTCGGCCCGAACGGCGCCGGCAAGACGACCACGCTGCGCATCATGACGACGCTCGCGCGGCCGAGCGCGGGAAGCGTCGCCGTGCTCGGCTACGACGTCGTGCGCGCGCCGCTCGAGGTCCGGCGGCGAATCGGCGTCGTGATTCAGGAGCAGGCCGCCGATCTGCTGTTGAACGTGCGCGACAATCTCCTCACCTTCGCGCGGTTCCACGGCGGCGCGGGACCCGCGGTGCGCGCGCGGGCGGAGCAGGTGATGGCGCAATTCGGCATCGACGCCGTCGCCGATCGCAAGGTGCAGGACTTGAGCGGCGGCGTCCGACGGCGCGTGCAGGTCGCGAAGATGTTCATGATCGACGTGCCGATCGTCTTCCTCGACGAGTTCACGAGCGGCATGGACGCGATCCTGAAGCGCTCGGTGATGGACATGCTGCGCGCGCAGGCCGCCGGCGGACGGACGATCGTGCTGACGACGCAGATCCTCACCGAAGCGGAGGAGTTGTGCGACGACATCCTGATCATCAGCCAGGGGAAGCAGGTCGCGCACGGGAGCCTGCAGGCGCTCAAACAGCTCGTCGGCCGGCTGCAGGAGGTGCGAGTCGTCTTCGATAGAGTGCCCGACGCGCTGCCGTCGATTCTGGCCGGCTACGGCGCCGAGCGCGTCACGGTCCTCGACAACACGGTGCAGCTGCAGCTGCGCGACGAGGAGCCGCGCGTCCTCGACCTCGTCGCGGCGCTCGCGCGCCACGGACACATTCAGCACCTCGAGATCGGAGGCGCCAGCCTCGAAGACGTCTTCGTGCAGCTCACGCAGCAGACAGAGGCGCCACGATGACGGCGGGCCGCGCGCTCGAGGCGGTGCTGGTCCGCGAGGCGAAGATTCGCGCGACCAACTTCCTGTTCATCTTCTGGGATCTCGTGTACCCGCTCGGGTATCTGCTCGTGTTCGGCATCGGCGTGAACGCGTCGCTCGGCTTCACGAGCGGCCTCGCCGGCGTCGACTACAACGCGTTCTTCCTCGCCGGCGTGCTCGGGATGGCGAGCTTCGGCATCGCGTCGAACACGTCGTGGTCGTTCTTCCTCGACCGGGACAACGGCATCTTCTACGAGATGCTCACGTATCCGATGCGCCGATCGGAGTATCTGCTCGGCAAGGTCCTGTTCAACGAGCTCGTCGGCGTCGTGCAGGCGCTGCTGACGCTCGCGCTCGCGGCGCTGCTGCTCGGCGTGCCGGTGCGATTCGATCGGCTGCCGCTGCTCGTGGGAGCGACGCTCGTCGGCACGGCCGGATGGTTCTTCTTCTACGCGATTTTCGCGTTGAAAATCCGCCGCAACGACGAGTACAACACCGTCACCTCGGTGTTCTATTTCGTGTTCCTGTTCGCGAGCTCGATGTTCTACCCGCTCGATCCGCTGCCGCGCGCGTTCCGCCTCGCCGCGCTCGCCAATCCGATCACGTGGCAGATCGACGTGCTGCGCTACGCGACGATCGGCATCGGCGACGGCGTCCGCATCACGATCGAGGCGGCCGCGTTCGTCGCGTTCACGGCGGCGTCGTTTGCCGTCGCCGTCCACGCGCTCGAGAATACCGACTGATGGCGAGCCTCCCTGCGGGGTCGAGACTACGATAGACTCCAGCGCCGAAGAGGATCGACATGGCCAGAATATCCCGCCGTGAGCTCGGCCGCGCCGCGGCCGGCGTCGTCGCAGCGCAGGCGTTTCGTGTGTCGGCGCAGGCGCCGGCGGCGCAGCGTTACATCGGGCCGCTCACCGACGTCCGCGCCAACCTCGGCGATCGAGGGTTCGATCCGGTCGCTCGCACGCGAGAGCAGTACGCGGCCACGGCGCGGCGGCTTCGCTTCGAGGCGCGCACGCGCGTCGACGCCGAAGGCTGGCAGACGGCGCTGCGCGCCAAAGTCACCGAGCTCGTCGGCGGCTTCGCGTACGAGCGATCGCCGCTCGGCCCGATCGTCCTCGAGACGCGGGCGTTCCCGGGCTATCGCCGTGAAAAGATCGTCTTCGACAGCCGGCCTGGCGTCAGCGTGCTCGCCTACGTGCTCGTGCCCGCGTCCGCCAGGCCGCCTGCGGCGACCATGATCTGCGTTCCCGGCCACGGCCGCGGCGTCGACGACATCGTCGGCATCGACGAGCATGGCGCCGATCGAATCGACAAGTCGGGGTACCAGCACGATTTCGCCGTTCAGGTCGCCGAAGCCGGCATGGCGGCGGTAGCGATCGAGCCGATGGGATTCGGCTGCCGGCGCGATCCGATCAACGCGCAGAAAGGATTGGCGCAGAAGGCGTGCGACCCGGTCGCGGGCGGCGCGCTGATGCTCGGCCAGACGCTGATCGGCTGGCGCGTGTGGGACGTCATGCGGACGATCGACTACATCGCGACGCGGCCGGAGCTGGACGCGAGCCGCGTGGGATGCGTCGGCATTTCCGGCGGCGGGACCACGACCCTCTTTGCAGCGGCGCTCGAGCCGCGCATTCGCGCCGCGATGGTGAGCGGCTACCTCAATACGTTTCGCGACAGCGTCGGCAGCCTCGTGCACTGCATCGACAACTACGTACCCGGCATCCTCACGTGGGCCGAGATGCACGACGTCGCCGGCCTCGTCGCGCCGCGGCCGCTGTTCATCGAGTCCGGCGAGAAAGATCCGATCTTTCCCGTTCGCGCAAGCGTGGAGAGCTTCGACCACGTGCGCGAGATCTACCGGGTGTTCGGCGCGGCCGATCGCGTCGAGCAGGAAGTGTTTCCCGCCGAGCACGTGTTCTGGGGGAAGCGCGGCATTCCGTTCGTGGCGCGGCATCTCGACGCGCGGGCGGCGGCGTGATTCCCCGCGTTCGCTTCGCGCCCTCGCCGACCGGCTACCTGCACGTCGGCGGCGCGCGCACGGCGCTCTTCAATTGGCTCTACGCGCGGCGGGCGGGCGGCGTGTTCGTGCTGCGCATCGAGGACACCGACGCCGAGCGCTCGTCGGACGCGATGGTCGAAGGGATTCTCGACGGCCTCCGCTGGCTCGGGCTTGCCTGGGACGAGGGGCCGAAGATCGGCGGCGAGCACGGTCCGTACTTCCAGTCGCAGCGGTTCGATCGCCATCGCGACGTCGCCGCGCGGCTGGTCGCCGAACGCCTCGCGTACTACTGCTACTGCACTCCAGAGGAACTGAGCGCCAAACGCGCGGCGGCGGAGCAGACCACCGGCGGATGGAAATACGATCGCACGTGCTGCGCGCTGACCGATCGCGAGATCGCGTCGCGCGAGGAGGCGCGCATGGCGCGCGCGATCCGCTTCCGTGTTCCCGAGGGAACGACGCGCTTCGACGATCTGGTCCATGGGCCGATCGAGTTCGATCACGCGAACATCGAAGACTTCGTGATCCTGCGATCCGACGGCCTGCCGACTTATCAGCTGTCGGTCGTCTCCGAC